>Ga0066836_10000399_pt1 | contig 20461 bp, 13 predicted proteins | sample ETNtaG_18_FD_71568 | JGI IMG/M metagenome (GOLD analysis project Ga0066836, IMG submission 71568) | Marine microbial and viral communities from oxygen minimum zone, Eastern Pacific Ocean - ETNP201302SV91 | ecosystem: Environmental > Aquatic > Marine > Oceanic | place: Pacific Ocean: Eastern... | reverse complement strand
ACATACAGGGTTACGATCACCATGGACGTTGTCGATACGGTTTACCGGTGGCCAGTATTTTTGATTACGTAATATTTCCATTGGGAAAACCGCCTGTTCCTTGCTGTAGGGCCGATCCCAGTCTCCCACTAAATCATTCGCTGTATGGGGAGCGTGCTTGAGTAGGTTGTTTTCCGCATCTACTTCTCCATTTTCAATTGCCATGATCTCTTTGTGGATAGAAATCATCGCGTTACAAAAACGGTCTAGTTCTTCCTTTGGTTCGCTTTCTGTTGGCTCGATCATCATGGTGCCTGCGACTGGCCATGAGATTGTTGGTGCGTGAAATCCATAGTCCATAAGGCGTTTAGCAACATCCTCTACGCTGATTTTTTTGTAGTCGCGTAAGTCCACGATGCACTCGTGAGCGACGAGGCCGTTCTTACCTCGATATAAAATTGGAAATGTATCAGCTAATCGATTTGCGATATAATTGGCGTTTAGAATAGCCACTTGTGTAGCTCGAGTTAGATTTTCGCAGCCCATCATAGCGATATACATCCATGAGATAGGTAGTATTCCTGCGCTTCCCCATGGCGCAGCCGCGACTGGAGCGCTGTTGTCTTTAATTGGACTGCCAGGCAAGAATGGAGTGAGATGTTTTGCTACGCCGATTGGTCCAACGCCTGGTCCGCCACCTCCATGTGGTATGCAAAAAGTCTTATGAAGATTCAGATGGCAAACATCAGCGCCAATATGCCCTGGATTGGTTAGGCCAATTTGTGCGTTCAAGTTGGCGCCATCCATATAAACCTGTCCCCCGTGTTTGTGAACAATAGTGCAAATTTCCCGAATACCGCGCTCAAATACTCCGTGAGTAGAGGGGTAAGTTACCATGATGGCAGCAAGGTTTTCACTATGCTTTTCAGCTTGGCCCCGGAGATCGTTAAGATCGATATCACCGTTGGCTGCGGATTGCCCGCAAGTTACTGGTACAACTTGCATCCCAGCCATTACTGCACTTGCCGGATTCGTGCCATGTGCTGACATTGGGATTAGGCAGATGTTTCGGTTTTTTTCGCCGCGGCTTTCGTAATAACGTCGAATTGCGAGTAGTCCAGCGAATTCTCCTTGTGAACCTGCATTTGGCTGAAGAGAGACAGAGTCAAATCCGGTAATATTACTTAACCATTCTTCCAGCTGTGAGAATAATTGTTGATATCCTGTTGCCTGATCTTCTGGGATAAATGGATGTAGGCTAGAAAATTCAGGCCAGCTGATTGGAAACATTTCGGCTGATGCGTTGAGTTTCATTGTGCAAGAGCCAAGTGGTATCATTGATGCGGTTAAGGAAAGATCGCGTGTTTCCAATCTCTTAAGGTAACGCAGCATTTCCGTTTCGGAATGGTGTCTATTAAAAATTGGATGTTCTAGATAAGGAGAGGATCTTTGAAGGTTTTCAGGAATAGCTGTCTTTAATTTCGGATCTTTATCGAATTTGAATGGTTTATCATCGTTGAAAAGGGCGAGTAATTCTTCAACGTCTTTATCGCAAACAGTTTCATCTAGTGAAATTCCGATGCGCCCATGACTAAGTTGTCGAAGATTGATTTTATGTTTTTTGGCAATCTCAATGATGTCAGATTGAGATTTTCCGAGTGATACGGTAATCGTATCAAAAAAATGATTTGTCTCTACTACTTGGCCTAGCTGTTGCAATCCAGAGGCTAAATGGCAAGTCATAGAGTGAACGTACTCGCCTATTTGTCGAAGCCCTTCTGGTCCGTGATATACAGCAAACATAGAGGCAATGTTGGCAAGTAGGGCTTGGGCAGTGCAAATATTGCTGGTGGCCTTGTCTCGGCGGATGTGTTGCTCTCGAGTTTGAAGTGCTAAGCGAAGAGCAAAACGCCCATTTGCATCCTTAGAAACACCAACGATGCGGCCTGGTAGTCTACGTTTGTGTTTGTCCTTTGTGGCGATAAATGCGGCATGAGGCCCTCCATATCCAAGTGGAACACCAAATCTTTGTGCGCTACCAATTGCAACATCCGCTCCGAGTTCTCCTGGAGGCTTGATTTGTGTGAGTGCTAATAGATCAGTAGCCACAATTACAAGAGCGTTATGTTCTTGAGCTAGCTTTATGAAGTCACTTGGGTTGGAAAGACTGCCGTTGGTTGCGGGGTATTGTAGGACCGCTGCAAACACGGGAGTGCTAAAATCAAAGTTAGCCGGGTTCTCGACAAGAACTTCGAGGCCAATCGCTTCCGCTCGTGTACGGAGGACTGATATGGTTTGTGGGTGACACTCCATTGAGACAAATACAGTATCAGAATTGTTACGCGAATTTATGTTGCGACACATAGTTACTGCTTCAGCGACAGCGGTTCCCTCGTCTAGCAAGGAAGCGTTGGAAATCTCCATGCCTGTCAGATCGCATACCATGGTTTGAAAATTGAGCAATGCCTCTAGGCGGCCTTGTGAAATCTCAGCTTGATATGGTGTGTATTGTGTATACCAGCCCGGATTCTCAAGAAGATTGCGCTGAATTACCGGGGGGGTGATACAATTATAGTAGCCCATTCCAATATATGATCGCCACACTTCGTTCTTATTAGCTAATTGCCGAAGAGACTCAATTGCCTCTGTTTCATTTTGAGCTTTAGGAAGTTTAGGTGGATCTTCAATGAGTATGCTATTGGGTACTCCGTTGAGGATCATTTCATCTAGTGAACTATGCCCTAATGAGGACAACATGGCTGCGATGTCTTCTTGCCTAGGCCCAATATGGCGATTTATGAATAAGTCAGGATGCTGATGAGGCATTGTTTTGGTTAAGTCCAGTTAGTGCTGGAAATTGTTTAACTCCCGCCAAGATCCTACGACATGAACTAAAAAACGGACAAGACAGATTAAGCTATTGTTAATAAGTTGCGTTATGGCTTTATTGACCTATTAAGGACGAGTAAGCACCGAAAACCGTAATCCTCGGAGCTGACGTGTTTGGCAACTAGAAGTGGTTCTTTTGGATCAAGTAATTTTCGGCTCTGATCTCGCCAGCTTCCGCCGTGTAAGATATGTGCTGGCCCCTCTTTTTTTGGCCAGGCGATACACCATTCCCAAACATTGCCCCGAAGATCGTGTGCTCCGATTACATTGGCAGGGAAAGATCCAACAGGGCTTGTATTTGGGAATGAATCTACTTTAAGAGAAACCCCAAAATTACCGCTATTTGGTTCTGGCGGGTAATGTCCTACTTTACCAAGTGCCGATATCCATTCACTTGTTGTTGGTAGTCGGTAGCCTTCATTTTTGGATAGTAGCCCAGCTTGACGTTCACGTTGAGTAAGCCAAGCGCAGAATGCCTGAGCATCTTCCCACCGAATGTTTACTGCGGGATGACTCTGGGAGTCCTGAAACCATGCAGCTTTCCAGATGTTGTTAGTGGCATAAGCAGCATAGTCTTGGACGCGTGTTTCCCAAACACTCAACCAAGTTTTTTTTCCTGAAAAAGGGACAAATTGCATCCCAAGACTATTAATGAAAAATGGGTGATGATTGATTTCATGTACTCCGGGATTTAGCTGGGGTGGGGTGGTGGTATCGGAGCATCCTGTGGACATAGCAAGGATAATCAATATCGCAAGTGTCCAAACCTTTATGAAAAGGGGAAGATTTTTATTATGCATCTCGATATAAGGAGATGAGTTTTTTAGTTCGATTTCTAGAGGTTAGAGCCAGGGCGGTTTGACGCATCATCAACTTAACCTCTGGCCTACTAACTTTGATCCGGTTTTCGTTTTCAAGAATATTTTTCTGTTGTAGCAGTGTAACTGTTTTGAGCCCAATAATCACTGGCAGTGTGCAAGCCCCTCGCATACGAAATTGACTGAACGGCAGCATATCAATATAGCTGGCGGCAGCGTTAAAATAATCCACAGTTTTCTTTAAGTAGGAAGTGTAAATTGGTTGGAAGCGATCCATGGTTTCCTGTTCGAGAAGATCCTTCGGTTTTATATTATGTTCGGATAGCACGTTGGCGGGTATATAGCAGCGACCAGACCGAAGGTCCTCAGGTAGATCTCGTAGAATATTAATAAGCTGTAGCCCTTTTCCAAATAGGACTGCGTTTTCAAAAAGTTGAGCTTCTTTGGCAGCGTCAACTTCAAACAAATGATTCAATGAGACATGTGTCCAGAATTCACCAACACAACCTGCAACGCGATATGTGTAGTCATCTAGTTCATCTTCTTTGTTTAAAGAGACAATTGTATTTGTATTGGCATATGCAAAGCGTTGAAGATCGAGTGTCTGGCCACTGATTATTATATCCAGGACGCGTCGGATATATTGTTGGTCAGTATCAGAAAATTCTTCTAAATAAGCTACTGGTATAGAGGCTTTTTCAAGTAGCTCGGCTTCTGCAGGATTATGTTGTAGTTGTGCTAAATTAACCAGATTAGGAAGTGTTTTGCTTCGTCTTTGTATTCGGTCGTTGTATTGCTCTAGAGCTTCTAGTCGTTGGCTAGTGGAGCCTTTTATAGAGTCTGCAATCGTATCCGAGATTCGTGCTAGTAGATACCCGAGACCAATTTGAGATCGAACCTTCGATGGAAGTGCTTTAAGCGTTAGATAAAAGGATCGGGACGTACCCTTGAGTAGCGAATCTATATTCTTTTGCATTAATTTGGCCATGAAGATGAGAGGTTCATCAATCTACCCCCATTAACCAACTAGCAACCAGTAGCATCCAATGAATAATGTGCCGGTGCAACAGGCTAAACTAAATCGGTGCCCCCATTGTGGATTTCGATATGTTAATATTTTTGCTAAGTGGCCGATGGCAGCGGTAAAAAATATCATAGAGGCAATCGTACTCAAGGTGTAAGCACCTAAATAAAGTGCTAGTCCATCCAATTTTGAGATAGTTAGCGTCGGCAGTGCAACCCAAAGCTGTGTTCCGCCAGCAGTGCCATGCAATAGTCCGATACCTAGTGCAGCGTGGGAATGTTGATGATTATTATTCGCTGATTTAGATAGACTAATATGTGAGTGAATATGCGAGTGTCGAATTCCGAAGTGGTTGTGCTCGTGAGAATGAATTTTTTCTTTTAAGCCAGTGTGAAGACCTATAGCCCCAACGAGTATCAATAGCACGCCTACTATATTCTCTGCCCCTGCAGATAAATTCTCTACATAAACACTATCCTTTAGTAGCCAAATGATCAGTCCTATAAAGATTGCTCCGGCTGCGTGTCCGATACCCCATCTTAAACCGAGATTCCAAGGTCTAGTTGTTTCGCTGCGGCTAGTAAAAGGGGCTAAAGCAGCCAAATGATCTGGGCCAGTAAAAACATGAACCAATCCTGCCGCAAATCCAATGAGTACCAATTCCATGCTCCTTGTACGGGGGAATCCTATAGCATAAGTACTTCGTTCGTGGAAGCGTAAAGGTTTTTTAATGCGCCCCGGTCCCGTTGAAAACTACCGGGATAGTTCTCAAAAGAATTTTTATATCAAGCCATAGAGACCAATTATCGATGTATTCCAAATCGAGTCGAACCCAGTCGGAAAACTCTTTAACTTCATTTCGGCCACTAATTTGCCAAAGACAAGTGAGGCCTGGTTTTACACTTAGGCGCCTGCGATGGGATAGATCTTCAAAGCGTTTAGTTTCATCTACTGGTAGTGGCCGTGGGCCAACAAGACTCATTGAACCTTGCAGAACATTAATCAACTGCGGAAGCTCATCTAAACTATATTTCCGTAGAAATTTACCTATAGGAGTGATGCGAGGGTCACTGGATACTTTGAACACTGGGCCGCTCATTTCGTTCATTGCTTCTAGTTCGTGTTTGCGTTGTTCGGCATTTGTGTTCATTGAGCGGAACTTATACATAGTAAAAGGCCGGCCATTGATGCCGCTTCGTTTTTGCCTGAACAGGATAGGGCCTTGTGATGTCAATTTTACAGATAGAGCGCAAATGAGTAGGACAGGGGTTAATCCTAATATCATCGTAAACGCGCCTATATAGTCGATGAATTGTTTAGCTAGACTCTGTAACGAGGGCGCTGGTGCAGTTTGAAACACCAATAACGGAACTCCGTAAAAATCGTCAACCGTAGTTCGGGCGATTTGTGTATTGAAAAAATCGGCGGCTAACCAAACTTCCACACCTTCGAGTTCACAAGCGTTGATCACCTTCTCAATCAAGTCGAATTTTGTATGGCCTGCATTGATGAGAACAACATTAGCAGAGTGGTCGTGTAAATTTTGAACAAGCTTATTGATGGGATCACGGTTGATATTGAATTCCATCATTACGCGGAAATTTTTGTTTTTTCCATCGCCAATGCGCTTGAGCATTTCTTGGGTTTCTAATTGTGAGCCGAGAAGTATTAGGCGTTTTTGTGATTCTAATCGGTTCATCCGTTTTTGTCGGATGAATTGCCAAATTTCCTCTTTAATCCAAATTAGTAGCACGCATATTACTGCAAAAAACAGGATAACTGATCGGGTTAACTGAATCTTTAATACGAAAATCCCTAAAATAATTCCTAGAGTGACGATCATCGTTGCTTTTGCTAGTGGCCAGAAGATTTGTTTTCGGCTTGTCCAATAGGATTGAGAATAAAATCCTTGAGTGTTCAATGTGATCGGTGCGGTAAATAGCAAAAGTAGACTGATCCAAACATACGGTCGCCCAGATGGTCCTCCCCAAAATGATGCTATTTCTGGTTCTGCACCAAGCAAATCTACATTAAAAACACTGCGCAAACCATGAGCCAGCCAAAGGCTTAAGGCAAAAAACAGTCCATCAATCAATCTACTGATGTTGTTTTCAATTTGACGCTGGTTTCTCAACATAAGAACTAGAAGTGAATCGTTTGGGCAAGTGTCTACGTTTTACTTGGAATTGCAACAAACCAAAAATGAGTTATTGCAATGCGATTTGACTCTAAAAAGAACAAGAAGTTCAAAGTGTTCGGTCAAGTGTTACCACTTTTCCTCAACCTTTTCCCCGAAAAGGCTGTTGAGCTCTTCCTTGAGTCGCTCGACAGGTAAACCGATTACGTTTGAGATTGAACCAGAAACCCGTTTTGAGATTAATTGCTTATATTCTTGAATTGCGTAGCCACCGGCTTTATCGAGCGGATCGATTTTGTTGAGATAATCGCTGATTTGTTGGGGATTAAGTGGGAGGAAGGTAACGTTGGTGATCACCGACAAGGACTTATTTATTTCTTCATTATGATAAATTAAGCTTACGCCTGTGCTTACTTGATGCGTGCGACCTTGGAGTTTGGATATCATTTGGTGTGCGTCCTCTAGATCTGTAGGTTTTCCAAAAATGTTCTCTTCGAGATAAACCATTGTATCGGCTGCAATCACAAGACACTCGGGATGTAGATCGGCAATGGGTTCTGCCTTGATGCGAGCGTTAGCTTCGCATAGGTCTGGAATAAAATCATATCCATCAATAATTTCTTCTACATGGCTAGGAACTACTTCGAATTCAATATCCATTGAGGTGAGTAATTCTGAGCGTCTTGGAGATGCTGATGCGAGTATTACTGGCGGGAGGTTGTCCATGATTATTTTAGTCCCTTTCAAGGGCAGAAAACTAAATACTACACGTTTTCATTTCGATCGCAAGCAAGAGCCGCGGCTATAAAACCTTCAAAAAGTGGATGAGGTATATTGGGTTTGCTCTTGAATTCAGGATGAAACTGGCTAGCTATATAAAACGAATGATTGGGCACTTCGACGATTTCGACTAGTTTTCCGTCTGGTGATTGCCCGCTGAAAATTAGACCTGCCTTCTCAAATTGTTCTCGGTAGTTATTATTAAATTCATAACGATGTCGGTGTCTTTCATGGATTTCCTCCGAACCGTAAAGCTTCGCAGCTAGAGATTCTGGTGTAAGTTTACAAGGTTGTGATCCAAGGCGCATTGTGCCCCCTTTGTCAGTGACGTTTTGTTGTTCATCCAAAAGTGCGATTACTGGATGAGGTGTTTCAGGGCAAAACTCAACAGAGTGTGCTTCTTCTAAGTTAATAACATTCCGGGCAAACTCAATAGTTGCAATTTGCATACCTAGACAAAGGCCGAGGTAAGGCACATTGTTTTCTCGGGCATATTGAGCTGCAAGTATTTTCCCTTCTATTCCTCGTTCTCCAAATCCACCAGGTACGAGGATGCCTCCGTAACCTTGGAGAGTTTTTATAGCTCCGTTTTGTTCGATGTCCTCAGCTTCAACTCGCTCAATTATAACGCCACAGTCATTTGCTACACCGCCGTGAATTACAGCTTCGTAAACTGATTTATAAGCGTCTTGAAGCTCGACGTACTTACCTACTACTCCTATGCGGACTTGGTGTTTAGGTGTGATAAGCTTACGGATGATCTTTTGCCAGTAGTCCATGTCTGCGGGTGGAGTATTGAGCTCTAGTTTGCGGCAAATTAAATCATCCAGCCCCTCCTGTTGAAGCATTAGAGGCACTTCGTAAATCGAGTGTTCAACATCGATTTCCTCTATGACCGCATCGTATTGGACGTTACAAAATAGTGAAAGTTTTTGGCGTAATTCTTTGTTTAGTGGTTTCTCGCAGCGACATACTAGTACGTCTGGAGTGATTCCAATTTCTCTTAGCTTGGCTACGCCCTGCTGGGTAGGCTTGGTTTTTAGTTCTCCAGCCGCTTTGATGAAAGGTATGAATGTGACGTGAAGGAAAAGAACATTGTTGGAACCGGCGTTGAGTGCAAACTCTCTAATAGCTTCAACGAATGGTAGCCCTTCTATATCACCTATAGTTCCACCGATCTCTGTGATTACTACATCGGCTTCACTTCTATCTCCAATTTCTCGAATCCGGTTTTGTATTTCATCGGTTACGTGAGGGATTACTTGAACTGTTTTTCCAAGATAATCACCCCGCCTTTCTTTATCCAGTACTCGTTGATAGACCTGTCCACTTGTTAGGTTGTTGAATCGTGTTAATTTTGCGTTGGTAAATCTTTCGTAGTGCCCAAGGTCGAGGTCGGTTTCGGCGCCGTCATCGAGAACATATACCTCACCATGCTGGAATGGACTCATTGTTCCGGGATCGACGTTAAGGTAAGGGTCAAACTTTTGTATCGTTACCTTTAAACCACGGCGTTCCAGTAGTGTGCCAATAGCTGCAGCTGTTAGCCCTTTGCCCAAGGAACTAATAACACCTCCTGTTACAAAAATATGTTTCACGATTCCGTCTTTAACTGTTCTTTAAGGTTTTCTAAATCTTCAGGAGTATCAATGCCGATACTATCATGATTAACTACTGCTACTATGATCGACATTCCATTGTCTAGGGCTCGCAATTGTTCTAGCTTTTCAGCTTTTTCAAGTGGAGAAACTGGGCAATTAACTAATCTTAAAAGAGCATCCTTCTGGTAGCCGTAAATACCTATATGCTTTAAAAAAGGGAATGCCATTAACTTCTCAGTAATGGGAGTGTCTACTGCGTCACGCACATAAGGAATCGGATGCCTGGAAAAATATAAGGCTTTGTTGAATGAATTGATAACGACTTTCACTGTGTTTGGATTTTTCCAGTTTTCAGGCAGTTTGATTGGTGCTGCCGCAGTAGACATTTCGTTTTTATCAATTAAATTAGCTACTTTATCGATCACATCTGGATCGATCATTGGTTCATCCCCCTGTATATTTACTATAGATTCCAAATTGCATCTCTGAGTTACTTCTGCGATACGATCAGTGCCACTTTGATGATCAGTATGAGTCATTTCGACTCGGCAGAAGTCTTTGGCCATTTCTGCAATTCTCGAATCATCTGTGGCTACAATTACATCATTAAGCATTTTAGATAGAAGGCATTTTTCTATCACATGCTGAAGGATTGGCTTCCCCTCTAACTGCTCAAGCAGTTTCCCAGGAAAACGCGAGGATGCGTATCGGGCTGGAATGATTCCTGTAATTGTCATGTTGCTTTGCCCGATACAAAGGGTTGGTGGCTAAACGCCTAATCCAAGCAACACCCATGCGGACAGGGATTGATATACTAGCTGTGGGGTTAGGTCAAAACTTCTCGGGAAAAACTACTCTTTATGTATATTAATTCGCTCAATTGTTAATAAAATGAAGTTGATCAGTTGCAACGCTGCTGTTCAACTGTTCGCTAACTGATTCATGCAGTTTAAGCTGTCAAATCTTATGGGTATTGGCCCTCTTTCCGAAGAGGATAAGACTGCCTTGGTTCGGTTGTTATCCGATCCAGATCCAGATATATTTCGTTCTATTCGTCTAGTTTTATTGAATTGCGGGATGGAGGTTCGATCTTTTTTGCGAGTAGGTCTAGATAGTGATGACAGGCTTGTGCGTCAGCGTTCTTGGAAGCTGATCAGTCTTTTGGATCGTAAGACGGCTGATGCTGATTTTATTTCATTTTGTAAACGTGGAGGTGAAAATCTTAACCTTGAAAAGGGTGCATGGTCGCTGGTGAAGACTACATTCCCGCATATCGATCAAGACTCTTATCAAAAGATTTTAGATGGGTATGCCGAGAGGGTAAGAAAAGACTGTGATCCACAACAAAGTTTTCCAGCAACACTTATGGCTATAAACCGCATTTTTTTTTATGAGGAAGGTTTTCTAGGAGATAAAAAAAATTATTACGATCCGCAAAATAGTTATCTCAACCGAGTAATAGATCGGAAACTCGGCAATCCGATTAGCTTATGTCTTTTATACCTTTTTATTGCTAGAAGATTAAGTCTTCCTTTGGTGGGTGTGGCGATACCCGGGCATTTTATACTTCGACTTCAATCCTCAACATTCAATATTTTTGTAGATCCATTCAACATGGGTAATTTTCTCACACAAAGTCAATGCGAGGAGCGGCTTAAGCGTTGCGGCTTCGGATTTGAAAGTGATTTTCTTTCTCCGGTAAGTCCCAGGCGGGTACTTTTGCGGATTTGTTCAAATTTGCATCAAATTTATCAGAAGGCACAGCGTTTGAGTGAACGAGATCGTATTCAGAAATATCTCATTAACCTTGCAAATTAATCCCTAAGTAGCGCCTTAGAGATTTGAGCAATTTATAAGTCTCTGTTGCTAAGCTTATATAATTATTTGTGTTATTATATTGACGATTTTTCGATGGAGTAATCTAATTAGCTGATGGTCTTATTTGAGGCTTATTTATGAATTATCCTCGGTTTTTAACTTCGTATTTTTCCATTGGCTGTATGGTAATTGTGACATTTGGTTTACTGATTAGTATTTCGTCAATTTTACCTATTTATAATGCTGTGGCCTCTCCGGAGGATTCAGGTTCTTCTGAGCTGCCAGAGATAATCAGCATATACTTTGATGGCGTTGAAATTGTGGTCACTGTAAATGTGCCTAAAGAAATAAAGAAGGTAACCCTTGAAGGTCGTCCGCGATTGGGGAGTGGTAACTGGGCTCCGAGAGCAATCAAGAGAGTAGATGGAACAGGAGGTCAATTGGTCTTTCGCCTGGCGAGTTCTAAACTGAATGAGATACTTCGTGTTCGAGGCGATGCTAAGGAGATTTTGCCAGCATTATTCTACAAGGGTGCGACTGAGTTTAATGAGCAGTTGGACAATAATGAAGATCCAAGGTTGGATGAAGATGGAGGGGCTCCACTTCCTGAGGGTGAAAATGTTTTTGAGTCTACAAACAAAGTGGGTGATGCCGGTGATAATCAGTCACGAGATGTAGTGGAATCGGATATATGGAGTATTCATAATAATAAGCTTTATTTCTTTAACCGTCTTCGAGGTTTGCAGGTGATAGACTTGAAGGATAAGTCCACCCCGGTTCTTCGAGGTGCATTGTCAATGCCTGCCTCTGGTGAGCAAATGTACATGCTGGGGGATAATCATATTATTCTGCTGGCTCGGGATGGCTGCAATTGGTGGAACAATAACGCCGAGAGTCAGGCTATCATTGTGGATGTCAGTAATGATAGTCCTTTTATAGTCGGTAGTATGCCGGTTAAGGGTTACATTAGAGAAAGCCGGTTGGTGGGGACCGCTCTATACATTGCTTCGCAAGTCTATCGTCAAAAAGAGGTTCATCACGATGGTGGAAGTGTATCTATCCAATGGGAGCATGGTACACAGATATCGTCGTTTGATGTAAAGAATCCAGCCAAGTCTGTTGTTAAAGATTCACTTTTTTATTCCGGTTATAACAATGACATATATGCAACTGACAAGTTCCTCTTCATATCAACTACGGTCTCAGGGGATTATTATAAGACAGATTTACGTTGTGTTGATATTTCTGCGCCTGATGGGGCGATGAAAGAGACAGCCACCATTCGTACTTCCGGCCGTGTGGCGGACAAGTTTAAGATGCGATTGGCTGGTGGCACTTTGACAGTGATTTCTGAGACGCTTAATCGTAATCAAGCGGATAATCGTGTGCGATGGGAGACGGTTCTTGAGACTTTTAGCTTGGCTACTCCATCCAAGCCTGAGCGTCTAGGTGAGCTTAGCTTGGCGAAGGGGGAAAGGTTGTTTGCCACTAGATTCGATGCAAACCGTGTTTACATCGTGACTTACGAACGGATTGATCCTCTCTGGATCGTGGATCTTTCCGATCCCAGAAAGCCGGAGATCAAGGGTGAATTAGAGGTGCCAGGTTGGTCGACTTATATTCAGCCGTTGGGCGATCGTTTGGTATCTATCGGTGTAGATGACACTGACAATAAACGGCGGGTGGCTGTCTCATTATTCGATGTCAGTGACGTTACTAATCCCAAATTATTTGATAAGGTTACGATGGGCGACAGTTGGTCGTGGAGTGAGGCGCAGTATGACGAAAAGGCATTTACAGTGCTTCCTCATGCTGGATTGATACTTGTGCCATATCAGGGCCATGAAGCTGGAGGTTATGCTAAGAAGGTGCAGATCATAGACTTAGGTCAGAAGACGTTGAAAAAACGTGGAGTAATTGAACATGCACTGCAGCCGCGTCGTGCCACAGAATATCAAGACTTTATTATGTCGATTTCAGGGCAGCAGTTGCTTTCGGTCGATGCTTCTAATCGAGATCAGCCTTTGGTAAAGGGCGAACTTGAGTTGGCTTGGGTTGTAGATCAGATAATTCCTGTTGGGGATTATCTATTGCAATTAGCTCGAGGAGCTAATTGGTATTACGGAGAGCAGCGAGGTCCTTCGCTGCGTGTAGTTTCTAAGTCAGATATCGATATCTCGTTGAGTGATTTTACTTTAAGCAAAAAGGCATATCTTTCTGGAGCATCAGTTCGTAATGATAAATTGTATTTGCTTCAAACTAAGGCGTATCAAGATGTTAATGATGAACCTTCATCGGAAAATGGTAATGAAAAAAAGGAGCCCTCCCCGAATCTTTTTCTGACGGTATTGGATTTATCTAAATTGCCGAAAATTTCAATTATTAGTGAGGTCTCTTTAATTGATGAAAAAATGGGATGGAACAATCAATTCAAGGCCAATTGGCCTCGTGATGGTAAACTTCTTTGGTCAAACAAGGGTGGATACCGTAACTGGGGCTGGGAGGATTCCCGAATCGATGACATTGGAATGAGCGATATCTGGTGGCCAGGTTATGGAGGGGGAGCTGGGCAGTTAATTTGTTTTGATGTAAGTGATCCTGCTAAGCCGGTTTTGGCTTCTAATATTAATCTCTCTACCGAGGAGAATGATGAACACGATGAAAATAATAAACGGCCATGGCACTATCTCAATCGCTGGAATTTTAGTGAAGCCGTCCTCAGTGAATCTGGGCTTGTATACCTAAGCAGTCAGCATAGCGAATACCTTGAGCAAAAGGGTTCTAATGGTGGCAGTGATGGTGAAGAGGAGATTCCTGATGATGAAGAAGAAAAACCTGAACCAGAGCCTCAACCTCAACCAAAGCCACGTGGTTATTGGGTAACTCGCTATGAACTACACGTTGTGGATTATACTGATCCATTAGATCCGGTTGTGCGTGAAGCGGTGGCGATTCCGGGCTCGTTGATTGGTACTTCTCACGACGGAGCATTGGTTTATACATACGGGACACATTGGACGGAGGATCGAAAATGGGATGGCGATTGGTTTGATGCCATCTCATACGATGGACTGGAGGTTCATTTGGTTGATTCAATTGAACAGCCCAACTCTTGGCCCAGGTCACATGCTTTGACTAAGGATGGCACATTATTCTTAGCATTTACAGAGAGGGTTAAAGTTTCAAATGAGGAAGGTGGTGTGGCTGAATACGAAACCCATCCATACTTGCAGTCTTTTGCTTTGGATGAGGCGGGTAGATACGCCATGCTTGATGAGATTAAGCCAAAGAATGAGATTCAGCAGCTGGCAGATGTTGAGGGAATGATTTTAGGTGTTGATAATCAACGTGATATTTACCTGTTTGATATTTCTGAATCTTCTTCAATTCGCTTTTCAGGAAAGGGCAGCGTGGGGGGGTGCTTATGGTTTAATCTTGATGCTGTTACAAGTGAATCTGAAGCTGATATTTGGCTGCCGCTCGGTCAATATGGTGCTTCCCAAATAGACTTAGAAGATTGACCAATTTATTTTGCTATAAAGTGGTTAAAGTTTTCTCCAAATAGACCATCTATGTCTCTCTGAATTTCCCTTTTACTTGGCTCCCAACCGGTCCTAGCGAGATTAAGGTATTTTTCTGTTAACACTTTGGTGATGATGTCGCGCGAGTGGTCCCATTTGTAGATAATCTGGTCAAGTACTCGTGCATCCGAATGTTGTACTGTGAAACTCATTCCTATCAAATCAAGTCTCATTCGAGTCATGTCTTCGATTACACTAGGAATATTGGTAAACCACCAGCAGCCAAAGACATGAAGATTACGGAATTTTCGCGCTACAACGCACAATTCATGTTGGCTTTCTCTGGAAAGCAAAGTACACAAAAATTTATTATTAGGGTTGTTTGAACAGAGGTTCTCAAGACTAATAAGATTTGGTTTTCCAAGGCCATCACCTGCTAATTTCATGGCGGTATTTACTCCTCGTTTAACGCCAATCATTAGTGCGAATGCAAGCCCGCTCTCACGGCAAAATGGAAGAATTGCTTCGTCGATCAATTTTGAGCATTGATTATCTGTAGGGTATTCAAAGGTTGGGGGCAAAGATACCATAACGTAAAGCGCGTCCATTTGATTAGTCCAATCTCGAAGGAATCGCTTTACTTCTTCAATTGTTTTTCCAGAAAGATCTGATTGTACTTCATAGCCTGATTCTATTAGTTGAGGAATAATAGTATCCCATTCTAAAAGAAGTGGGTCTATTCGAAGTGCTGATGTAAAGCGTTCATCTCGTTCAAACCCAGATTTCCACCTTGAAGTCTCCAATTCATCGAAAGGCGAATTGGTCATGCAAATTTTACTGACCTTAGCTAATTCCATGCAACGTGTGATATATTCGCTGGGATCTTGTTCTTTAAACCATTTTCGAATGTCTTGCAGGTCGCGTTTGTTGGCATCGAGGCCTAATCTGTTGAGTGCAGTCAATACGCCACGGCATGCTTCTGAGAGAGGCGAGTTATCAATGAATAGCGCGTCCCATATCATCTCAGCCTGATTCTCTTTGGGTAAATTCCAGAAATAATTATAATCAACTTTGAAGTGGCGGAATGCCTCGGCAACAAGGTAATGATAGACCAATTGGTCATCGATTCCCCAAAGTAATAGTTCGCCGAATGCCGGGTCGTAAAGGTGTGTATGAATGTCATAGACGTCTGTCTCAAGAACAGAACGGGCTACCGTAGCGGTGATCGCTTCCCGCTTGGCTTCGGAAATATCAAGGCTCATTTTTTATACGTCGCAGATGCGAACCCCTTGTTCGAGAGAGGCGAGTTTGTCGGCTCGTTTAGGAATAAACTCTTGGCCGACATGTCCCTTATACCCAGTCTCCAGTATAGCTCGCATAATTGAGGGATAGTAAAGCTCTTGAGTCTCGTCGATTTCATTTCTTCCTGGATTTCCACCGGTATGGTAGTGGAAAAGATATTTGTGATTATCTCGAATTGTTCTAATAACGTCCCCTTCCATGATCTGCATATGATATATGTCGTAAAGTAAACCAAATCGTTCCGAATCGATCGTTTTGCATAATTCTACTCCCCAGTTTGTATGGTCGCACATGTAGTCCTTGTGGTTTACCTTGCTGTTTAGCAATTCCATAATGATATTGACCTTGTGTTTTTCAGCTATAGGCAAAATTTTCTTGAGGCCGATAGAACAATTTTTCAGACCGGTTTCATCATCCATTTCAAACCGGTTTCCAGAGAAGCAAATTAGATTCTTGAGGCCAGCATTAGCAACTTCCTTGATTCGTTTCTCATAAATCTCAACCAATGTATCGTGATGTTCAAGCCGGTTGAATGCTCGTGAAATTCCACCTACACGTGTTTTATTATCCTTAAGAGTGCCGGTTGGAAAACTTACAATCGCACAGCTCAAGTTATGCTTTCGCATGGTTGGAAAATCAGGTGGATCAAGTAGTTCGACAGATTCCATTCCGAGACTAGCTGCTTTGGCGGCAAGTTTTTCCAATCCAATGCCTCCATAGCACCACTTGCAGACTGAGTGGCGAATATTTCCCTTCAGTTTGTCTGTGTTTTTAGCCGCTACCGCAAGCGGGTTAGCGTTTAGTGAGATTCCAATAGCAGCGGTGCTGCCCGCGAAAGATTGAAGTGCCGTGCGGCGAGAGAATTTTTTGTTCATATAAGAAAAAGGGGGGATCAATAAAAGTCAAATTGCCAGTTGCGTCAACTGTCAGCTTAATCAAAAAATTATTTATTTTGATAGCTACCTAATTATGGACTTGGCTGAGAAGCTTTTCCGGATGGTTTCCATAGACGACTGTTTCCCTTTTGATAGCCAAATTTGAGGAATTTTTGTTTGGTCCATGGTTCAACTCTAGCATCTCCCATCAAGATATTACCAATGCCTGCAACTTCTTTTCGGTCTCCTTGTCCATTAACACCCCATCCGTTGCCCTTTCCTTTATGTCGAGTGGCCAGAACATCCCAAGTGTTAGGCCATATGTGTCCATCGTTTAGCGGAGCGTCTAGCGCTTCCTCCATAAAGGTGAATGACTTACTTGGATCTACCCAAGCAGAAAGCCTTACGCAATTGTTATCATGCCTCTGAGTGTTTCTAGCATCATGGTTTTCTGCTCCAGGCCCAGTGATTGCATAGCTGAAATCTCGACGGTTGGACCATTGACCAGGTCTCTTAAATTGAATTTTATCTGTGGGACAAACGTAGATATCTGTAGATTTAAGATAACCATACATCTGTCCTTGCTTGATATCTCCATTGTTACCCTTATCCAGCCAGTTCTGTTTATGAGGAAGATACTCATCATGGTCTTCTGTGAAGTAAATCACCGATAAACCAAATTGCTTTAAGTTGTTCATGCAAGCCGTTTGACGTGCTTTCTCTTTAGCTTTTCCTAATGCTGGTAATAACATGCCAGCAAGTATTGCTATAATCGCAATTACAACCAGTAACTCAATTAACGTAAAACCAGAATTAAATCTTGAGTGTTTCATTCTATGGACAAGGTGATTGGCAAATCTATTCCTACAAAATTCTGGTGTCAACCCTGACAATATTGCTCAATACAGAACAAAAGCTGTCCGTTCTTTCCACCATTGGAAATCTTTTTTGCCATCTGCATCTAGTTGGCGTGTTCCCCATCTATACTTTACAGGTATTTTAGTGGTTGGGCTTAGCCATTTCTTTAATTCAGAATGTCCGTCAGCAAACGAAAATGAACAGCCTCCTCCATGATTCGAGCCTGGCGTGTCACCCCATTGTGCGCTGTTTGGTCCATTAATGAAATAGCCGTCATTGATGCTGTCTGGGTGTTCATCAAGGGTAACCCATGTATTACTTGGGTTTGGCACATCGGTTGTTTTCATGAATTGTTTGTATTGTTGTAACAACGCATTTCGGCCGAATCTTGTCGGGTCACTTAGGTTTGCGGAATTAAACCTGCCAAAGAATGCATTCATCACGTTGCTTCGAAGTCGTTGGCTAAAGCCTGCACGAGCTTGGTTAATGCTAAGGTATTTATCGGCTGGGCACCGATAAATATTGAATGCAGAAGCTGTGTAGCGCGCGAGAACACCATTCTTCACCCAGTTTCGATTTGTAACACTCTGGTCTGCGATGCTATTTCCGGAACCCCATGTCATTACGTTGTTAACCCAATTGTCGAATTTTTTGGTTGAGATGGAGTTAAGAGTTTCACTTACCCCGAAATTATTACAAACGCGCTCGTCGAAATCACCAGAATAGAGCTGCCATGCCTGCATTAGCTGACGGCAATTGTTAAGGCAGGAAATCCCTTGGCCCTTTGACTTAGCCTTGGCCAATGCTGGTAATAATAGGCCGGCAAGGATTGCGATAATGGCAATGACAACTAGTAGTTCAATTAGTGTAAAACCAGATTTAGACCTTAAATATTTCATGGTTAGAGGATTGATTAACAAAAGATGTTATTCTCAAAAACCAGTGTCAACTTAGCTCCTGATGATTGTCAAATCTTTGAGCTGAACTTTAAGAATTTGTCTATTGACGGGCAACTCCGGCTTGGCAGCATGAGGCGCCTCTGTTTTACTCACAGGACGTAGATGCATCGCCGTTGGATTTCTTTCTTTCTGTTGTCGTGGGCTGCTAGCTCAGGCGCTTTATTCTCAGCTGAACCGGCGAATAACGGTGATTCAGTATGGGAGATTGAATCTCTTCAGCCTGGGAATTTTGATTATAATATAAATCAAGGAAAGGTAATCTTGAATGACCGTTTTCGTATTACTTTCAAAGAGCAGGGTGAGAGTGTCTTTGTGATTGCCGACAAGGGTCAATTAGATCAATCCACTGGTGAGATTTTTGCTGAAGGTAATGTAACTTTGCAGAGTGAGGATAGGGTGTTTACCTCTGATAAGCTTTATTACAACTTTCAAACTCGATCGATGCAGACTGATAATTTTCGAGCTGGTCAGGCTCCTTTTTTTGTAGAGGGAATCAATATAAAAGGGGATGCAAATAAGAATGAGTATTCAGCGCAGGAGGTGTTGCTTACTTCCGATGATCGGTCCGATCCTTTGCTTAAGTTGCGGACTCGGAGTTTAAGTATTAGCCCTGGTAAATATTTGGAGGCGAAAGGGGCAACTTTTTATGCAGGTAATGTACCGATTTTTTATTTTCCCTATTACAGGCGCCGACTTGACCAGCCTCCAAACCACTGGAGTCTTACCCCAGGTTATCGCAGTCGGTATGGAATGTTTTTTGAGGGGGCATACAATTGGAACTTGAGCGATCGGTTAAATGGGGCAGCCCATTTGGATTATCGGTCACTGCGCGGCTTAGCTGGAGGGCTGGATGTTGATTACGATCTCGGTCTTTTGGGGCAAGGCGATGCATCGGTTTACATTTTGAATGATCGCGATCCTCAGTCAGGGGCTGGGAGCCGGTCTGGTAGTATTGAATTTACCGATCGTACTGATCGCCACAGATTAAGTCTTTACCACTCTGTGAATATTGAGACTAACTTTACTGCTAAGCTGTTGTTGCAAGATCAGAGTGATCGATTCATGAATCGAGATTTTTTTGAGAGTGACTTCCGCCGTGATCCGCAGCCTGAATCTCATATTGAGTTTGCGAAACATTGGCAAAATTTCAGTATTAGCCTTTTAGCTCAGCCGCAGGTGGATGACTTTTACCAGACAATTGAACGGCTGCCTGAGTTGCGAGTAACAGGGTTGCGCCAGCGCCTTGGCGAGACACCAATATTCTACGAAAGTGAAACCTCTGTTGGTTATTTTGAATTTAGCCCTGCTTCGGATCATTCTGAGTTGAGTGGTTATGAAGCTTTTCGAGGAGATACTCATCAGCAGTTATTACTGCCTGGTAATTATTTTAATTGGCTTAATGTTGTCCCGCATGCAGGATTCAGATTCACTCATTATGGATCTCGATCGAGTAATGATTCTGATTTTGGTCAGATGAATGATCTGGATCGATCTGTTTTCAATACTGGCGTTGAGTTTTCTTTCAAGGCGTCTAATACATGGCCCGATGCCAAATTATCACTGTTGGATGTCGATGGATTGAGGCATATTATACAACCGATGGCTAATTATGTTTTTGTGCCTGATCCAAACGAACGGCCATGGGAGCTTCCGCAGTTTGATCGTGAACTTCACTCGCTTCGTTTGAGGCCAATAGATTTTCCTGATTATAATTCGATTGACACAATTGACTCTAGAAATGTTATTCGCATCGGAGTAAGGAATAGGCTTCAAACTAAGCGTTTTGGTTTGGTGGATGATGTTTTAAATTGGGAGCTTTTCACTGATTGGCGGCTGGAGACTGGCATGTATGAGGCACGTTTCAATGATGTATACTCTGATTTGGAAGTTAAGCCTCGTT
>Ga0066836_10000394_pt1 | contig 20509 bp, 23 predicted proteins | sample ETNtaG_18_FD_71568 | JGI IMG/M metagenome (GOLD analysis project Ga0066836, IMG submission 71568) | Marine microbial and viral communities from oxygen minimum zone, Eastern Pacific Ocean - ETNP201302SV91 | ecosystem: Environmental > Aquatic > Marine > Oceanic | place: Pacific Ocean: Eastern... | reverse complement strand
ATTCCAAAACCTGGAAGAATAAATTTAAATCCTATGCTTACAAAAAAAGGTAAATTATATGGTGATTTAACAGTTGCATGTCTTAGCGAAGAAAAATTTATAATATTTGGTTCTGGTTCGGTTCAAGAAATGCACAGAAGATGGTTTGAAACGTTCTTACCAGAAAATGATGTTACTTATAGAAATAGATCTGATGAGTATCATGGGTTAGCAATATCAGGACCTAATTCAAGAGAATTAATGAAAAGAATATCTAGAGAGGATGTTTCTAATGAAGGTTTTAAATTTAGAGATACCAGAGAAACTTTTGTTGGTGGAGTTCCGGCTATAGTAAATAGACTTTCATTTACAGGTGAGCTTGGTTTTGAAATTTATACCACACCTCAATTTCAAATAAAACTTTTTGAAGAGATTGAAAAAAATGGGAAAGATCTTGGACTTAAAATTTTTGGAGGAAGAGCTTTAATGTCTATGAGATTAGAGAAAAACTGGGGCGCATGGGCATTAGATTTTAGACCTGATTTTACAGCTGCAGAGTCTGGTTTAGATTTGTTTATAAATTGGGATAAGAAATTCATTGGAAAAGAAGCAGCATTAAAAGAAAAGCAAGAAGGACCAAAGAAAAAACTTATTACAATGACTATAGAAACAAAAGATATTGATGTAACTGGAGATGAAGCAATTATGAAAGATGGGAAATGTGTTGGTTATATTACCTCAGGAGGTTATGCTCATTTTGTTAAAAAAAGTATGGCTATGGGTTATGTGCCTTGTAACTTAGCAGACAGCAACAGCAAACTTGAAGTTGAAATTAATGGAAATTTATACAAGTCAAAAGTGGAACCAGAAGCACTTTATGATCCACTTGGAAAAAAAATGAGAAGCTAGTATGGCACAAAAAGATGTAGGAAATAAAATACCAATATACAAATTAAAAAAAACTGATGAGGTGATGAAGTATTATGACGAATGGGGTGAAGGAAATAAATATGACCAAGATATGGTTGACTGGAACTACACGGGACCTAAAGAAACTTCAGAGGTATTAATTAAATATGAAAAAAATAAAGATGCTAAAATTTATGATGCTGGTTGTGGCACTGGATTAGTAGGCGTTGAACTTAAGAAACACGGTTATTCAAATTTTTATGGCGCAGATCTTTCACAAAAACTTTTAGATTTAGTTCCAAAAAATCTTTATCAAAAGTTAGATAAAGTTGATTTAAACAAAACAATACAAGAGAAAGATAATTATTTTGATGTAGTTATGTGTGTAGGCACTTTTACTTTTGGACATGTAAAACCTCCTGCTTTAGATGAATTTATAAGAATTACAAAAAACAAAGGATTAATTTGTTTTACAATTAATGAAGGGATACATGAAGAATATGGATTTGATGTAAAAATAGAGCAGTTGAAAAAAGATAACAAATGGAAAGAAATAGAATTTTTTAAATCAAACTATATAGCTAGCAAGGATGTAAATGCTTGGCTTGGTCTTTACGAGGTTATTAAGTAGTGTCAGAAGTATACAGCATAATAGAAAAGAAAAAGTTAGATGTTGTAAGCAATCCAATAGAAAAATCTCATGGTCTTCCAAATGAATGTTACACAAGTGAAAAATATACACAACTTGAAAGAAAAAAATTATTTGAAGATAAATGGGTGGTTATAGGTGTTGCGAGTTCATTACCAAACAAAGGTGATGCAAAACCTTTTGATCTATTAGGTATTCCAATAATAATTTTAAGAGATAAAAAAAATAAAATACGAGTTTTTCATAATGTTTGTAGTCATAGAGGATATAAAATTTTACAAAAAAACTGCAAAATTAAAAATCTTATAAGGTGTCCTTATCATTCATGGTCATATGATACTAACGGTAAACTAGTAGCTACTCCTCATCTAGGCGGAATGAATAAACATGAATGTAAACAATTTGATAAATCTAAAAGTAGTTTAAAAGAAATTAGATCAAGTGTTTGGTTGGATATGATATTTATAAACATTAGTGAAAATGAAATTTCATTTGAAAAATATATAAAACCCTTAAGCGATAGATGGGAACGGTTTTGGCCTAAAAAGGATAGAAAGCTAATGGTTTATTCAAATGACTTTGGATATTTTAATTTAAATGCAAAATGTAATTGGAAATTTGCAATAGAAAACTATTGCGAAAGCTATCATTTGCCATGGGTACATCCTGGTTTAAATTCTTATTCGAAGATTAGTGATCATTATCATATTCAAGGATTGCCCAATCGCTTTGCAGGACAAGGCACTAAAGTTTATAATCCAAAACTTAAAGGAAAAGAAAAATTCCCATGTTTTCCAAACTGGCCTAAAGATAAAGAACATATTGCAGAATATGTAGCTTTATTCCCTAATGTTATGTTGGGGATTCATAAGGATCATTTTTATGCATACTGGCTTGAACCAGTGGATCATAAATTTACCAAAGAACATATGGAAATTTATTACGTAGGAGAAAAAGCAGCTAATTCCAAAAAATATAAATCATTAAGAAAACAGAATCACAAACTTTGGAAAAACGTTCAAATGGAAGATGTTGACATTATTGAAGGCATGCAAGAAGGAAGAAACTCACCATCTTATAATGGTGGAAATTTTTCACCAGTCATGGATAATCCAACTCATCACTTTCACAAATGGGTTGCAACAAATATAGTTTAACATGAAATTTAAAAGAAAGATTAATCCTGATTTAAAATCTAAAACAAATTTCATTACCAAAAAAAGATTAAGAGAAGATGAAATTAATTTTGATAAACTTAGATCTTACAGACTAGATAGAGTTAAAAAAGAATTAGAAAAAAATAATTTAGAGGCCTGCATATTATTTGACCCAGTTAACATCAGATATGCATTAGATACTGTAAACATGAGCGTTTATAATATGCATAATCTTACAAGATACTGCTTTATTCCGGTGAGTGGACCAGCAATACTTTATGAGTATTTTAATTGTGAAATACTATCCAAGCATTTAAATTTAATTGATGAAATAAGACCAGCAATAACTTGGGATTATTTTAGCAATGGTAATCAAGCAAGCTTACAATTAAAAAAATGGATTAATGAAGTTAAGGAATTGTCAAATTCTTATTTTAAAAGTAAAAAAATAGCAATTGATGTTATTAATGGTCCAGCAGTAACAGCTTTAAATCAAGAAAACATTAAAGTTGTTGATGCTAAATTAATTTTAGAACAAGCAAGAGTCATTAAATCTCCCGAAGAATTAAAATGCATGAAGGCAGCAATAGATGTTGCTGAAATTGGTGTAACTAAAATGCGTAATGAATTAAAAGCTGGTATGACCGAAGATGAACTTTGGTCAATTTTACACAAAACTAATATCGAACATGGTGGAGAATGGATTGAGTGTAGAATTTTATCTTCTGGTGAAAGAACAAATCCGTGGATGCAAGAAAGTAGCAACAAAGTGATTCAAAAAGGTGAAATAGTATCTTTCGATACTGATATGGTTGGTCCTTACGGATATTGTGCGGATATATCAAGAGCATTTGTAGAAGGACATAAATTTAACGATGATCAAAAAAAATTATATCAAATGGCAGTTGAACAAATTAGTTATAACGCAAGGTTAATAAAAGCTGGAGTTTCTTTTAAAGAATTCACAGAAAAATCTTGGGTATTACCAGAAGAATATTATGGCAATAGATATTCTGTTATGGTGCATGGAATTGGTTTATGCGATGAGTGGCCAGCGATTAGATATCCAACGGACGGTGGTGAGAGAAGTGGAACATTTGAAAAAAATATGACTATTACAGTAGAAAGTTATATAGGCAAGACTGGAGGAAAAGAAGGGGTTAAACTTGAACAACAGTACTTAGTAGGTGAGAATAACCTTGAACTTATGTCCCATCATCCATTAGAAGATATATAATGAAAATAATTTTAGTTATGGGCTTGCCTGGTGCAGGCAAAACGACTTTAGCTAATGAGCTAGCTAAATTAATAAAAGCAAAAAGATTAAATGCAGATGAGATTAGAAAAGCTGCTAATGATTGGGACTTTTCTGAAGAAGGTAGAACAAGACAATCTAAAAGAATGTCAGATGCTGCACTTAAAATGAAAAATGAAGGTAATACTGTGATAGCAGATTTTATATGTCCAACATCTGAAGCAAGAAAATTATTCCCAGCAGATTATGTTGTTTGGGTAGATACTATTCAAAAAGGTAGATTTGAAGATACCAATCAAATGTTCGTAAAGCCTGAAAAATATGACTTTCACGTTACTTCCCAAGACGCACAAACCTGGGCTCCTAAAATATTTGAAAATATAAAAAAAATTCTATAAAAACTTAAAGGAGTATCTATGAGCTACCAATGGGACAACAAAAAACCAACTGCACAAATGCTGGGAAGATGGCAACCGTTTCATGATGGTCATTATGCTTTATTTGAAGAGATTATAAAAAAAACTGGTCAAGTTTGTATTCAAATTAGAGATGTACAAGGAGTAGATGATAATCCTTTTGATTTTGAAACAGTTAAAAAAAAAATAGAAGAAAGATTAAATCCAAAATATGAGGGTAGATTTAAAATCATTCTAGTACCAAATATAACTAACATTTGTTACGGCAGAGGTGTTGGTTATAAAATAGAAGAAATAGTTATGCCTGAAGAAATACAAAAAATTTCAGCAACTAAAATTAGAGCTAAAATGCGAGAGGATGGAGATTTAAAGTGAACGAAAGACTTAAGTCGATAGTAGATTTAGAAAAATATCCAATCTATGACTTAAATTCTCCAATAATTAAAAATTTAATCAAAAGAAGTAAAGAAGAACTAGACCAATTTAGTTGTTCCACTATTCCTAATTTCATTTTACCAAAATCATTAGAAGTAATGAATTCAGAATTAGAAAAACAACTAGATGAGGTTTATATGTCCAAAGAAAGTATAAATCCATACTTGTATGCTGAGGACGATCCAAAGTTACCGAAAGATCATCCAAAAAGAACTTTTATGAATAGATATAATGGATATTTAAATTCAGATTGTTTTTCAAAAAATTCTGAAATGAAATATCTTTATGAAACAGATGAGCTTTTAAAATTTGTATCCGCATGTCTAGGAGTTTCCCCGATATATAGATGGGCAGATCCATTAGCTTGTCATGCTTATAATGTTATGGAGCCTGAAGGAATTCTTCCTTGGCATTTTGATAGTTGTGAATTTACTTTAAGTTTAATGATTCAAAAGCCAGAGAAAGGTGGAATATTTGAATACTGCCCAAATATAAGAGAACCTGGTAATGAAAATTTTGAAGAAGTTAAAAAAGTTTTAAATGGTGATAGAGCTCGAGTTAAACAATTAAAATTAGAACCAGGTGATCTGCAAATATTTAAAGGAAGGTTTACTTTACATAGAGTTACAAAAATAGAAGGTCAAAAATCAAGATACATGTGTATACCAGCCTATGTTTTAGATCCTTGGAGAGTAAATACACCAGAGCATTCAAAAGCTATTTACGGCAAAGTATTACCAATACACTTAGAGAGAAACGTAGCCAGAACCGATGGCTTGGCAGATTAATGAAAAAAATTGCTGTTATTGGAACTGGTGTAATAGGAGCAGGATGGATTATAAGATTTTTAGCTCACGATAAAAAAGTTATAGCCTATGATAAAGATTTAAGATTAAAAAAAAAAATTATTGCAGAAATAAAAAGGACTTGGCCTTTTGTAAAAAAACTTTTTAATAAAAAAAAACTTAAACTCAAAAATTTTAGATACGTAACTTCTTTAAAAGAATCTCTAAAAGATGCAGATTTTATTCAAGAATGTGCTCCAGAAAATTATAAATTAAAGACGAAATTAATGGAGATTATTGGAAAATACGCGAAACCAAATGTTATCATCTCCTCAAGTTCATCAGGTTTGCTTCCATCAAGAATTTATTCTAAATGTAAGAATCCATCACGAACTATTATAGCTCACCCATTTAATCCTGTTTATATGCTTCCAGGAGTAGAGATTGTTCCTGGAAAAAAAACAAAGAAAAAATTTTTAAACAAAGCTAATAAATTTTATAAATCTGTTTCAATGAACCCAATTATGATTAAAAAAGAATTACCAGGTTACTTATCAGATAGACTCCAAGAAGCATTATGGAGAGAAGGATTGCATATAGTTAATGAGGGTTATGCGTCAACAAAAGATTTAGATAGAGCAATAGAGGATGGTCCAGGAATGAGATGGTCATTAATGGGAACTTTTTTAACATTCCACTTAGCAGGAGGAAATGCAGGCATGAAACACATGTTAGAACAGTTCGGCCCAGCTTTAAAACTACCATGGACTAAATTAAAAGCTCCAAAACTTTCAAAAAAACTATCAAACAGACTAATCGCAGGGACAAGAAAGCAAGCTAGAGGAAAATCTGTAGCCGAGATAGCAAAAATTAGAGATGAATACCTTCTTAATTTGCAAAAGATGAGAAAAAAATATGAAAATAAAATAAGAAAATAATTAGTGAACAAAATAGAAATATTAACTTGTCATTGTAAGAGAGTTCATGTCGAACTTAAACTAGAAGAAGGTATAGAAGAATTAGTTAGATGTAATTGTTCTTTATGTAAGAGACGAGGGTCTATAATGGCTAAAATTAAATTAAAAAACCTAAAAGTTATAAAAGGTAATGACCAATTAACAGTTTATAAATTTGGAAAAAAACGACATGCAGAACATTTTTTTTGTAAAAATTGTGGTATTTATACTCATCATAGATCATACACAAACCCAGAGAACTATGAATTTAATGTTGCATGCATCGACAATGTTGACACTTTTGAATATAAGGACATTCCAGTATTTGATGGAGAAAAATTATAAAATATGAAAACTATTTCAAACGTTAGTGTCAAAATACATGAAAATGGAATTAAATCAGTATTAATTAATGACTCTAAATCTTACAATTCACTTTCTTCATTAACTTTAAAGTCATTACTAAGAGTGTTTAAAACTTTAAACAAAGATAACACAACAAAAGTAATAATTTTAGAAGGTGAAGGAAAAGGATTTAGCGCAGGGCACAACTTAAAGGAACTTAAAAAATTTAAAAAAAAAAGTGAATATAAAAAATTATTTAACCTATGTTCAGAATTAATGTTAGAGATTGTAGAAGGAAGAAAACCAGTTATAGCCAAAGTTCACGGATCCGCTTTTGCTGCTGGATGTCAATTAGCTGCAAGTTGTGATTTAGCATTAAGCACAGATGATGCAATGTTTGCAACACCTGGCGTAAATATAGGACTTTTTTGCAGCACACCTATGGTGGCTGTTAGTAGAAAAGTTAGCAAAAAAAGAATGATGAAAATGTTATTAACAGGCGATCCCATCGATGCAAAATATGCAAAAGAAATTGGATTGATAAATGACCACTTTCCTAAATCGCAATTAAATAATGAAGTTTTCTCTTTAGCAAAAAAAATTGCCTCTAAGTCAAATTTAACAATTAAAATTGGAAAAAAAGCTTTTTACAAACAATCAGAAATGTCTTTGAAAAAAGCTTATAAATTTACAAGTAAAGTCATGACAGAAAACATGATGGCAATGGATGCCAAAGAAGGAATATCTGCTTTTATAGAAAAAAGAAAACCAAAATGGAAGAATAAATGAATGATGTAGATATAAAAAATATTCTTTCAGATTCTAAAACTATAGCAATGGTTGGAGTGAGTTCCGAGAAAAAAGGCGAAGATCCAAAAAATTTAAAAAGAAAACCCGCAAATGTAGTTATGAAATATATGCAAGATTTTGGTTATAAAGTGATACCAGTAAATCCATTTGCAAAAGGCGAAGTTATAAATGGAGAAACTGTTATCGACGATATCGAAAATATTTCAATACCCGTAGATATAGTTGATGTTTTTCGTCCATCTAAAGAAACTCCCATAATAGCAGAAAAAGCTAAAAAAATAGGCACTAAAGTTTTGTGGTTACAATATGGAATTCATAATGATGAAGCAAAGCAAATTTCTGAAAGTTCAAATATAAAATATGTTTCTGATAAATGTATTAAACAAGAATATCAAAAATTATTCCAAAAATCTCACCCAGTTTTTCCAGTTTTAAGAAATGAATGAAAAAATAATATTTTTTATTATTTTACTTTTTAATACAAATATATTTGCTCAAGATTTACAAAAAGCATATTTTGCCGGAGGATGTTTTTGGTGCATGGAAGAATCTTTTGAAAAACTAGAAGGTGTAAAAGAAGTTGTCTCAGGTTATTCAGGAGGAAATTCTAAAAACCCAACCTATGAAGAAGTTACATATGGAGACACAGGCCACTTTGAAACTATAGAGATAGTGTATGATAAAAATGTAACAAACTTTAAAGAGCTACTTAATCATTTCTGGATAAATATTGATCCGTTTGATGGAAGAGGTCAATTTTGTGATGTCGGATATAGTTATAGGTCAGTTGCATTTTATGAAACTATCGATCAAAAGGATGATATAAAAAGATCTATAATAAAGTTGGAAAAAAAATTTAATAAAAAAGTAGTTACATATGTGAGAAAATTTGATGAATTTTTTAAGGCAGAAAAATATCATCAAGACTACTACAAAAAAAAATTTTTAAATTATCTTAGATATAAAAATGCCTGTGGAAGAGAGAAAAAACTAAACAATATTTGGAACTCATGAAAAAAATTTTTTTGGTATATGGCCACTACAACGATAAATCTTTTAATGCTGCAATAAGAGACGCATTTATTAAATCTGCAGAAGAAAATGGTCATAAAGTTGATTGCGTGGATTTATATAAAGAAAAATTTGATCCTGTATATGCAGGAGAAAAGCCTTCTTCTGAAGTTTTAGATCACAGAAAAAGGATTGAACAATGCGATGTTATTACTTTAGTTGCACCTATCTGGAACTTTAGAATGCCAGCAATACTTGAAGGATGGATTGATAAGGTTTTAGCCCCGCCATGGGCATTTAGTTTTAAGAAATTATTTGGAAATTATGGTTATCCCGTGGGAAACCTGAAAGGAAAAAAAGCAATTGTATTTTGTACTTACGGTTCTCCTCAATTTGCAATTAGAACTTTTTTTTTAAATATGCCTACTAAAAGACTTAGAAGAGGAGTGTTTAACATCTGTGGAATAAGCGATGTAACTTACAAAAGATATTTTGCTGTACCATTTGTAAGCGATGAAAAGAGAAAAAAATTCTTAGAAGATGTCAAAAAAACAGTAAAAAACATATGAGCAAATTAATTAGTTATTTTATTTTTTTTATTATTTTTACGACAAATTCATTTTCTGATGTAATAAAACCTAGTAAAGATATTGAACCAGACCAAGTTGTGAAAATCCAACTAAAAGGCTTGATGAATAATAACGAACCTTATGCAGATGTAGGAATTGAACAAACTTGGGAACTAGCTCATCCAAAAAATAAAAAATATACGGGACCATTAGAAAAATTTAAAAAGATGCTAAAAGGAGATTCTTTTTATATGCTGGTGGGACACAAAGAGCACCAGATTGAGCAAGTTTATTTAAATGAAGACGTAGCAACTTTTTTAGTAACTATTTTAGATTCAGATAAAAATTATTATAAATTTAAATGGCAGGTTGAAAAATATCTCAATGAAGGACCTTTAAAAGACTGCTGGTTGACAACAGCGGTCTCTCAGCCTGTGTCTTTAGGCTCTTCAATATAGAATAATTTTGTTTCGTTAATAATAAAAATTTAGTAGAAATCCCAAGATGAAATCTAAAGCAAAAGTAGTGGTAATAGGAGGTGGAGTAGTTGGTGTAAGTGCACTATATCATTTAGCAAAAAAAGGCTGGTCAGATGTTGTGCTTGTTGAAAGAAAAGAATTAACTTCAGGCTCAACTTGGCATGCAGCAGGATTATTGCCGCTTTTTAATATGAGTTATTCTGTAGGACAATTACATAAATATGCAGTTGATCTTTATAAAACTTTGGAAGAAGAAACAGGAAAAAATGTAGGTTTTAGTGTTGTATCAAACATTAGGTTGGCTAGTACAAAAGATAGAATGGACGAATACCATCAGTATGCAGGTGTAGCACAGACTATTGGAGTTAATTATAAATTTTTAACTCCAGACCAAGTAAAAGAAATATGGCCTTTATGTAATACTTCAGATTTAATCGGTGCAATTCAACATCCAGAAGATGGATATATTCAACCTGCAGATTTAACACAAGCCCTAGCTACTGGTGCAAGAAATAGAGGAGCAGAAATTTATAGAAATACAAATGTTACAGGAATTAAACAAACAAAAGATGGATGGGTAGTTGAAACTGACAAAGGTGCAATAGAATGTGAACATGTAATGTCTTGTTCAGGAAATTTTGCAAGACAAACTGGTAAAATGGTTGGATTAGACATCCCAGTAATTCCAGTAGAACATCAATACATAGTTACTGAGCCTCATCCAGAAATACAGAAAAGAAAAAAGGAAGGCCTTCCAGAAATGGGAGTTCTTAGAGATAGTGATAGTAGATGGTACATGAGAGAAGAAGCAGGAGGTTTAATACTAGGACCCTATGAAGATGGTGCACCTTGTTGTTATGTAGATGGACCATCAAAAGATTCAGAGTATGAATTATTTCAAGAAGATTTAGAAAGACTTGCTCCTCATATTGAAGGCGCAATTCATAGAGTTCCAGCTTTTGGAGAAGTTGGAGTTAAAAAAGTTTATAACGGCGCAATTTGTTATACACCAGATGGTAATCCTGTAGTTGGCCCAGCCTGGGGTTTAAAAAATTTTTGGATAAACGAAGGTCATAGTTTTGGAATTACTGCAGCAGGTGGCGCAGGTTGGCAACTCGCAGAATGGATTGTTGATGGAGAGCCAACAATTGATATGCTTGGAGTTGAACCTAGAAGATATGGAGATTATGCAACTAAATCATATTTAAAAGAAAAAAATGAAGAAGCTTATCGAAACGTATTTGTCATTCACTATCCAGATGAAGAAAGAGGTGCTGCAAGGCCTTTAAGAACAGCTCCATGCTATGAGAGATTGAAAAATTTAGGTGCAGTATTTGGTCAAAAATTTGGATGGGAAAGAGCTAACTTTTTTGCAACTGATGGAATGGAACAAAAAGATGATTGGTCATTCAGACGATCAAAATGGTTTAAAGCTGTAGAAAAAGAATGCAAAAATGTCAAAGAGAATGTTGGATTATTAGATATGACAGCATTTGCAAAATGTAGAATTAAAGGACCTAAAGCAGAAGAATTTTTAGATTATTTAGTTGCTAACAAATTACCAAAAAAAGTTGGAAGAATTAATTTATGTCATGCGCTTAATACAAAAGGCGGGGTTCATTCTGAATTTACTATTATGAGAGAAGCAGAAGATAGTTTTTATTTAGTATCTGCAGGAGCTTTTCAAAGATTAGACCACGATTGGATTTTAAAATGGATGCCAAAGGACGGATCTGTTCAATTTGAAAATTTAACTAATAGCATAGGGGTGCTAGTTGTTTCGGGTCCTAAAGCAAGAGAATTAATGAAAAGAGTTTCTAAGGATGATTTTTCAAATGAAAACTTCAAATGGTTGAGTTCAAAAAACGTAAACATAGGCAATGCACCAGCTAACGCTATGAGAGTTAACTTTGTGGGAGAATTAGGATGGGAACTGCATCATCCAATGGAATATCAAAATCACATATTTGATAAATTAATGGAAGCTGGAAAAGATCTAGGTTTAAAACCTTATGGAATTAGAGCGATGAACAGTTTACGTGTAGAAAAATCTTATAAACTTGTTGGAACCGAACTATCTATTGAATATTCACCTTACGAATCTGGTTTGGATAGGTTTATTCACCCAAATAAAGGAAAATTTATAGGTTTAGAAGCTTTAAATAAATGGAGAGAAAAAGGTTTTAATAATAAATTAGTAACACTTGAAGTACATAATATTACTGATGCTGATGTGTTAGGTAATAATCCAATTTATCAAAATGATAAAGTTGTTGGTAGAGCAACAGGAGGAGATTTTGGGTTTAGGTTAAATAAATCAATTGCTTTAGGCATGATAAAACCTGAACTTGCGACAACTGGTCAAAAATTTAAAATTGATATTTTAGGAAAAATGCACGACGCTACTATTTTAGATGAAAGTCCTTACGACCCAGAAAATAAATTATTAAGAGCATAATGAAAATATTAGTCGCAGTAAAAAGAGTAATTGATTACAATGTCCAAGTTAGAGTTAAAGAAGATGGAACTGGTGTTGTTACTGATAATGTTAAGATGTCAACCAATCCACCAGATGATAATGCTGTTGAAGAAGCGGTAAAAATAAAAGAGTCTGGCAAAGGAAAAGAAATTATTGCAGTTACAGTCGGTGAAGATAAAGCACAAGAAACAGTTAGAAAAGCATTAGCTGTAGGTGCTGACAGAGGTATTCATGTAAAGTCTGAAGGAATATTGGAACCGTTAGCAGTTTCAAAGATACTTCAAAAAATTGTTGAAAAAGAAAAACCTGATTTAGTTTTTATGGGCAAACAAGCTATTGATGATGATTGTAATCAAACTGGACAAATGCTTGCAGCGCTATTGAATTGGCCTCAAGCAACATTTGCTTCAAAAATAAACGTCAAAGATAAATCATTAGAGGTAACAAGAGAAGTTGACGAAGGTTTAGAAACAATCGAAGTAAACACTCCTGCAATTGTTACATGTGATTTGAGATTAAATGAACCAAGATACGCTTCTTTACCTAATATAATGAAAGCAAAAAAAAAACCTTTGGAACAAATTAATGCTAGTGATTTAGGTGTTGATATTAAATCAAGAATTGAGCAAATTAAAGTTGAAGAACCTCCGAAAAGAAAAGCAGGTATTAAAGTTGCAAGCGTTGCAGAATTAGTTCAAAAATTAAAAAATGAGGCAAAGGTAATTTAATGTCAGCATTATTGATAGCAGAACATAACAATAAAGAGGTAAGGCCATTTACATTAAATGCAATAACTGCCGCAAGCCAAATAGACCAAGATCTTCATGTTTTATTAATTGGCAATAAAGCAGATGAAGTAGCAAAAAATTTATCAAGCGTTCCAAATGTTAAAAAAGTTATTCATGTTGATAATGAAATTTATGAAAATTACTTAGCTGAAAACTTTACTCCTGTGATAGTAAAACATGCAGAAAATTATTCTCATATTATTTGTTCAGCTAATACTTTTGGAAAAAATTTAATGCCTAGAGTTGCAGCTTTGTTAAATACATCTCAGGTTAGTGATATAATAAAAGTTATTTCTCCAGACACTTATCTAAGACCAATATATGCCGGAAATGCATTTGCAACTGTAAAAAGTACAGATCAAAAAAAATGCATTACTATAAGACCTACTTCTTTTGATCCTGCTGCTACATCTGGAGGATCAGCAGAAATTGTTAAAGGAGAAGCAACAGAAGCTTTTCAACAAATAAAATTTATTAAAAGGGAAGAAGTTAAATCAGATAGACCTGAACTTGGAACTGCTAGAGTAGTTATTTCAGGTGGTAGAGGAATGCAAAATGCAGATAACTTTAAATTAATCACAGCCATAGCTGATAAACTGAATGCAGCAGTAGGAGCATCAAGAGCGGCTGTAGACGCAGGTTACATTACAAATGATCACCAGGTAGGCCAAACAGGTAAAGTAGTGGTACCAGATCTATATATTGCAGTAGGAATTTCTGGCGCAATACAACATTTAGCAGGAATGAAAGAAAGCAAAATAATTGTAGCTATAAACAAAGATGGTGAAGCACCAATATTTAGTGTTGCAGATTACGGCTTAGAAGCAGATTTATTTGAAGCTCTTCCACAATTTTTAGAAGAATTGAACAAATTAAATACTATACAAAAATAACAAATACTGTAAAAAAATATCATTATGTCCAGAGAAGTAATGGAATATGATGTTGTAATAGTTGGAGGTGGACCTTCAGGTCTTGCCACTGCTATAAAATTGAAACAACTTAAATCAGATTTGAATGTATGTATTTTAGAAAAAGGTTCAGAAATAGGTGCCCATATTTTATCAGGAAATGTTTTTGAAACTAGAGCACTTGATGAATTAATTCCAAACTGGAAAGAATTAAACTCACCAGTTAAAACAAAAGTAACTAAAGAAAAATTTTTATTTTTAGGAAAAACTAAATCATTAAGCTGGCCAACTTGGTTGTTACCTAAAGTTCAACAAAATCATAAAAATTATATTATCAGTTTAGCAAATTTGTGTAGATGGCTGGCTGAACAAGCAGAGGGTTTAGGTGTAGAAATTTTTCCAGGATTTCCAGCAAGTGAAATATTATACCGCGAAGATGGATCTGTAAAAGGAGTAGCAACACAAGATATGGGTTTAGATAAAGATGGAAACAAAAAAGATAGTTTTGAGTCAGGTATGGAACTTCATGCTAAAGTTACAGTATTTGCAGAAGGATGCAGAGGACATTTAGGAAAAGAATTAATTAAAAAATTTGAATTAGATAAAGGAAAAGATCCTCAACAATATGGAATTGGCTTTAAAGAAATTTGGGAAATAAAAGAAAACAATCATCAAGAAGGAATGGTCATGCACACTGCAGGTTGGCCTTTAGACAAAAATACTTATGGTGGAAGTTTTGTATATCATGCAGAAAATAAACAAGTCTACCTGGGATATGTAATAGGTTTGGATTATAAAAATCCACATCTTTCTCCATTTGATGAATTTCAAAGATTCAAAACTCATCCAGCGATAAAAAAAATAATTGAAGGAGGAAAAAGGATTTCTTATGGAGCTAGGGCATTAATTGAAGGAGGATTACAAAGTCTTCCAAAAATGTTTATGCCTGGAGCGCTACTAGTTGGATGTGACGCAGGAACTTTAAATATGCCAAAAATAAAAGGTTCACATACTGCAATGAAAAGTGGAATGGTTGCAGCAGAAACAATTTTTGAACATATAAATGATAGAAAAAACTTATCAATTTATGAAGATAAATTTAAAAAAAGTTGGGTTTATGAAGAATTGTATGCAGCAAGAAATGTTAAGCCAAGCTTTAATTGGGGATTGTTTTTAGCAATAATTTTTACTGGTATCGATCAAATTTTATTTAGAGGAAAATTACCTTTTACTTTGAAACACAAACACGCTGATCATGAAACATTAAAATTAGCAAAAGATATGCCTAAAATTGATTATCCCAAACCAGACAATATTATTACTTTTGATAAAACAAGTTCAGTTTATTTAACTGGAACTAATCATGCCGATAATCAGCCAGTACATTTAAAGTTAAAAAATCCTGATTTACCAATAAAATATACACTGGATAAATATGATGAACCTGCTCAAAGATATTGTCCAGTTGGAGTTTATGAAGTTCAAGTTGAGAATAATATTTCAAAATTTGTTATAAACTCCCAAAATTGTATACATTGTAAAACTTGTGATATTAAAGAACCTTCTCAAAATATTACATGGGTAACACCTGAAGGCAGCGGTGGACCTAAATATGGTAATATGTAATTTTATTTAAATCTAAACAAAAATTTATTTTTAAATCTTTCTATAATATTTCTATTATCTCCAAACTTGGGTTCGTCTACTCCTGGTCTTCTTTTCCAACGAGCATAGAAATATTTTGTTCTTTTAAAAAAAGAATTTTCCTTAATATAGTAATAGACTGCAATAGATTTTCTTCCTTCGTTATCTGGGCATTTGATTGGATCAGGAAATCCATGATTTGATTCTGTGTCAGTTCTAAATACTACCGCGTTATTAATATGTGGGAAAACTTTTAAAAAATTATTATTCATTTTTTGATCCCATAATTCTATTGCGCCACCCCAGTCTTCATTCCAATTTTTATTTAAATAAATTAGTAGATTTAACATTCTTTTTACTTTTCTTTTTCTTATATAGATAAAGTCTGAATGAAGTTTAAGATATCCACCTTTTCTAGACTCATGCATTCCGCCTCCAAATAAAGTTGGATCTGGTATTAAACCTGGGATTTTAAATTTATTTTCTAAAATATTTACGAATTTTTCAGAATTTAAATGATCGATAAAATTTTGAATAGATTTAGGAAATTGTTTATAGTCATCTAATCCTCTTTTTGTTTTTTGAAATAATGCATCACTGCTTGGTCCAAGTCCTTCTGGAAAAGAAAAGTTTTCACTTACTTTTTCTATTAAACTATCTGGTAAAAAATTTTCTATATGTGAATGCTGATAAGGATTATCTTTTACAAAGATTGTTTTATTGTGATGATCAAAAACTTTTTCAGAAGAAAAAATATTCATTTTTATGATAGATCGATTGCATGTTTTTTTAAATCTTCAATGGAAATTAACTTTAAAGTTTTTTCATGAGTTCTTTTAATGTAAACCGGACAACCTTTTCCTGCATCAATAGCTTTAGCATACCATCCTGCACAAACACACCAACTGTCACCATCTTTTAATCCTGGAAATCCAAATTCAGGATGAGGAGTAATTAAATCATTGCCAGCTTGTTTACACCATTCCAAAAAATCATTAGTTACTTTTGCACAAACAGTATGAACTCCATGGTCATTTTTATCAGTATTGCAACAACCATCTCTTAACCATCCTGTTAGAGGATTTAAGGAACATTCTTCCAAATCTTCCCCTAAAACATTTTTTTGTTTTTCAGACATTAAATTTTTGTTGGATTGGGTTTACCTTTGTACACAATCTCAGGGTCAAATTTTTTTTCATTTTCTTCAAATTTCATTTCTATTTTTCTACCATTATCTATTTTTCCCATTGGTATTGATCTATAAAAACATGAACGATAACCAACATGACAACTAGCACCATCTCCAATGTCTACAGACATCCAAATTGAATCTTGATCATCATCAATTCTGATTTGAATTACTTTTTGCACAAATCCACTAGTAGCTCCTTTGTGCCAAATTTCTTTTCTTGATCTACTCCAATAATGAGCTTCTTTAGTTTCTATTGTTTTTTTAAGAGCCTCAACATTCATGTAGCCATGCATTAAAATTTCTTTGGTTTTAACACATGTTGTTACTACTGGTATCAGGCCGTCATTATCAAATTTTGGAGATAATAAATTACCTTCTTCTATTTCCTTTACATTTTCACGTTTTTTAAACATATAGCTGCGTTTTATTAGCACATTAGATGATATATTAAATATTTAAAATTTCAAAAAAATATATATATAAAGTTGATCATATGAAATTAGTAAAAGACTTTGAAAAAGAACTATCAAAAGAAAAAATTTCTGACAAAGAAGCAGAAGAGGCATTTGTAAAAATATTAAAATGGATAGGGGAAAATCCAAAAAGAGAAGGTCTTTTAGAAACTCCAAAAAGACTACTTAAAGCATATAAAGAATATTACAAAGGTTACAACGAAGATCCTAAAATGTTGCTAACTAAAACTTTTGGAGATGTTGAGGGATATGACGATATGGTAGTTCAAAAAAATATATCTATACAAAGTCATTGCGAACATCACATGGCACCTATAGTTGGAGTGGCACATGTTGCTTATATTCCAAAAGATAAAGTTGTGGGATTAAGCAAATTAGCAAGATTAGTAGAAGTTTTTTCAAAAAGACTTCAAACTCAAGAAAGACTTACAAAACAAATTGCAACTACTTTAATGGAAGCTCTAGATGCAAGAGGAGTTGCGGTATCAATTGATGCAGCACACCATTGTATGACAACAAGAGGAATTAAAAAAGAACAAGCCACAACAGTTACAAATTATTATATAGGCTTGTTTAAGGAAGATTTAAGTTTTCAAAATAGATATTTAAGATTTATTAGTAAATAAATCTTTAGTATATTTAAAAAATGTCAGATACTTTTAAAGCATTAGTTGTTAATCAAGATGGCGAAAACTTCACAAGAGAAGTTAAATCATTAGAAAAAAATTTTTTAAAGCATGGCGATGTATTAGTTAAAGTTGATTATTCAGGATTAAATTACAAGGATGCACTTATTTTAAAAAATGGAGCTAGATTAGTTAAAGAGTTTCCTCATATTCCAGGAATAGATTTTTCAGGAAAAGTTGTTGAAAGTCAGAATAGTAATTTTAAAGAAGGTGATGAAATTATTTTAACTGGATGGAGAGTAGGAGAAATATATTATGGAGGTTACTCTCAGTATGCAAAAGTTAAAGGAGATTTCTTAGTAAAGAAACCCAATTCTCTTTCTTCAAGAGAAGCAATGATACTTGGTACAGCTGGCTTTACAGCATTGCAATGTTCATTTGCAGTTAAATCAAGAGAAGAATTATTACTTGGAGATAAAGTAGAAAATGTAATAGTAACCGGAGCATCAGGTGGAGTTGGAAGTATTTCTGTAATGATATTAAATAAATTTGGTTACAATGTTACGGCAGTTACAAGTAAAAAAGATAATCATGAATATTTAAAATCATTAGGAGCAAAAAACATAATAAACACAAGTGATTTAGACAAAGAATCAAGACCGTTAGAGAAGGGCTTGTGGGATGGAGCAGTAGATACTGTTGGTGGAAACATTTTATCAAATGTTCTTGCGCAAACTAAAGAAACAGGAATAGTTGCAGCATGTGGTAATGCAGCAAACATAAAATTAAATACAACAGTAATGCCATTTATTATAAGAGGAGTTAAACTTTGGGGAATAAACTCAGTTAATGCTTCTATAAAAAGAAGAGAATTTCTTTGGAAGGAAGCTAAAAATTTAATAGATTTAGAAAAATTAAACAAATCAATCAAGGAAATAAGTTTGGAAGAGCTTTTAGATGTGTATCCAAAAATGCTAAAAGGACAAACTACTGGAAGATATATTATTAATCTAAATAAATAATGGATTGGGATAAGTTAAAAATATTTCATGCTGTAGCAGAAGCAGGAAGTTTTACCAATGCTACTATAAATTTAAATTTAAGCCAATCGGCAATTAGTAGACAAATACAGTCTTTAGAAGAAGAATTAAAAGTAAAGCTGTTTGAAAGGCATGCAAGAGGTCTTACTTTGACAGAAAATGGTGAGTATGTTTTTAAAACTGCTCATGAGGTAATAAGTAAACTCAAAGAAGTAGAAACAACACTAGGTGACAAAAAAGACAAACCCACAGGAAGATTAACGGTTACTACAGTAGTTAGTTTTGGAACAACTTGGCTAACTCCAAGAATTCAGGAATTTATGCAACTAAATCCTGAAATTGAGGTTGAACTTATATTTGATGACAAAGAACTAGATTTAAGCACAAGACAAGCTGACATTGGAATTTTTATGAGAAGACCTAAGCAGCTTAATTATATTCAGAAAAAACTTATAGATATTAATTACCATATATATGGATCACCTAAATATTTAGAAAAATTTGGATATCCAAAAAATATAAATGATTTAAATAAACATAAATTTATATCTTTTGGTAAAGGTGCGCCTTCTCCAGTTTATAATCCTGATTGGGCACTAAAACTTGGAATAAAGGATAATAAAAAGAGAAAAACTGTTATGAAAGTAAATAGTGTTTATGGCCTACTTTTAGCAGTTCAAACAGGAGTAGGGCTTGCAGCTCTTCCAGATTACTTAACAGTAAAACAGCCAAATATTGTTAAGGTTTTACCAAATGTAGAAGGACCTATAACTGAAGCTCATTTTGTGTATCCTCAATCAATGAAAAATGTAGCTAGGGTTCAGGCGTTTAGAAACTTCCTTTATAGCAAAATCTCAGAGTGGGAGTTTTAATACAACCTGCGACAATCAGTGCGATTGATAACTATTATCATTGATAATAATTCTCATTTTCAATAAAAACACATATAAAAAAGGATAAAAATGAAAAAAATATCAATTTTAGGATTAATTCTTTCATTGTTTATATCAACTTTTGCAATCGCAAACGAGGTAAATATTTTCAATGCAAGACATTATAAAGCTGATGCTGAACTTTATGGAAAGTTTACAAAAGCAACTGGAATTAAGGTAAATTTAATTAACGGGAAATCAGGAGCTTTAGAAAAAAGAATGATTGAAGAAGGCGCTGATTCTTCGGCAGATCTTTACATCACTGCAGACGCAGGAAGATGTGGTGCTTTTCAAGCAAAAGGTATGACGCAAGGTGGATTAACTTCTCCGACAATTAAATCATCGGTTCCAAAAAACTTTAGAACATCACACTGGGTAGGAGTAGCAAAGAGAGCAAGAATAATTTATTACTCACCAGAAAGAGTTACTGGAGCTGAATTATCAGGAATGACTTATGAAGGTCTAGCAGATCCAAAATGGAAAGGTAGACTAGTAATTAGAAAATCAAGCAACATTTACAATAAATCTCTTGTAGCTTCATTAATTGCGAATAATGGAAAAAAAGCCACTGCAGAATGGGCAAAGGGAGTTGTTGCTAACATGGCAAGACCATCTGAAGGAAACGACAGAGCTCAAATCATGGCAGTAGCCGCTGGAGAAGCAGACATA
>Ga0066836_10000393_pt1 | contig 20514 bp, 20 predicted proteins | sample ETNtaG_18_FD_71568 | JGI IMG/M metagenome (GOLD analysis project Ga0066836, IMG submission 71568) | Marine microbial and viral communities from oxygen minimum zone, Eastern Pacific Ocean - ETNP201302SV91 | ecosystem: Environmental > Aquatic > Marine > Oceanic | place: Pacific Ocean: Eastern... | reverse complement strand
AACATAGCATTAGAAGTATTTGCTCTTAGAATGAACAACATGACCCATATGGCTAGAAAACCTGGACTATTTTGAACTTTTGATATAACAATCATTAGAATAAAAAGAATAGATAAAATAAATCTTTTTTCAATTAAATAGATTATTGAGACAGTACTTGCACCTAGCACAACAATTTCTCTAAGAGATAATGAACTCCAGAGAATTAAACTTGGAATTAAAAAGAAAAAGAATAATTTCTTAACTTCTATTCGTCTACTCAAGAAAACAAAAAGTAAAAAAACTATTAGTTTGTTAGCAAAAGCTAAAGATGTAACGGTGAGATAAGAGGGTATGAAAAAAATTGAGAGAAGAAAGAGGCTCGCTTCAACTCTACCCTGTTTAATACCAGCAAAAGAAGAAAAATCAAAATCTCCAAGACTAAATCCACTTGCCTTCATGTAGTTCATCTCTTTGGTATAGAGAAATTGATCCCCCCAGTAGACTGGGTCAAAAAGTACAAAATTAAGAAAAAAGGGACTTGAAAAATACAATACCCAAAAAAAGAAATATTTCTTATCTACAAACTTAAAATGAATAAAGACAACTAAAATAGTAATCAACCAGAAGTAATTTGATAAATTTGATATTAGATAAAAAAAATCAAAATTATCTAATAAAGCGGAGAATAGAGCGTCTTTATAAAACAAAAATATTTAGAAGAAGTATTTCCTAATAAACAAATATATAAAACTTAAAGAAAAGCCCAAGAAAGACCAAAAGAAATAAATAAATTGGAGATTGGGGCTTACAGGATTAGAAGAAATTATTGGTTTCTCTATCATTTTTATAGTGTATGGAAGGTCATTGGACAATAAGGCAATTGTTAAATATTGTTGCTTAATTGACTCAACTAGAGAAGACCTTACATCCGAATCAAGATTTTCACCAAGTTGAGAATTTAGAAATTCAATTTGCTTATTTGCTTCGTCTTTTTTTTCCTGTTTTAGGAGATTATCTGACTCTACAACAATATCTAACATAATTTTTTTGACTAATTCAGGGTTTGAACTTAGACCTTCTAAAAACAGATGTCCTGTAAATTCAGAAATAGTGGATTTCATCATTGACCTTATGGTATCCCTTAGGTCTGGAGGACCTATCTCTGTATTAAGTTCATAACCTAATATCCAGGCTTGAAATCTATTCCAATTTGAAGGAGAAACGATATATTTTTCTTGAACAGGATCGTAATTATTAGAGTAAATGATGGAGTCATAACCGTTATTCCATAGTTTCTCAGCAGTTCTGTAAGAAAACATAACAGACCTTATTTCATCTAATTCACCCGCGGTTTGGATTCCAAAAAGAGAAACAATAGAATAAGAATCTCCTGATGAAGTCGAAGAAGTAGTATTCTTAGGAGCTATTTCTGAAGTTATAGAGAATAGAGGGTTTAAACTTGTTGAATAAACAATTCCTGCAGAAAGTCCAAGAAAAGTACAAAAAATAAGGACTATAAAGCCCTCTTTTAAAATGGTAAAAAACTTGTAAAACTGTTCTTTGAATACCTTATTAGTTAGATCTAATTCTCTCATATGGTTGTAATGTATAATTCCTTCAAATCTCATTATACTACTAATCCAAATTTGAACTAGATATGCTAATTCCAGTAGATTTTTTTAAGAACAGATTTTTTGAAGATGAACATGGAATCTTCGTACTTAATAAATCTGATGCTTATAGTGAGAATTTTGGCAAGCAATGGAAAGAATATTCTGATATTCAGATAGATAGTAAGAATAATTTTTCTATATCTAAAGATTTTCTTGAGTCACTTCTTTTTGGAACGATTGATGAATTATCCGGTCTTCAGGTACTGGAAATTGGAAGCGGAGCTGGAAGATTTACAGAACACTTAGTAAAAGTTTCAAAAACTTGCATATCAGTGGATATGTCTTCAGCGGTTTACCATAATGTAGCTAAAGGAGCAAAAAATCTATCTTTAGTAAAGGCAGATTTATTGAAACTAGAACCTAAAAGACTTTTTGATGTTGTGATTTGTAGAGGAGTTCTTCAGCATACACCTGACCCGCTTCTTTCTATCTTAAAATTACATACTTTTATTAAAAAAGGAGGAATAGTTTACTTTGATATCTACCCGATGCCCAAAATAGGATATTTACATCCTAAATATTTTTTTTGGAGACCGATTTTACAAAATCTGATTAGTTATGAAGAACTTGAATCCTTCCTAAAGAAACACATAAAGTTTTTATTAAAATTAAAGAGAGGTTTAAAAACAATTTTCTTTAATTCAAATTTTATATCTGACAGCTTGATTCCTGTGTGGGACTATTATGGAGAAATTGACCTTAGTTTAAAGCAACTAGAAGAGTGGGCTATTTTAGACACTCTTGATGGTATATACGCAAAACACGATCATCCAAAGAGCTTTAAGACTGTCAAAAAATTATTATTAAAAAATAATATTGAAATCTTAAACTGTGATGAAAAAAATAATTACTTTAAAACTACTAATCTAATCTAATTTTCTATCTAAATTAAAGATACTGATTATAGCTCCGTAAATATATCCAGGTGCTTTCAAAATATCTAAACAAAGGCCGAGAGAACCTACCAAAAACCACCTAAAGGGGAATAGGTACTTTATTGCTATATCCCTTCTAAGTGGCTGAATTATCCCTCGATATATATAAGAAGCTAAAAATAAACAAAATAGGTAGATCTTTGTAATATGAGGCAAGTAAAGAGTTGCTTCCTCTACCCAATTAGCAATAACCATATTCCACCTAAAAACAATATATAAACCCATTATTAAAAAAACTAACTTTAAGGTGAAATTGAAAATTGGTGTGTGCGTCCTTTTAAAAAAATTATTTACTAAAATAAACAGTAACAAAAGAAAAATAAGACTTATTAAATAATATTTAGTTACGTCTGCAATATATAGAGAAGATTCTTTAAACCCTATAAACAGATTCCATCTTGGAATGATTAGCACACTTAGTATTAATGCAAAGCTCAGATAGATTTCTTTAAGACGTGTTTGAAAACTCACTCTAGAAGATTGCAGATAAAATAAGAAATAACTTTTAAATAATTGAGATATTCTTTCAGGAAGATGAGAATATTCTAATAAAAATTTTGTATCTCTCAAGTTGGGGGTGAAGTAGTCAAATTGTTTTTTTACTCTATACCTCCAATCCATATCTTCTGCTCTCCTCACCTCCTCTAAAAATCCACCTGAAGAAATAAAATCTTTTCTTTTAATAAATGTTCCTGGGACAGTTTCAATCCCAATATTGCCAAAAGTACTTGCCCTAATTAGCTCCTGAATTCTAGATTTACTCAGGTATTTGGTTATACCAAATACCACTTTCACTCCTTCACCATGATAAGTATCGACAGCGTGTTCAAGCCAGTGATTATTAGGTACAGTTTTAGAATCTAAAAAAGCTATAAACTCACAGTTAGCCCTATTTACCCCTATGTTCCTTGCTTTTCCTGGATAAGCTTTCTCTTCTTTAAGATATATAACCTTGAAGAATCTTTTGAACTCTTCTTTTAAACTACTTATCTCATTATTTGAACTTGAATCAACTAGAATTACCTCATCTGGCATTAAGCTTTGTCTTGAAAGTGCAGTCAAAACCTGATTTACAGAGTCTTTAAAGTCTAAGCAAGGAATAACGACACTAATAGACCTATCTGTTTTCATAAAGCTTATATTATTAGTAGAAATTAACCTTTTTCTTAGTTTTGTCTTGTATAAGTCATTCTATCTACAATCACCCATCTTAAAAATCCGTGAATTGTAGCTATATCAATAATAAAAAATATAAAGAAAGAGAAAATCAAGTCGTAAAGTTTCTCTAATCGGTTGGAGTTTTTGTACCAAGGCACATTAACTAAATAAGAACGAACTTTTAGGAGCTGTAATAAGATACAAGACATTAGAATAAAAATATTAAAAAAGAAAGCTAGAAAAATTAGAAAAAGATTAAATAATAGATACCTGAAGGTTCCATAATGCCAAGTCTTAGCAAAACCGGCTGCTAATCCTGATGAAGAGTAAGTAGAAAACCTTTTATAAGCTTTAGTTATATCCAAAGCTAAGTCCCACAGGACAATGGCTTCTGTTGCCTCAGCCTTATGTTGGGTTTCTTCATCTAGTTTCTCTAAAAAAATTAAATCTTCCACAATGTACTTTCCTGTTTCACTTTCTGGAAATCCTCCGATGTTTTCCCAAACTGTTTTCTTTAGCAAAAGTGAAGATACTGAAGGATTTACAGTTCCAGGGTATTTTGTTTTACCTGTAATAAGGGCAGCTAAACTTCTTTTTACTATAGTCCCAAGCTGAGGTATTACAGACCCATAAACAACATCAGTTTTAGGATTTTTAAATAGATAATTTACTAAAGACAAAGCCCAATCTTTGTCTGGTATAGAACCGCCATCAATCAAAGCAACATATTCATTTTTTGAAGAATAGATAGCTGAATTTCTTCCTGCTCCTCTACATTTACCTTTTCTTGGTACTACTCTTACTGGAAAACCTTTGTTTTTATAATCTTTTATTATTTCTAAAGTTTTATCAGTTGAACCTCCATCACAGAAAATTATCTCATTAATTTTAAAACTTTGATTAACCAAAGACTCTAGCATTAGAGGAATGTTCTTTTCCTCATTAAATATTGTTATAGCTACAGATAATTTAATTGTTTTCAAGAGTTTGATTCGGCCTGCTCAAGTTGTTGCATACTATCTATTGAAAACCACCTATGTGGGTATACATTAGAATGATAAAGCTGAGAGAGACCTATTAACTCATTCCAAAAATCCATAAAACTCTTTTTTTCTTTCATTAACTCATTACATTTTTTTGGGTTAATTACTTGAATACCAGAACAACAAATTTTTGAATCTAAATTTCTAGAAATTTGTTTCACTTTATTAGCACTAGATAACACCTTATCTGCTTCCACACCTTTGATTTCTTTAACGGCTACCAGCATGCATGCTGGGTTATTTAGAGATTTATATTCCTTTTCCAAAAAATTTACATCTAAGCTAGTTACATTATCACAAGTCAATACTAATACTGGGGAATCTAAATCCCTCATCAAACTATTAAAAATCCACCATACGTTTTCTTTACCCGAAGTATTAATAATAGAATCAACACTACTGGAGGATAAGAGGTGGGTCGCAAGATCAACTTTCTTATATCCAACTGTGATATGAATCTTGTCGACTACTTCATAAAGTTGTTCAATAGAATTATCTATGAGTGCATTTCCCTTAAAAGGAACTAATGCTTTTGGAATGAGGTCACTTAGTGGCCGCATTCTATTTCCTCTTCCAGCTGCCATTATTAGAGCATGCTTAAAAAACATCTATTTCTCTTCTTCAGGTGGATTGTTGATCAAACTTAGTATTTCAGTTTTATTTAATTTATTGGCCTTTTTAGCTGATAAAGAATGTTTTAGAGGTGATTTAGATTTATTTGAGAAATCTAAAATATAATGCTTTAAATTATTAAAGGTTACCTCTGTTGAATACTCTAATTCGGTATCTCCAATTAAGAATTCATCCTCCCTTTCACTGGGTCTCTCAGGCAAATTCTCTATCTTTATACCTTTTTCTTCCTTCCAAACACCTAGAATGTCTTTTAATTTAGCTGCCTTCATTTCCCTAGATATAACTTTTCCAAATAATTCTCCTTTATTATTAAATGCAGTTAGAACTAATTCTGCTGCTTCATCTACAGTAAAAAAGAACCTGTACATATTTGGGCCTGTTGTTCCTATAATTCCTTTATCTTCTGCCATTTTCTTCCATATAGGCAAAACAGAACCTGTAGACCAAGCTATATTTCCAAACCTTACACAGAGAAATCTTGTTCCTTTGTCTCTATCTAAAGAACAAAACAGCCTTTCCATTAAAGATTTTGTGAGACCGTAAATATTTGCCACGGGAGGTGAAGCTTTGTCCGTAGATATACCTATTACCAGATCTAACTTATTTTCTATAGCAACTCTAGCAATATTTTGAGACCCTATTACATTAATATCTATTGCTTCATTGGGAATTTTTTCTGCTAAATCAACAAACTTGGTTGCAGCTGCATGTATAACTACATTTGGTTGAAAATCTAATACAGCATCTCTTATAGATTCTATATTTGTAATGTCCAAAGGGTAGAAATCACATCCTGTAAATTCTTTAGAAGTTAAATTTTGTTTATTATTTCTCGAAGCAAGAATAACTTCATGCCCTTTTGATTTCAATGCTTTGCCTAGTCTTTTTCCCAGAAAGCCATTCCCGCCTGTTATTAGTATCTTCATGGTATTTTTTAATTGTTTATTTAATTGTTTATATGAATTCGTTTTCCATCATTAAAACCCTGAGGAAATACTTTATTAAAATTTACAAAGAAAGAACGCTCAGGATTAATTTCTTTTGCAATCTTTTTAATGGATCTATAAGAATCTACTTCATCAGAAACAAGTATCAAACTCCCATTCTCAGAAAATTCTGGAGACTCTACAGAAATAATGATCTCCTTGCCATTAGATAAATCTTTTAATATCAAACGAACCATAGATTCTAATCCCCAAGATTCAAAAGCTTGAGCTCCATAATAAGTGTTCAAGGTATTAAACTCTCTATTCACCATAGTGTAATCTATATTCTCAGCAAAGCTATTGGTATCGATGATTATGATATCTGAAGTTAGCATAGCCTGTTTATTTTCTTTGAGGTATTCATATACAGAACCATTAATTCTAGAAGCCACGACTTGGTTCCAAGCATTACCTTGACAGATAAGTAGACTAACTAAAAATAGAAAACTAAAAATATAAGGGACTGCCTTCCTATCTAAAAGATTGAGTAATAAGTAAAAAAATATAACAAAAGGAATACAGGCGATAATTAAGTTACGTCCACCTACGGCTCCAACAAGCAGATTTGGAATGATAACGACAAAGAAAAGTAGTGCTAAAAAGATTAATTCATTTCTAGATAAATTTAAAAACTCTTTTTTCTTAAAAATATTGTAAATTAGAAAAGTAGATATTAGGTTTAAGCAAACTGAAGTCATTAACCAAGGAAATGGCAAATCAAGAAATTTATATAAGCCATAAAGTATATTTCTAATAAAATACCGTCCAAAAAAATTATGGAATACATCAATAATTCCTTGTGGAATGGTTGCAACAGATATCTGTCTACCAGAGAGCAATTCTGTAGCACCAAAACCTCCTGAAATTCTATAAATAGAATAAAAGATCATGACAAGAAGAAAAGGTGAGAAGATCTTAAAAATTTCTATGGAGAGTTTTCTATTGTCTTTAAGAAGAATATAGTAAGCAAGCATGGCAAAGGGTATAAAAAAACCAACTTCATACCAGAAGACTGCTACTGAATATAAAGAAATAGATAAAAATAAAAAAGATTTCTTATGAGAACTCGTAAAAATTATGAAGAATATTAAACTCAATAAGTATATTGAAGTGGAAAGATTTACATGAATATTAATAGGATAGTGATAGATTTCTAACTTAGTAAAAAGTACTGAATAAACCACACTTATCAAAAAAATTGTAACTTTATCTTTAGTAAATAAGCTGACAAACCAGTAACACAAAAGTACAGTCAAAGTACTAGAGAGATAGACAAACCAAAGGCCTAATGTGGCGTTATCGCCAATAAGAGCATTTTGTATTTCTACCCACAAAAACTGTAGTGGTCTATGAGGAGAGGTTAAAAAATGACCTAAGCCCTCTTTCTCCATAAGCAGAAAGGCATAATCATCAGGGCCAATTGAGCCACGTTCAAAAGGAATAAAATGAGCAAGAGTTGTTATTAATACAAGAAGTAGTAAAAAGTAAGAATGAAAATTAAATTTTCTAGGAATCATTAAATGTTTATTTAAGAAACTTATCTACAAAATACCTAGGCCTGCTTTTAGTCTCCATATAGATTTTACCTACATATTCTCCGATAACCCCTAAAAAAAGTAATTGAATTCCTCCAATAAAATATATAGGTAGGACTGTAGATGCCCAACCAGGTAAAACCTCTTCTGTAAAAAAATATAGAAGAAATATGTACAAAATCATCGAAGCACTTGCAAAAGAAACCAGAAGTCCTATTAAACTGATTAGACGTAAAGGGACGAAAGAAAAAGATGTTATCGCTTCAAGAGATAAAGCAACCATTCGTTTTAATGGATATTTTGTTTCTCCTGCAAAACGTTTATTTCTAGAATAAGTAACTATTGCTTCTTCAAAGCCTAGTTCAGGAACAATCCCCCTTAGATAAAGGTTTCTTTCTTGATAAAGCCTAAGTCCTTCAACAGCTCTCTTACTCATAAGCCTGAAATCAGCATGGTTGTATACCGACTTGCCACCAATCATAGAAAAGAGTTTGTAAAACAATTGGGCTGAAAATCTCTTAAAGAAAGAATCTATTGATCTATCTTCCCTAACTCCGTAAACAACATCCTTACCTTTTAGATATAGGTCTACCATCTCAACGATGACATTAATGTCATCTTGTAGATCTGCATCCATGGTTATATAGCAATCTGCATCAACTTCTGTAAGACCAGCAATCACTGCCGTCTGATGTCCTCTATTAGAAGATAATTTCAAGCCAGAAATTATTTCAGAATTTTTATTAAGTTTTTCTATAATTTTCCAAGTTTTATCTATTGAGCCATCATCAACAAATAATATCTTACTTAGATTCGAGATTTTTTTTTCTCTAACTAATCCTTCAAGGACTTCTGAAACCCTTTTAGCAGTTTCGGGCAAGACCTCTTCTTCATTGAAGCAAGGGATGACTAATGTTAAAAGATTTTCTTTAGATGCCGACATTTTAACTGGTTTTATTTTTTGGAAATACGAAGGCTCTCATTCCTAAAAAAGACAGAGCTACGTAAAAACATAACCCTATTAAATGGCAGTATATTCTATCAATCAATAAAAAATCTCTGCAAATAACTAAAATAAGTAAATTTATACAATAAGAAACAATAATAACAGTCAAAAAATTTCTCAATAAATTATATGAAAGTTTATTTTTTCCAAAAGTCCATTGTGAATTAAGCATGAAAGAGCATGCAATTCCTAATATATATCCGATGAAATTGGATAAGAAATCCTCTGCCCCTAAGTAGATACAGATTAGTATCGTTATAAATGTAATAGAAGTATTTATTAGACCTACACTTATGTACTTAAAAAATTGAATTAACATTTTCTACTTATTCCTATAATAATTTAGGTAGGTATATAAATTATTCTTCAAAACTTTACTTTTTGAAGAAAAATTTAATTGATTTGATTTGTAAGCTTGAAAATATAATGAGCTAAGCTCTTGAACCAATTCCTTTCTTAATTGATTAGTAGATTGATCTTCATGTGTCCTCCACTTAGATACTATTTCCTTAGCGCAATAGAGATCGTATTTAAGAGCAAGTTTTAAAAAGAAATCGTAATCAGCAACAAACTTATAGCGTTGATTAAAGCCACCCACTTCAACTGCTGCAAGTTTGTTAAATGTTGCTGTGGAAGAAACTATAAAACAACCATATTTATATAAATTCTCATATGAATTTTTTTTTGATAGATCTAAATGACAAGGATCAAATTTATCTATATTTTTTGAAATATCAAATCTCAGATACTCTTTTATTCCTGATCCAAAACACATTGCATCTCCAAAAAATAATTTACTATTTGGATTTTTATTTATTTGACTTAATTGATCTTCAAGTCTTTTTGGAACAGCTATATCATCATGATCAAGAATTGCTATCCATTCGCCATTAGCTTCAGTTAAAGCTTTGTTCCTTGCATAAGCAAAACCTTTATTCTCTTGATAAACATAATTAATCTTCAAACCTTTTCTAATAAAAGATTTAACGATTCTCTCCGTACTATCTGTAGAACCATCATCTATTATTACTAATTCCCAATCATCAATTGTTTGCTCAGCTACACTATTTATACTTTCCTCTAAATAACTCTCAGAGTTGTAACAACAAATTATTACGGAAAAAGTTACTTTCTCTTTTTGATTCATAGATCTTATTTCAAAAGATGTTTTAATTTATTAGATAAATATTTTAAGAAGAGAAGAAAAGATAAATCTTGGGCATATGTCATAAATTCTTTAAATTTTAATTCCTTCAGTAATAATAAACTGTATCTAATCTTAAACTCTAAAAGACGTTCAGAAGCTAGTTTAGAAGGGAGGTAGACTGATACTATCTCAATTAATTCTAAAAGCATCTGCCTAAAATAAATTTTCGAAAGATTTGATTCGTGCAGTCTGTATCTTGCTAAGCTTAAAGATAAGAAAGAATAGTTAAATTTACTAGCTATTCTTAAAAGAAAATCATAGTCATAAGTTAATTTATACTTGTCTGAAAATCCTCCTAATTTTGTATAAGCTTCTTTGGAAAACATAACTGTAGGCCAACTTATTTCATAATTCCCTGAAAGCAGTTCACTAAATAGTTCTCCTGATAAGTTATTATTATTTTTAATTCTAGTTGAGTGTTTAGAAAAAACTTCACAAGGACCAAATATTAGATCAATAGGTTGGTTCTCACTTAAGTTCTTATTTATTTCGTTTATTTGTTTTTCTAATTTATCTGACATCCAAAGATCATCTGTATCTAGAAAGGATAACCAGGTTCCCTTTGTAAACTCTATAGCTTCCTTTCTAGCCTTCGAAAGTGGTAAATGAATTTTAGATGAATAAATATGAATTCTTTTATCTGAAAAGCTTTTAGCAATCTTTAATGAATTATCAGATGAAACATTGTCATAAAATATCAGTTCCCAATTGTCATAAATCTGACTTATCAAACTACTTATAGATTCTTGAACATATTTCTCCCCGTTGTAACAGTTCATTACTACACTCACTAAAGGCTTGTAGAGCTTGTCTGTCACTGAATTAAGAAATCGCTTTTATTAGCTGATCACAAACATAATCTACTTCCATAAAAGTTAGATCAGTATGCATTGGCAACGTTAATAACTCTTTTGCTAACTTTTCTGTATTTTCTAATGGTTCTTTTGCTGAATCTTTAAACAAGCTTGTTTGATGGCAGGGTTTCCAATGAAAACCTACTTCAACGCCTACTTCTAATAGGCTTTGTCTTAGCTTAACTCTATCTTTAAGATCTTCAATTTGCACAACATAAATATGAGGAACTACTTGGGAATAGTCTATTTTTAAAGATTTAATTTTTGATTCATTTTTTAAATTTTTATTATAAACAAGCCCTATCTCTCTCCTCTTTTTTGAGAACTCTTCTAAGCGCTTGAATTGCTGGATACCCAAAGCAGCCATGATATTACTCATATGGTACCTCCAGCCTTGTTCTTTTACTTCAAAATCCCAGCTTCTTTGGTTGCTATATCTTTTAATTGAATCATTAACTACACCTAAAAGTCTATAGTCTAAAACTTTCTCTATAATTTCCTTATCACCTGAAACTACACAACCGCCCTCCCCACAAGTAATATTTTTAATCCCATCAAAGCTAAAGCAAGCTATATCCCCAAATGACCCCACCCTTTGGTTCTTGTAGTTGCTTCCAAAAGCTGGTGCTGCGTCTTCTATGACTCTTAAATTATTTTTTTTTGCAATCCTATATATTTCATTAAGATCCCCGGCTGATCCAGCATAGTGAACAGGCATGATAGCCTTACTTTTGTCTGTTATTTTTTTTTCGACGTCTTTAGGGTCCAGGAAACATAAATCTGTATCTACGTCACATGCGACAGGAACTGCACCTGTTGCACTAATAGCCTGAAAGGAAGCAATATAGGTTAAAGAGGGTACTAATATTTCATCTCCATTTGAGATACCACAGGCTTGAATTGCAAGCTGTAGTGCTGAAGTTCCATTAATAACTGATACAGCTTCTCTACCAAAATAATCTTTTAAAAGTAACTCAAATTCTTTTACTTCCTCTCCCATACCAAGATTTTCTTTATCAAGAACACTCTTAACAGCAGCTTTCTCATGTGGGCCTAGAGAACTCTTGGATAACCTTATCATTTAGTTTTATTATCTACTTTGATAGAAAGAAAAGTCTATTGTATATGTTTTACCTGCTATTCCATGGAGGTACTTTTTGCTTAGAAAATTCTTCAAGAAGATCTTTGTCTCTTTTTGTGTCCATGCATTGCCAAAAACCTTCATGTTTATAGGCCATCAATTCACCTGCTTTAGAAACCTCTTCTAAAGGACCTTCTTCTAGAACAGTTTTATCATCTGATAGATAATTTAAAAACTTTGGCTCTATTATAAAAAATCCACCATTTATCCATCCAGTTCTAACTTGAGGTTTTTCTTTAAACGAAGTTACAACTGATCCCTTAATCTCTAACTCACCAAATCTTGCTGCAGGTCTTACTGCACTAATAGTAACTAATTTCTTATGAGACTCATGAAAACTTAATAAGTTATTTAAATTTATATTAGATAAACCATCACCATAAGTTAATAAAAACCTTTCATCTCCCATTAAGGGGATAATTCTTTTTAATCTTCCACCAGTCATAGAATCAGTTCCAGTATTAATTAGATTTATCTTCCATTCGCCCACTTCAATTAATATTCTATTATCTACAACAGATAAATCTTCATTATGAAAAATTTTTGCATTTGGTAAGTTTTTAAAGAAATTAACTATAACTTCCGATTTATATCCTAAAGCAAGATAAAAATTTTTATGCCCATAATTAGAAAATATTTCCATCAAATGATAAAGAATTGGTTTACCACCAATTTCTACCATGGGCTTGGGTATTCTGTCTGTATACTCAGATAACCTAGAGCCAAAACCTCCTGCTAAAATTATTACCTTCAAGTTGATTCCCAATTAAAATTTATCTCTTCTAAATCTATATTTTCTATTTCCTTCGGGTCATGTATTTTATTTGCCAGATTAACTACTAGATTTATTTCCTTGCTTTTTCCTTTAAAAGCGAACCATAAGCCTGGTTCAATTGTAAGCCTAAAATAATTGGAACTAGATAATGAAATTGAATAAAATTGGTCTTTAGTAGATGAGTCATTCCTGTCATCAAAAAATACAAAGAGGACTTCGCCACTAGGTACAGCAAGGTTCATAGTCATTTCAGTATGTTTTTTCCAACCCTTTATTTGCTGGTAATTAACAGTAGAAAAGTAAATTTCTTCAAAACTTCTAAAGCCTTTGCTGTCTTTTCTTATGAACTGACGAACTGAACCTTTATCAGATTGATAAAGGTTCAATTTTGATTTAAGAATTCCTTCGAGCATACTAAATTTAACTTAAAACTTCTTCTCATAAATTTCTGAATAAGATTCTATTTGGTTAAAGGAAAAATCCTTAACTTTACTTTCATCTTCATAGTATTTTTTGTACCATTTTGCAGTCCACTTTGCTGTTTCGGTAAAGGAAAGGGCGCTATCCCAACAAATTAAATTTTTTGCTTTATCGCAGTTGAGATTTAGCAACATTGATTCTTTAATTTCTCCAGGATCCTTTTCAAGTGTCCATTTAACCCCTGACCAGCTCTTGGCTAACTCCTGAACAAGTTCTTCAACAGTATAAATATCTTTTTCATCAGGTCCGAAATTAAATGCCTCTCCTGATAGAGAGTCATCTCGTAAAAGTTTTGCTCCTAATGTTAAATAACCACTTAAGGGTTCAAGAACATGTTGCCAGGGTCTTATTGCTTGAGGACTTTTAATTTTTGCTTTTTTATTTCTGGACCACGCTTTTATGCAATCAGGAATAACTCTATCGCTTGACCAGTCACCTCCTCCAATTACGTTGCCTGCTCTGGCAGTTGATATCTTGACTCTACTTTTAGGGTCTACAAAAAAAGATTTACTATAACTTTCTATGAAAATATCTGCAGCAGCTTTAGAAGCACTGTAAGGATCACTTCCTCCTAATTTATCTTCTTCTTTATAACCCTCAAGTTTTTCTACATTCTGATAACTTTTATCGCTAGTTATTAATACTGCAATTAAATTAGGGTTTATCTTTCTTAGTGATTCAAGAAGATTTACAGTTCCCAATGCATTAGTTTCAAAAGTATTTAGGGGATCTTGGTATGAAGTCTTTACAATAGATTGAGCCGCTAAATGGAAAATAAAATCAGGTTCATAGGTGTCAATTAAATCATGAACTTGTTTTATTTTTTTTATATCGCCTCTTAAGTCTATTGAAAATATTTCTTTAATAATTTCATAGTGGGAAGGATTTGTATAAACCTTATCTGATAGTCCAATTACTTTAGCTCCAAGAATATTTAACCATAAAGAAAGCCAAGATCCTTTAAATCCTGTATGACCAGTAACTATTACCGTTTTATCTTTATAGTACTCTTTGAGATTCATCTTGTTTCTTTCACTCCTAAAAGATTCAAAACATTTTTAGTATCCACTGGCTCAAAATATTTCTTTCTTATCTTCAAAGACAACTCATCATAAACTTTTATTTCTTCTTCTGTTCGATATAAGAAATTATCTATAGCATTGATTACATCCTCTTCATTTTTACATAACTTCCATAAATCTTGTTCTATTTCATCTGGAATAGGATTAAATTTTAACCCTCTAGGTTTTTCAATAAGGACTAAGGGGACTGAGAATGCTATTGATTCAAGGCATATACTTGAGATTGAACTTATTAAAAGCTTAGATTGAGATAATAAATCTTCGCTTGGATCTTCTGAATAACTCCAATCTGAGGGAATCTTAGTGCTTAAATTATCATCTATCAGATTTTTTTTCATAGTTGGATGAAGTTTAATTAAGACTTTTATTTCTCCTTTTTTAAATTTCTCTAGGGATTTTATAGATATCTTCATTACATATAGAGCATCCTCTAAGGTAACAGGAAGAGCTATCAATATAAATTTCCTTTTCCGTCTTTCAGGAGGTAAATCATTCCATAAATAATTAAACCTAAAAGCAGGAGAAGGAAGAACATTTAATTCTTGATTGAATTTTTTTATTTCTTCAACAAAACCAGATCCTATTACACCTATATTCTTAGGAACTACTTTATTTTCTAATTCTTTAATAGAAGGGAAAAGATGTAATTCTGAACTTCTAGGTGCATAACCAAGATAAGATATTGAAAGTGCCTTTGGGTAGAAGTCTGCGAGAGCCTTGTGTAAAGCTTTATCAATTGGCTGATTTTCCCACCAGTCGACAACAGAGTCTATTTTAACCTCTATGTTTTTACATCTTTTAAAAAAAGCATATGTTAAGAAGCCATCGATAATAAGAGAAGAAGCCTTTGTTTGGGATATTTCTTCCTTAAATATATGAGAAAAATCAACTCGACCTTCTTCCATAGTTGGAAGCTTTAATCTCTTAATTCTGATGTAGTGAAAAAAAGAAGAAGCAATATCATTGATGGTTAACAGATCCTCCTTTAACAAGAAAGGCCTAGAAGAGTTTCTTATTTCCTTTACTAAAGAATACATTTCTTTAAATCCAGCTAGAACTATAGTTGGAACAAAATAAATCTTACTAGAGTATTTTTCTGGTACCTTCTGAATTAGGTCTGTGTAATATCTATCAAAATTAACATATCCTGGAAAAACAAAAGTATCAATAATGATTAAACTATCTGTTTCTATAGGTCTTCTTCTTTTAGTAACCTTGAAAAGAATATGTAATGACAGCTTAAAGATTAATATTTTAATTATTTGACTTAAGGTCAAGAGAAACCTCAGTCTACTTTTTAAAAATAAATATTTGTTCCTCTTAACTTTAACTTTTAGATTATTTCTAAGTGAATCTACGCATTTCTTTATACCATTAGAGTCTACTTCTACACACTTTAAGTCTTCATACTCTTTACCACTTAATATCTCTTGAATTAATAAGATTTGGCAATATTTTTGATAAAGATCTCCCATAAAGGGGCTTCTACTGGCAGGAACAGACATCCACCAATCAAGATCGTCTTTAAATTTTTCTGAAGCTATATCAACTAAAAAGGTAAAATCTTTTCCTTTGCTATCAAGCAGTTCAGAGAATCTAGGCTCTAAACTTGCATTAGCTAGAATGCCTTTTAGAGATAAATCTATTTTTTCCACATTAATCTTCTTTCAATTCTTTTAGAAAATGTTTTTTTAGTTTTATTAAATCTCTAATTCCTAGATTAACTGGCATTCTGCAAAATGTTTCTCTAAATTCTTTATATTCCTTTTGATTAATAACTTCTTCCCACCAGCTGTCTACGTCATGCCATATGCTATTGATGAAATTTGCAGCTTTAACAGGGTCATCAAAAAATAAATTTATTTTTTTCAGTCCCTTAAAATAGGTTTTAGCTTCATCATTTAACTCAAAAAACTCTTGGTCCCAAAAAATTATAGTTGGATGATTTAGAAAGAAGGATTCAAGAAATGTTGTTGCATTATAAGTACAAACATAAATCCTTGAGTTTTTTATACAATCTAAGATATTAGATTCTCCTAGATCAACATTTATATCAGAAAACCTTCTTAACCATATTTGATCTTCTGACCATCCATATGGATTCTTTTTAAACCTAATTGTAGTGTTAGAACGTACTTCATCTGATAACTCTTCTACAAAATTAAATTGGTTTTCTAGATAATTTAAGTATTGTCCTGAGATTGGACCACTAAACATTTGATAAGAGTATCTGGGTATTTTCATTTGGACTAAGAAAAGATTTCTGTTTTGGTTCACTTTTGGGATTCCTCTTCTAAAGCCTTTCACAGGATAAGGAACTGTTTTCTTATCCCTGCTCCAACCCCAAGAAAAGTAAACATCTGATATTTCTCTTTCATGCTCTTCAAAAAAATACCACTTTGATGTTCCGTACAAACCTCCATGTTGTGAAATAATTAATTTAGCTTCCTCACTTTCTAATTTCTCTGCTGACCAATATTTGAATATTTCATTAAGAAAAAAAGAATTAGATGTCCAAATAGATTTAGGATTTTTAGGCCAGTTAACTTCTTCAGATCTTCTAGATAATTCCTTAAACCCTTCCAGGTAAGCTAAAGGCATCAAATCTTCTATCTGAGTTTGTAAGAATTTAATAAAATTATCTTCAGAGTCAAAATTCATCTTGAAACTTGATCTATCTTTATTGATTTTAGTTAAATCGAGATCCTTTGATTCTGCAAAGTAAGGCATTTGACCGAGAAGAATCTGGAAGACAAGTAAATTAAACTTTTGCATACCTGAGTTAATAAAGAAGTATCTTTGACTCTTAAAAGAAAATCTATTTTGAAGTCCTCGTATGATCCTCTTAAATACATTATTTTGAGAATATATTTCTTCTCTAACTTGCTCTATTCCTTCATCAGGGACCTCTTCAAAAGAAAACTTCTTACGAAATTTAATAATTTCTGAGAATAAATAATGATTAAATCTATCTTCATAAATTTGGTTATAAAAACTCAACATATCATTAGGTAAAAATTCATCTTCTTTGTAATCAATTATCTTCGTATGGATAGACTCCTCTCTTTGTTCTAAAGACAAAATACTAAGCCACCTTTCATAGGATATTTGAATAAACCAGCCAAGCCACATGCCAACCAATATTCTCCAAAATCTCTTTTTATGCTCTACTTTGTGATAGTTATTAAGTATTTGTGTTAATTCTTCTAGAAAAAATTCATATACATTGGAGATGTATAAATAATCCTTAGGAATTCTCTGTCTTGAGTCCCAAATATAATCTTGAATTAAAAAATCATGATGCATAAAATTTTTAGATTCATAGAGACTCTTACACCACTTACCCAGGAAGATTGTTTTTAAACCATTATCTGGTAAAGATTCCTCAATTGCAGTAGTAACTAAAAATAAGTCTTTCAAAATCTTGGGATTATATGTAAAGAATTTTCAAACTTGATTAGAAAGGCAAAGCTCTTAAAAAAAGTGGTAAGTAAAAGCAATTTTTAAACTATTGTTCAATGAAAAACTTACTTCATTATAAAGCAGCTTCCCATAGGGGCCTTATAAAAAAAAGTTGGCTTAATTTCAGAAGCAAGGAATTCATCAACTGCCTTCTTTGCCCCTGGAAATTGTGAAAGGCCATAATCATCGCACTGTATTATGCCCCCTTTAGATAGTCTTGGATAAAAAAACTTTAAACTTTCAAGAGTTGGTTCATATAAGTCTACATCTATGTGTATAAAAGAAAATTTAGAGTCCTGTACTTCTTTAAACCTAGAAGGAATCCATCCAGGATAAATTTTAAAGAATTTAAATTCTTCAAGGCAATCTCTTACTTGTTGTTCAGTAGAGGAAAAGACATTTGATTCATATGCATTCATTGTTTCATCATAGTTATAACGAAGATTTTCGTCCTTTAGATTTTTTTCTGAAAGCCCGCCTTCAAAAGAATCAAAAATATACAGTTCATCTTTAAAATTATTTTCTTTCATAAGACTACAAAGAATATATGCAGAATGACCAGTCCAAACTCCGCACTCCACGAAATGTCCTGGAATCTTGTTTTTTAATACATGTTCAGCTAATTGATAAAGACTATAGAATCTAAGCTGTTTTGGGAAATTATCATATTCTTTATTTTGGGACTTTTCTTGGCCTTCTAAATATCTCTGCCTGTTAGAATCGGGTAAGAAAAAAGGCTCCCAAATACTAGTATCAACTATGGTATATGAGTTTCTACCGACCTTTGAAAAAACAAGGTCATAGCCTATTTTATTTAATAAAAGGACTATTAACCTCTTGATATAGATCAATACTGACATAATTAGTGAGATAAAATCTGTTTAAATAGCTCCCTATTTAGCTTAAATTATTTAGTATAATATTTAAAGAAATTGTCAGTAACCATAATTCTTCTAACTTCTTCTAAGTCATCTTGAGTATCTACACTTAGAGCAACACTATCCACTTTTACAGCTTTAAATCTCTCCCCTTTTTCCAATATCCTTAAGTACTCATTAAACTCTATAGTTTCGAGAGATGTTGGCCCCCAAGAAGTATATTTAAAAAGAAATTCTTTTCTAAAGGGGACCACATGATAGGCCTTAAGCATTTTATTGTTTTTTGTTCTATACATAGAAGGAATGTCACTCCTAGATAGATACATGACCTCATCATTTTCATTTAGCACAACCTTAATATCTCCAGGGCTATTTGACTTGAAAAAATCATTAACAAGTATCCCAACATTAATTTCAGGATTTTTTTCCATAACTTTAACTATAGTATCTATATGGTTTGGATTAACTAAAGCTTCATCCCCTTGAACATTTACAATTAAGTCGGCATCGATATCCTTTGCTGCTTCAGCTATTCTATCTGTTCCAGTTTTATGTTCCTCTGAAGTAAGAACTGCTTTTCCTCCCCATGAAAGGACTAAATCCGAGATTTTTTCTGAGTCAGTTGCTACAAAAACATCAGATAATTCCTTAGATAGTTGGCATCTTTTCAAGACATGAATAATCATGGGAATACCACATATATCTTTAAGAGCCTTCTCTGGTAACCTAGAAGATTCCAGCCTTGAAGGAATAATTGCAACCGCTTTCATATCAGGTCAATCTTTTGTTAGAGATCTAAAGACTTTATTGACTTTTAAGAAGGCATTCTTTAATTCAAAAGTATCTACACTATAGGTGATAAACCTTAACCCAAGATCCAAACAAAATTTAACTTGATCTTCATTCTGAGGTACGAAGCTACCAGCGGCTTTACCTGATTTATTAATTAAATCGGTCGCTTCCTTAACTTTACTGACCACTCTTTTGTTAAAAATATCACCTGGTACTCCCATAGATTTAGATAAGTCATAAGCTCCTATATATACAACATCTAATTCTTCTATCTTAAGTATTTCTGGAAGATTTTCTAAAGAATCTATAGATTCCAAAAGAATAACAGAAACAGAATCCAGATTAGACTTTCGTACAAATTCTTCTACGGAACCATTAGTAAAATCTCCAGAAAAAGTGAAAGGACTAAAACCTCTATTACCATCTGGAAAATACTTTAAGGAAGCTACTGCTTCTTTAGCTGAAGAGGCATCTTCAATTTGAGGAATAACAATACCCTCTACTCCTTGATCTAGACTTTGGAGAGAAATCCATTTCTGATTATCAGGAATTCTAAGAAGACATGAACAATCATAATATTTAGATGATGCAACATGGTCATGAATATTTGAAAGAGAGAAAGGCCCATGCTCTAAATCTAAAATTTGAAAGTCTAGCCCACTACTAGCAATAACCTTTGTGGCCATTGTTGAGCCTAAAGTATTCCAGGTACCTATAAGACTTTCTCCGTTCTTTAATTTTTCTTTAATAGATTTCATTTTTACTAAAATATAAATTCTTGGAGGTTATTAATACACTCACACTTGATGCTCTTAAAATTATATTCCTTATTAAGTCCAGTTAGAACAGCGTAATTATTCTTAATTCCTGCACTTAATCCCATTCTCATATC
>Ga0066836_10000391_pt1 | contig 20560 bp, 19 predicted proteins | sample ETNtaG_18_FD_71568 | JGI IMG/M metagenome (GOLD analysis project Ga0066836, IMG submission 71568) | Marine microbial and viral communities from oxygen minimum zone, Eastern Pacific Ocean - ETNP201302SV91 | ecosystem: Environmental > Aquatic > Marine > Oceanic | place: Pacific Ocean: Eastern... | reverse complement strand
TTAGGCGTGCCGCCAGCGTACGTTCTGAGCCATGATCAAACTCTCAAGTTTAATAACGGCGCACACTAGCTTCATATAAATAATAAAAAAATTATTTATATTTTCGTTGAAGTGTGTACGACAAATTTTGGTAACCTAACCGTCCACACTTCTCTTCTTCTTTTTTTACAATTTAAAAAAGCTAGAAATGGCTTTTGCTAGAACTACCTCTAGCAGTTCAAACATTGGCATTTCAATTAACAACCCCGCAATTAACCAAGAAAAACTAAGCTTTTTCGGGGTGGACCGCCCGTTATAAGCTAATTAATTAATAAATCAAGGCGAATATTAATGATAAATAAGCAAGAAAATGAAGGATTTCTATGACTAATTATTGATAATTTGTTGTATAAAATTCAGCAAATATAATATTAAAAATAGAGCCAATAGTAATTCAGATATATGCACCAAGATATCAAAAATATGCTTAATAAATCAAAAAACACCGTATTTTTTGGTCTAATTTTTTTATTTTTAATTCTGGTAGCAATTATAAATAAAAGCGATAAAAAAATTGACGGTAATTTAGAGATTAAAGAATATACGAAAATATCTTCTGATTTAAAAAGTTTTAAAGAGTTTATATATAATCAAATTAATTCTCCTTTTATCAATGTTAATTATGAAATCAAAAAGAACGACACTATTCAAAAAATATTAAAAAAATATAAAGTTAGTAACAACGATATTGACAGAACTATCATCAATTATAAAAAATATGGGAATCCAAGTAACCTTGCTATTGGAAGCAAAATTGAGATAACCGTTGAAAAAAATGTTTCTAATAATAAAAATTCTCTAATAAAATTTTACGTCCCAATCAGTAAAAGCACTGCAATTTACATAAATAAAAATGAAGAAAATAAAATAGTGTCAGAAAAAATTATAACAAAATTATATAAGAGAAAAGTTTTAGCCGAAAACGTTATTAGCAAGAATCTTTATTCAGCTGCCGTTGATTCTAAAATTAATCCAGATACGATTATTGAATTTGCAAGAATTTTTGGTTTTGAAATTGATTTTCAAAGAGATATAAGAAAAAATGATTATTTTAAAATTATTTATGAAAAATATTTTGATGAAAATGGTGAGTTTATTAAAAGCGGTTCTATTTTATATGCACACATGGATGTAAATGGTAGGGAAATTTCACTTTATAAATTTGGAAATGATAAAGTGTATGGTTATTTTGATGAAGATGGAAAAAGCGTAGAAAAAGCTTTGATGAAAACTCCAATCAATGGTGCAAGACTATCATCACCTTTTGGAATGAGAAAACATCCTATTCTTGGTTATAATAAAAAACATGCAGGAACTGATTTCGCTGCTCCAATGGGTACTCCTATTATGGCTTCTGGATCAGGAACTATTACTAGAGCTAAATGGTGCGGCGGTGGAGGAAATTGTATAAAAATAAAACATAATTCTACTTACGAAACTGTTTACGCTCACATGAAAAGCTTTGCAAAAGGTATGAAGCCAGGGAAAAAAGTCAAACAAGGTCAAATAATTGGATATGTCGGATCAACAGGAATGTCTACTGGTCCTCACTTACATTATGAAGTTATTGTAAATGGAAAAAAAGTAAATTCTCAAACATTAAAATTACCTTCTGGAAAAATATTAAAAGATAATGAAAGAAAAGAATTTGAAATACATAGAATAAAAACCGACGTTTTAATTGCGGAGCTTCTCTCTAATAAAAATTAAAGCTTATCTTTATCTTGTATATTATTGACTGTATCTGAATTTATCTTTTCAGGTTCAGTATTTTTCTCTGGAAAATTAGATTTATTTTGATTTCTGTTCTTATTTTTATCTTCTATAACTCTCATAAAATGATCTGCATGTTGCAAATAATTTTCCGATAAAGTTTTATCTCCAGAAGACATCGCTTCCTTTGCTAAAGAATTATATTTTTCTAATAATTTTTCTGCACTTAATGAATTTCTAAAATTATTTCTAAGTTGACCGTTAGAAAATGAGTTTATTCTTCTGCCTTGAGGTCCACCATTATTTTGTGAAATATGATTTCTGTGATTTAAACGTTTTCTAAATCTTCTTGCTTTGCGTTGAAACATATATTTTTATTGAAATATTTTATTTTTAAAAAGAATTAACATTATTCTATTCGTTTATAATTTAATTTGTCAAAATAATTATTATAATAATTTAATTAATATCCATCTTTGTGCTTATTATGCAACGTACATTACTTTTATGGTCATACTCTTTGCTGATTTCTCTATATTTGCATAACTTCAATATATTGGAAACTTTTCTATACTGATTATTGCCAATTTCAAGAGCGAGCAATCCATTTCTCTTTAAGAGATAATTAGACTTATAAATAACTTTTTTTATAAGGTCAAGACCATCAGGTCCTCCATCCAAAGCTATTTTTGGTTCATAATTAATTATATCTTTACTTAATTTTTTTATTTCATTTGATAAAATGTAGGGCGGGTTTGACACAATCAAGTCAAATTTACCATAAATAAACTTATTTAAATCTTGTACTTTAAATTTAGACCTGTGATTTAAATTATGGTTTAAGGAATTTTTCCTCGCTATTTTTATTGCCTTAGAAGAAATATCTATTCCTATTCCTCTTGATTCCTTGAGTTCTTTTAAAATTGATAATAATATACACCCCGAACCAGTGCCAATATCCAAAATATTGATTTTTCTATTTTTAAAAAAACTTACAATTTTATAAATCAAAAGTTCTGTTTCAGGCCTAGGAACAAGGGTTGCATTACTAACTATAAAATCTTTGCTCCAAAATTCTTTTTTTCCAGTTATGTATGCTATGGGCTCTTTATTAGCTCTTCTTCTAATAGCGGTATCAAATTTTTCCTCAATTTTTTTTTTTACAATTTCTTTATTATTTATAATTAAATATTCTTTTTTTACTCCCATTAAATTTGAAAGAAGAATTTCTGCATCTAATACGTAAGAATTTATATTATTTTTTTTTAAAATTTCTGAACCCTTTTTAATTACATTTTCTAAATTCATTTTGTTCCTAGATTAGATAATTTTATTTCTTGATCTTGAATTCGTAAACTTTGTACCAATTCATCAAAAGCATCACCGCCTAGAAATTCCTCCAATTTATGTAAAGTTAAATTAATTCTGTGATCGGTTACCCTACCTTGTGGAAAATTATAAGTTCGTATTCTTTCGGATCTATCTCCTGTACCTATTTGATTTTTTCTTTCTCTTGATCTTTCTTTTTCTTTTTTTTCTCTTTCCGCTTCATAAACCCTTGACCTTAAAATTTTCATGGCTTTGGCCCTATTTTTATGTTGCGATTTTTCATCTTGCTGACTTACAACTGTCCCTGTGGGCAAATGAGTAATTCTTACCGCGCTATCAGTTGTATTCACAGATTGTCCTCCAGGTCCACTTGATCTAAAAACATCTATTCTTAAATCTTTCTCATTAATTTTTATATCTACTTCTTCGGCTTCAGGAAGAACTGCTACTGTTGCTGCTGAAGTATGAACTCTTCCTTGTGTTTCAGTTTCAGGTACTCTTTGTACTCTATGCACTCCTGATTCGTATTTTAAAAATGAATAAATATTGTTCCCTTTAATAAGTAAAATAACTTCCTTAAAACCTCCAGCGTCACTCTTTGATATATTTATAATTTCAAAAATCCATTTTTTATTTAAACAAACTTTTTCGTACATTTTATAAAGATCAGCAACAAATAGCGTCGCCTCTAAACCTCCTGTTCCAGCTCTAATTTCAAGTATAGCATTTTTTGCATCTGCTTCATCTTTGGGTAAAAGGTATACTTTTAAAATCTTTTCATATTTTTCTTTTTTTATTAGAAGTTCACTTAATTCAGTTTTTGCTAACTGTATCATTTCTTTGTCGCTTTCTTTGTCTTCAATAATATTTTCTAATTCCAATTTTTCTTTTTCAAAATTTGAATAAGCTTTAGCTTCATTGATTACTTCACCAATATTTGAATATTCTTTTGATTTTTTTACAAAATCATTTTTTGAAATATTGGCAGAAGCAAGTTCCTTCTCGAGAGTTGCATAAGTATTTATAATTTTATTTACTTTTTCTAGAGGTATCATTTTAATTATATATTTTTTAGTTCTTTTGATTTTTTTTCTACTAAATCAACAACTTCTTTTATCATATTACTGCTTGCTACTTTATGATGAGGTATTCCTGAAACATACATCATATGGCTTCCTTTGCCACCTCCGGTTAATCCTATTTGTGTTTGTGAAGCTTCGCCTGGCCCATTAACTACGCAGCCGATTATTGATAATGTGATAGGTTCTTTTATATGTGAAAGCTTTTCTTCTAGAATTTTAACAGTATCAATCACAGGAAAAGCTTGTCTAGCACATGATGGGCATGAAATAATATTAACACCTTTTTGCTTTAAGTTTAATGACTTTAATATTTCGATACCAACTTTAATTTCTTCAATAGGATTTGCTGATAAAGAAACTCTTATTGTGTCTCCAATTCCTTCCATCAATAACATTCCTATTCCAATTGAAGATTTAATGCTTCCAGAAATTAACCCGCCCGCCTCTGTAATACCTAAATGGAGAGGATAATCGCATGATGAAGATAAAGATCTATATGCTTTTGTTGTCAAAAAAATATCAGAAGATTTTACACTTATTTTAAAATTAAAAAAATCTTCATCTTCTAAAAGTTTAATATTATTTTTTGCGCTTTCAACTAATGCATCTGGAGATGGTTCTTTATATTTTTCTAACAATTTTTTTTCTAAAGATCCTCCGTTAATTCCTATTCGTATTGAGCAATTATTATCTTTAGCAGCTTTTAATATCTCTCTAATCTTTTCTTTTGAACCAATGTTTCCAGGATTAATTCTTAGACAATGCGCTCCTGAAGTAGCTGCTTCAATTGCTCTTTTATAATGAAAATGAATATCTGCTACTATGGGAACTTCTATATTTTTAACAATCTTTTTTAATGCTAAAGAAGAATCTCTATCTGGACAAGAAACTCTTACTATATCTGCTCCCGCCTCTTTTAGTTCCTCAATTTGTCTAATTGTTTGCTTGATATTAGTAGTTAAAGTATTTGTCATTGATTGAACTGAAATTGGTGCCCCCCCTCCAATTTCAACATTCCCAACTTTAATTTTTTTAGTTTTTTTTCTATTTATGTCTCGAAATGGTCTTATGCTCATTTTTTTATAAATTATTAATTAAGGTCAAACGCTTTGTGCAATATTTTTACTGCTCTCTGAGTAAAATCTTCTTTAATTAAAACAGAAATTTTTATTTCTGAAGTTGAGATTGCTAGGATATTAATTTTTTCATCGGCCAAAGATCTAAACATTTTATGAGTTACCCCTGGACTAGCTATCATTCCTGCTCCAACGATAGATACTTTTGCGAGCTTATCATCGTGTGTTACTTTATTATAATTTATTTTCTCTTTATTATCTTCAATTATACTTAATGTTTTTTTTAAATCTTCTTGTTTAATAGTAAAGGTAATATTAGCTTTTTTTCCATCTAAAGATGTATTTTGAATTACCATATCAATATTTATATTATTTTTTCCTATAGGTTCAAAAATATCTGCTGCCACACCTGGTTTGTCCACTACCCCAACTATAGAAACTTTTGCGTTACTTTTTGAATAAGCAATACCTGTTACTGCTTTTTTATGATCAATACCATCATCTGAAATTATTTTTGTTCCAGTTTTCTCCGAAAATGTAGATCTTACATGCACAGGTATATCATCAACCATGGCCGTTTGTACTGCTGAAGGTTGCATAACCTTAGCCCCCAAAGAAGACATTTCTAACATTTCTTCGTAAGATATTTTATCTATTTTTTTTGCCTTTTCGTTAATAGAAGGGTCTGTTGTAAGAATTCCATCAACATCAGTATAAATTTCACAAGAATCTGTTTTGAAAAATTTTGCTATTGCCACTGCAGATAGATCTGAACCTCCGCGTCCTAGAGTTGTAATTCTACTATATTTTGAAACTCCTTGAAAACCAGCAATAACAGCTACACCTTTTTGAGAAATAAAATTTAAAATTTCGTCAGTTTTAATTTGAATAATTTGTGATGAAGCATGATTATCATTTGTAAAAATTGGAATTTGCCAACCCATCCAAGATCTTGCTTTAATTCCTAGTTCAATTATGGCTCCAGCAAGTAATGAGCTTGATATTTGTTCTCCAGAGGACATCAAAACATCTAGTTCAGGTTTGTTAAAATTATCACTAACCTTTTTAGATTTATCAATTAAATCATTAGTTGTCCCCGATATAGCAGAAACAACAACGATTATCTCATTGCCTTCTTCGTGTCTTTTTTTTACAATTTTAGCGACATTAATTATTTTTTCCACACTTCCAACGGAAGTACCACCAAATTTAATTACTATTCTTTTCATAAAACTATAATACGATATTTACTTTATATATTATTTAATAATAAATACTCTTAATTATAAAAATGCACAAGTATAACTAAACGAATATTATTTTGAACACAGTAGATAAAACAGAAATAGAAAAATTTTCAAAATTAGCCAAGGATTGGTGGAATCCTAATGGAAAATTTAAGCCTTTACATGTTTTTAATCCTTCTAGAATTAGTTTTATCAAAGAAAAATTGATTGTTCATTTCAAACTAAACCCTAATAATCAAAAACCACTGAAGAATTTAAAAATTTTAGATATAGGTTGTGGTGGTGGTTTACTATGTGAACCTTTGAATAGATTGGGAGCCAAAGTAACTGGTATAGATGCCTCAAACAACAATATCGAAGTAGCAAAATTACATGCAAAAGAAATGAACTTAAATGTTGACTATATTTGTTGTTCGCCTGAGAACTTAAATATAGAAAATAAATTTGATGTAATTTTAAATATGGAAGTAATTGAACATGTGTCTAATACTGATCTTTTTATAAGTAATTGTTCAAAACTTATTAAAAAAAATGGAATAATGTTTGTTGCTACAATAAATCAAAATTTAAAATCGTACATATTTGCAATACTGGGAGCTGAATACATTTTAAGATGGTTGCCAATTGGTACACATGATTGGAATAAATTTTTAACTCCCGAAAATTTAGAAATTATTACGAAAAAAAATAATTTTTTATCAGATGAAACTATTGGAATGAAATTTAATATTATTTCAAAGAAATGGTATAGAAGCAAAGATTCATCTATAAACTATATTTCAACTTTTTTAAAAATTTAATTATCTGATTTGTCTACCCAAGGTACTGTTGCTACTTCGATTCCTTCATCTAATAGCTCGGATGTTTCTTCTGGTGTAGCTTTACCGTAAATTCCTTGAGATGTTTTTTTATCATAATGAATGCTTCTTGCCTCTTGAGTAAAATTCTCTCCTACATTTTTACAATTTTTTTCAATATATCTTCTAAATTCAACAAGTTGTTTTTTTATACTTTTTTCTAATTTTGATTTTTTTATAATTTTATTAGATTTACTTGATAAATTTGGAGACATTACGTCTTTTTGCACTGAACTAGAATTGCAATAAATACATTTCACCAATTTTTTTTTTATCAATGACTCAAACTCTTTTGAAGCAGAAAACCAACTTTCAAAGTTTTTTCCACATTTGCATACTAAATTATATTTAATCATTATTTATTCATTATTTATTCATTATTTATTTTTTTTAAAAAAAGGCAAATCTTAATTTCTATAATCTGCATTAATATCAATATAATCATGGGTAAAATCACAGGTATAAACAGTATAACTTCCGTTTCCGCTATTTAAATTAACTTCAATATTTATTGATTCCCACTTCATATATTCTTTTACTTCTTCTTCTTTATAATCTTTCGCTACTTTACCATTTTGTGTTACCAAATAATCTCCAAACTTAATCTCAATTTTACTTGCAGTAACATTTTCTCCTGATTTACCTATAGCCATAATAATACGCCCCCAATTTGGATCTTCTCCTGCTATTGCGGTTTTAACTAATGGAGAGTTAGCTATTGAAAAACCAATATTTTTTGCTGTAGCAGAAGACCTCGCGCCTATAACTTTTATCGTAATAAATTTTTTTGCACCCTCTCCATCTACAACAATTTGCTTAGCTAAATTTAAAGCTAATCTATGTAAAGCTTTTTCAAAATCCTGAAGCTTAGGATCTAAAACATTATAAATTTTAGAATTTTTAGCTTTTCCTGTTGCAAAAATTGCCACCATGTCATTTGTTGAAGTGTCACTATCAACAGTAATAGAATTAAATGTTGTTGAGACAACCTTTTTTAAAACGCTCTTTAAAAAAACCGATGGAATATTCGCGTCAGTGAAGATAAATGACAACATTGTTGCCATGTTAGGGGCGATCATCCCAGATCCTTTTGCTATACCAGAAATTTTTATTACTTTATTTCCAATTTTACATTCTTCGTATGCTACTTTCGGTCTAGTATCAGTTGTCATGATTGCACTAGCCGCTTTGAACCATACATATTTATTTTGTTCTTTTCTTAATTTTTTTACTAACTCTGGAATTCTATTTTTTATCTTTAAGTGTGGAAAATCTTCACCTATCACTCCGGTTGATGCAAAAAGTAAATCAGTTATTTTAATCACTTCTTTAACACCGGTGGGTGACTGAGATGCTTTTAATGTTAAGAATTTTGATAAAGATTGAGCAACTTCCTTTAGACCTTGGGCTCCCTTTTGACCTGTAAAAGTATTAGCATTTTGTGTATTAATCATTAATGCCTTCACAAAATGTCTTTTAACTTTCAAGTTCCAATTTATGCTAGCTGAAGTAACAGAAGAACTTGTATACACGGCGCCAAAGTTAGCCCCTTCGTCAAAAAAAAATAAAGTTAAATCATCTCTACCGTCTCCGTAAAGGTCGGCTGATACTGCAGATATTTGTAAGCCCTCAATGGGCTGTAATTCTTGAAATTCGCCCATTTTTGACATTTTAACTTTGGGATTAAGTAAATTCTTTAAATTTAAAGTCATTAGTATTTAAAATTTGCTAATATTGATTATATAAGTCTTATTTATAACAATATAATTATTTATGTTAAATATTAGTGGCATTATCGGTAAATTTATAAAAAATTCAAGTCAAAGAGATATAGACAAATTAAAATTAATAGTCCAACAAATTAATGATTTGGAATCAAAAGTACAAAATCTGCCAAATGAAAGCTTTCCAGCAAAGACCAGGGAATTAAAATCTAGAGCACAAAAAGGAGTAAAATTAGAAGATTTTTTACCTGAAGCATTTGCTTATGTAAGAGAGGCATCAAAAAGAACACTTTCAGAACGTCATTTTGATGTTCAATTAATGGGTGGCGTTATTCTCCACCAGGGAAAAATTGCTGAAATGAAAACTGGTGAAGGAAAAACCTTGGTTTCCACGCTACCTGTTTATTTAAATTCTTTACTAGAAAAAGGAGTTCATGTTGTAACTGTAAATGACTACTTAGCAAAAAGAGACTCGGAATGGATGGGAAAAATATATGAATTTTTAGGATTGTCGGTTGGATGCATAACAAATGAGATGGATGATTTTGAAAGAAAAAAAAATTATAATTGCGATGTTACTTATGGAACTAATAATGAATTTGGTTTTGATTATTTGAGAGATAATATGAAGTATGATGTTAAAGAAATGGTTCAAAGAGAACATTTTTTTTGCATAGTAGATGAAGTAGATAGTATTCTTATTGATGAAGCAAGAACACCTTTGGTAATTTCTGGACCTACTGAAGATAAATCTGACCAATATTTTTTATCTAATAAATTTATAAAAGATCTTAATAAAGAAGATTATGAATTAGATGAAAAAAATAAAAATGTTATGCTTTCTGAAAAAGGTATAGATAAAATTGAAAATTTATCGCAGAAATATGGAATTTTAAAAAATAATAATTTTTATGATCCACAAAATATCAATTTAGTTCATCATATCAATCAAGCTCTTAAAGCAAATTTATTATTTTCAAAAGACACCGACTATATTGTTAGAGATAATAAAGTACAATTAATTGATGAGTTTACTGGACGAGTTCTTGAAGGAAGAAGGTTCTCTGATGGATTGCACCAAGCTATAGAAGCGAAAGAAAAAGTTGAAATACAAAGTGAAAATCAAACTTTAGCCTCCATAACTTATCAAAATTATTTCCGTTTATACACCAAACTTGCGGGTATGACGGGAACGGCAGCAACAGAAGCTGAAGAATTTTTTGATATTTATAAACTGCAAGTAACTTCTGTTCCAACTAATAAAAAAATGATCAGAAAAGATTGGAATGATCAAATTTTTCGAACTGAAAAAGAAAAAAACAAAGCTATTATTCAAAAAACACTAGAGTGTAATAAAAAAGGACAACCTGTTTTAATTGGTACAACCAGTATAAATAAATCTGAAATCTATTCAAAATTACTTGATCAGAGCGGAATTAAACATTCGGTCCTAAATGCAAAACATCATGAAAAAGAAGCTAATATAATAGCTGATGCAGGAAAAATTAATTCTGTAACTTGTGCAACTAATATGGCTGGCCGGGGAACCGATGTTAAATTGGGTGGTAAAATTACAGATGAAGGTAATCTCAAAGAGAAAAATAAAATTAAAGAACTAGGTGGACTTTTTGTAATAGGAACAGAAAGGCATGAAAGTAGGAGGATTGATAATCAACTTAGAGGTAGATCGGGAAGACAGGGTGATGAAGGAAATTCTATATTTTATATAAGTTTAGAAGATGACCTAATGAGAATATTTGGTTCTGAATCTATAGATAATATTATGAAAAAATTTGGTTTAAAAGAAGGAGAATCAATTGATCATCCTTGGATAAATAAAGCATTAGAAAGGGCGCAAAAAAGAGTTGAGGGAAGAAACTACGACATAAGAAAAACCTTGCTAAAATTTGATGATGTCATGAATGATCAAAGAAAAGTAATTTTTGAACAACGAAAAGAAATTTTAAAATCAAATAATATCGATGGAATCGTTGATTCTTTTCAAGATGATTTGATTGAAAATTTTGCTAATGAAAAAACGATTTATGAAAGGGAAAACCAAATAGATTCTTTTAAAACAAAAATTAAGCCTGTAATGGGAAGATCGCTAAAAGAGGATGAGATCCAAAATATAGTAAAATTAAAAAATAGTAATTTTAAAAATTCAATAAAGGAGAATTTTATAAAGTTTAGAAAAAAAAGAGTAGATAAAATTACTGAAACAACAAATATAAAACTAGAAAAAAGAGTTTTTTTACAAACAGTTGATTTTTTATGGCGATCACATATTCAATATCTTGAACATTTAAGACAAGTTGTAGGATTGAGAGGTTATGCTCAAAAAGATCCGCTTGAAGAATTTAGAAGAGAGGCATTTAATCTTTTTGAAAATCTATTAAATAAAATTAAGGTAGATTTTATTACCTTTTTAAATAATCTCGAAATAGTTTCTCAAGAAAAAATATTGGATGAAAATTCAAAAAAACAATTGCCTCAAGCAAGCAATCCGAAATGTTTATTGGTAATTAAAAAAAATGAAAAATTTTCAAGAAATGAAAAATGCCCTTTCACAGGAAAAAAATACAAGCATTGTTGTGGTGCTCTATAATACACTAAAATAAAAAGAAAAGACTAGAAAAAATTAATAAAAGTAGAAAAACAAATTTTATTTTATGTTTAAAAATACTTTCTTTTATATATATGAAAATATTTTTTTTCTTTTTCCAAATAAAATCACTGGAAAATACTTTAAATGGTTTTATTGTACCAATATTTAGAAATTTTTTCTTTCTCTGCTCAAAAATTTCTTCACTTCTTAAATCTTTAAAAATATCTAAATGTTTTATTAAAGATTCCTTTACAGAAGAGAGAACTTTTTGTTTATTTCGATGAGCGCCACCAATTGGTTCCTGAATAATTTCGTCTATAATTTTCATTTTTAAAAGTTCATTTGCGGTTAATTTCATCGCTTTCGCTGCTTCTAAGGATTTGCTTGGATCTCTCCAAAGTATAGAAGCGCATCCCTCGGGGGATATAACAGAATAAATAGCATTTTCTAACATCAGTACTTTGTTAGCTGAAGCCAAAGCTATAGCCCCTCCGGATCCACCTTCTCCTATTATAACAGAAATTATTGGCACCCTTAATGACATGCAGCATTCTATGGAACTGGCTATAGCCTCTGCCTGCCCTCTTTGCTCAGCTCCTATTCCGGGATAAGCTCCAGGTGTATCAATAAATGAAATTATTGGAATATTAAACTTATTTGAAAGTTTCATTAAACGTATTGCAGTTCTATAACCTTCCGGACGAAGCATTCCAAAATTTCTTTTTAATCGAGTTTCAAGATCGCTTCCTTTTTCTTGTCCCAAAACTAAAACCGATTGTCCATCAAATTGAGCAAAGCCGGAAATTAAAGCTTTATCTTCACCAAACCTCCTATCACCAGATAAACTTACAAAATTTGTAAATAAATTTTCTATAAAGAATTTTGACTTAGGTCTTTCTTCATGTCTAGCAACCTGAGTTTTTTGCCATTCATTTAAATTTGTATATGATGATTTTAGTTTTTCATCAATTTCACTTTGAATTTTTTCTATTTTTGAAGTTTCAACTTCTGATAGCCCTTCTTTATTAAAAGGGTCTTTTAATTTTTCTAGTTCTTCTTCTAGACTTTTTACATCTTTTTCAAATTCTAAATAAGTTTTCATTTAATTGCCTGAATAATACTTGATTAAAAATATATATATACATAAATATTATATTAATGACTAAAACTATAAAAATTAATGGCAATATTTTGTCTAGATATAGTGAAATTATATCAGATGAAGCTCTTCAATTTATTAAAGAAATCCACGAAAAATTTAACGATAAAAGGTTAGAACTGTTAAATGAAAGAAAAAAAAGACAAAAAACCATAGATGATGGTGGCAAATTAGATTTTATTAATGAAACAAAAAAAATTAGGGATTCCAATTGGAAAATTAAAAACATTCCTGAAGATCTTTTAAAAAGGCAAGTAGAAATTACCGGACCTCCTGTTCCAAAAAAAATGTTTATATCCGCTTTAAATTCTGGCGCAGACTGTTATATGACAGATTTTGAAGATTCTTTAACACCTACCTTTGATAATTTAATGCAAGGTCATCTGAACATAAAGGATGCTGTTAGGAAAAAAATTGATTTTATTGAGGAAAAAAGTGGAAAAGAATACAAATTAAATAAAAAAATTGCTGTTCTTATTATCAGGCCTAGAGGACTTCATCTAGATGAAAAAAATGTTACAATAAATGGACAAAGAATATCTGGAACTTTTTTTGATCTAGGTCTTACATTATTTCATAATGCAAAAAAACTTCTTGAAAACGGAACTGGTCCATATTTTTATTTGCCGAAGTTAGAGCATTACTTAGAATGTAGATTACTTGATGAAGTTATTTCTTTCTGTGAAAAAAAAATTGGCCTAGAAATAGGCACTGTAAAAGTCACTGTTTTAATTGAAACAATTAATGCTGTGTTTCAAATGAATGAATTTTTATGGGAGCTTAAGGATCATATTGTGGGTTTAAATGCAGGAAGGTGGGATTATCTCTTTTCATATCAAAAAGTTTATAGAAATACAAAAAAAGTAATATTACCAGACAGATCGAAAGTAAATATGTTTACACCATTTATGTCGAATTATAATAAACTACTTGTAGATACTTGTCATAAGAGAAAAGCATTTGGAATGGGAGGAATGTCAGCACAAGTAATTGCCAAATCAAACCCTGAAGAAATAAATAAAAAAGCTCTTGAAGGTGTTAAAAAAGATAAGGAAAGAGAATTAAAACAAGGAAACGATGGTGCTTGGGTTGCTCACCCAAGTTTAGTCGAACCTGTAAAAAATATTTTTGAAAAAAATTTTCATGGACCAAATCAGCTCGAAAAATTTAATAATGAAAAAATAAATAGAAGAGATTTGTTAGATGAACCAAAAATTGAAAATGCAATAACAGAAATTGGTGTACGTGAAAATCTTAATGAAGGAATTGAATATTTAGCTTTTTGGATGATTGGAACTGGATGTTGTGTTGTAAATTATTTGATGGCAGATGCTGCTACTTGTGAAGTAAGTAGAGCACAACTTTGGATTTGGGTAAAATATAAAGTTAGATTAGATGATGGAAGAATAATTGATGAAAAATTAATTGATAAATTAATTGTTGATGAATTAAATAAAATTAAAAATAAATTTAAAGCTTGGAAAGAAAGAACAGGAGATCACTCTTTAGATAATGTTTCATTTGAAAGTGCAGCAAAAATATTCAAAGAAATGATAACCAAAAAAAATTTTGACGATTTTTTAACCTTACCGCTTTATGAAAAGCTTTAGTCTTTAGATATAGGAGCCCTATTTTTAAAAGCTGAAAATAAAGTTCCGTCATCTAAAAATTCTATCTCGCCTCCTACAGGTACACCCTTCGCTAATCTTGTTATTTTCACTTTTGTATTTTTTAGACTATCTGAAATATAGTGAGATGTAGTTTCACCTTCTATGCTGGCACTTGTAGCTAATATTACTTCCTTGACCAAATTTTTTCTAACTCTTTTTATTAATGAATCTACCAATAATCCATTACCACCATTTTTTCCTTCCAAAGAAGGTAAGGTTCCACCTAAAATGTGATAATGACCTTTATACACTCCCGTACTTTCTATTACCCACATATCAGCAATATTTTCAACCACACAAATTTGGTCATGATTTTTACTTAAACATATGCAGTCTGAATGTGTAGATTTTAAATTTCCGCAAATGTTGCATCTGATCACATTCTTATAAACTTTCGCTAAAGTATTTGTTAAGGGCTTAATTAATTCTTCTCTTTTATTAATAAGTCTTAAAACAATTCTTTTTGCAGATTTTGGCCCAAGTCCAGGTAGTTTTGAAATAATCTTTATTAAATCTTCTATTTCTTGAACATTTTTATTTGTCATAGTTTTATAAAGGAAATTTGAATCCTGGCGGCAAATTTATTCCTCCTGTAACTTTTGAAATCTCTTCAGAAGTTTTTTTTTTTAATTTAGATTTTGCATCATTGTGCGCAGCAACTATTAAATCTTCTATAATTTCTTTAGATTCTTTTAGCAATGTTTCGCTTAGGTTAATTTTTTTCAATTCACCGTCTCCATTCATTATTACTTTTACCGTCTCTCCTCCCGATACTCCTTCTACTTCAATTTTTTTCAAAGCATCTTGAGTTTCTTTCATTTTTTCTTGCATTTTTTTTGCTTGCGATATCAATTCATTAAAATCTGTCATAATTTACTCTTCTGTTTTAACCTCTATCAATTCAGCGTCAGAAAAAACATTTTTAAATTTTCTGCTAGTCTCACTTTTTTTTTCTTTTTCAAGTAGTTCCTTTTTTTTTATACTTTTTTGTTCAGAAAAAGTTTTTTGACCAGTTTTTTTTGATAGTGTTATTACCCATCTATTACCTGTCCATTCAAGAAGTTTTTCGGATAAGTTTCGTACAAAATTTTTGTCAAGATTTTGATTAAAACTTATATCGATTTTGCCTTCTGAAAATTTAATTAGATTTACACTGTTTTCTAAATCGTATTTTAGATTCATTTCTTTATTTTTTGAAGCTAATAAAATCATATCCTCAAAAGAAAATATTTTTTTTAATTTTATTTCCTTTTCATGCAATTTTGGATTCAAGGATGATAATACCACTTTTTGTTGTGTGGTATTTTTGATTTGGTCTTTGGATGTTTTTTTTATTTCAATTTCTTCACTTAAATTAACAGTTTTATTTTCATTTAAATTATTTCTTATATTAACTTCATTCGTAATATTTGAATTATCTTTTTTAAAAGAATCTATTAAATTTTCATAAGAAGGCATATCTTTTATATGAATTAGTCTAACTATTAGCATTTCCAAGGATATAATTTGGCTAGAAACAATTGTTAATTCATCCAATGCTTTTAAAATAAGTTGCCAAAAAACTATTAATGTTGGTGTACTTATGTCTTTTGAAATTAAACCAATAGCTTCCTGTTCTGATTCAGATATAGAAAAACTAGAATCAAAATTTCCTATATTTTTCGTTTGTTGAATAAAATATACTATCTCTAAAAGATCGTTTAAAAAATTAGCTGGCTCAATGCCTTCATCTATCATTTCTTTTAATTGTTGTAATGATTTTTTCTGCTCACCTTTAAAAATAAAATTAAACAAATTTAAAATTTTTGTTCTGTCAGCTATACCGAGCATTTTTCTTATAAAAATTTCATCAATCTCTTTTTCGTTAATATTTTGACTAATAAGTGCTCTGTCTAAAAGAGATAAAGAATCTCTAACTGAACCTTCTGAGGCTTTAGCAATTAAAGTGAGTGCGCCGGCAGATATCTTTCCATTTTCTAGAACTGATATATTCTTAAGATTCTCTACTAAATCTTTTATAGGAATTCTGTGCAAATCAAACCTTTGACATCTTGAAATGATGGTTACTGGTATTTTCTTTACTTCGGTCGTCGCGAAAATAAATTTTAAATGTGGAGGTGGTTCTTCAAGAGTTTTTAACAAACCATTAAATGCTTGCTTCGATAGCATATGAACCTCATCTAATATTATAACTTTATATTTTGCTGTTGCGGGATTATATTTTGAAGAATCTATAAGTTCTCTTACATCGGAAATTCCAGTTTTCGAGGCTGCGTCCATTTCTAACACGTCAAGATGTCTTGAATTTGTAATTCCTTCACAGTGTTCGCAGCTGCAATTCTCTTCTTTTAAAAAATTTTTTTCACAATTCAATGCTCGTGCAATCAAACGTGCTGTGGTAGTCTTTCCTACTCCCCTAATTCCAGTTAATAAATACGCATTTGGTATTTTATTTAACTTGATTGAATTAGTTATAGTTTCAACCATTATGTCTTGACCAATTAATTCTTTAAAATTTTTTGGTCTATATTTTAGTGCCAAAACTTTATGTGTAGTTTTTTTCATAAATTAAACTAGGAGACTGAACAACAACCTGAAATATTTTGTTAGTGCTGCTAACTTTCGTTCCTGACACGTTTATTCAAAAAATTCCACCCGTTGTCAGCCTCCATTTTTATTATATCAGTATAAAAATAAGAACTACAATATACGTGTAGGTTGTTTATTTATTTTTAAATCTAAACTGGTCAGCTTCATAAACCCCCAAAACATCTAATTTTTCCGTATGAAATCCTAATTCCTCAAGAGCTTTTTGCAGAGAGGCTTCTTCAATATGTCCTTCTATATCTATATAGAAATTTACTTGATCAAATGTATTTTTCACTGAAAAACTTTCTAACTTACACAAATTAACACCATTTGTTGCAAAACCACCTAATGCCTTGTACAGAGCCGCAGGTATACTTTTAAGTTTAAAAATACAACTTGTAATATATTTTTTATCCTTAAGCTCAGAGTGCTTTGATTCTGCTCCCATTATAAAAAATCTAGTTACATTTCCTGATTCGTCTTCAATATTAGATTTTATTATTTCTAAATTGTAAATTTTTGCTGCAAGTTCAGAAGCTATCGCAGATTCACTTTTATCCTTTTTTTCAGAAATAAATTTTGCAGACCCAGCTGTATCAGCAGAAATAATTGGTTTTAGTTTATTTTGAATAATTATTTTATTGCACTGTCCAATTGCTTGCGAATGACTTCTAACAGTTTTAATATCTTTTAATTTTGATCCTTTAATTCCAAGTAAATGGTGAGTAACTTTTTGAAAATGCTCAGCATGGATTTGGAGTTTATATTTGGGTATCAAATAGTGTATATCAGCCACACGTCCTGCTAAAGAATTTTCTATAGGAATAACAATTCTATATTCTGAATCGTCTTTTACTAATTGAAAAGCTTCTTCAAAAGTAGAACAAGGAAGTGCTTCTAGATCTGGAAAAACTTCTAAACACGCCAGATGAGAATAAGCTCCTTTTTCTCCTTGAAAAGCTACCTTAATTTTTCCATTCATTTTATACTCATTTCTCCTTTTACTTTTATTAAATCTTTTTCTGTATCAATACCTAGAGGAGTAGAATTACTCAATCCAACTTTTACTATCAAATTATTCTCCATTGCTCTCATTTGTTCTAATTTTCTTTCTATTTCTAATTTAGATCTATTAAGCTTTACATACTTTGTTAGAGCAATATTTGTAAAGGCATAAATTCCAATATGATGGTAAATTTTTTCACTTATTAAACCATTGCTTGTTCTAAAAAAATCTTTTACTTTTAAAAACCTGTCTTCTGTCAAAAGTTCTTCTGTATAAACTTTTACTATATTAGGATCTATAATATCTTTCTCATCTTTTATAGCAGAGGCTAAAGTTCCAATATCACAATTATCTTCTTTCATAAGATCTGCTAATTTTGAAATGGAATCTGGTTTTATATTAGGCATATCACCCTGCAAATTAATTATTAAATTTGCATTATTATTAATTTCTTTTATGTAAGCTTCGTAAACTCGATCACTTCCAGATAAATGCTCTGTTTTGGTCATAATTGCATTTCCACCATTTTTTTTAACAATTTCTAAAATTTCCCTATCCGGCGTTGCAACAAATACTTCCCCGACCTTTGATTCTTTTGCTCTATTAAGAACGTGTATAATCATTGGAATGTTGTTAATTTTTGCTAAAGGTTTATTTGGAAATCTTTTTGCTCCTAAGCGAGATGGTATTATTATTGCGGTATTTTTCATAAATAACAAATTATGCGTCTAACGGTCGCAAAACAAACTTATTTAAGTTCATTTTTTTCACGTAAGTCGTGATATAATTTACAATTAACTTGTACTAAATTTATATACTTTTTTAAAATGAATAAAATTACTGTTTCAATTGTATTAGCTGTAATCCTGGTTTTAGGAATTAATAAATTATCTAACGTAATATTTTATGTGGAAAAACCAGATAAATCAGCATACCAGGTTAGTAACATTGGAGCGACTACCGAAGGTACAACGTCAGAAACAAATTCTGAACAATCTAGCTCAGAAAACATTATGGCTTTATTTGCTTCGGTAACTGCAGCGGATGGAGAAAAAGTTTTTAAAAAATGTGCTGCATGTCACAGTATTTCTCAAGGTGGCAGTAATAAAATTGGTCCAGCTTTATGGGGAGTTTTAGGGAGAAAAGCAGGCTCTCTTACAGATTACAAATATTCAAAATCAATGGTTGCGTATAGCAAACCATGGTCCTTTGAAGAAATGAATGGTTTTTTAACCAAACCTAAAGATTGGATAAAGGGAACTAAAATGTCTTTTGCGGGATTAAAAAATGCAAAAGAAAGAGCTGCAGTAATTCTGTATATGAATGAAAATACTTCTAGTCCTTTGCCTTTAAACTAAATATTTATTTAAGACACCACTCTATAATACTTTTTTGAGCATGGACTCTATTTAATGCTTCAAGCCATACTGCAGATTGTTGACTGTCTATTACCTCATTAGTAACCTCTTCTCCTCTACTAGCAGGAAGACAATGCATAAAAATTGAATCTTTATTTGTAACTTTCATTATTTTTTTATTTACTTGGTATGCTTTAAGAACTTTTTTCTTTTTGTTTTTATTTGTTTTGTCTCCCATTGAAATCCATTTATCTGTCATAATACAGTCAGCAGAGCTTGCAGCTTTTATTGGATCTTTTGTGAGCAAGATATTTCCATTATTTTTTTTAGCCCATTGAAGAACTTTTTTATTTGGTTCACAACCTTTGGGGCAAGCTATAGACAATTGAAATTCAAACTGAACCGCTGCTTCAATTAGGGAATAGACAACATTATTACCATCTCCCAACCAAGCAATTTTTTTATTTTTAATTGGTCCTTTCAACTCTTCAAATGTCATTATATCTGACATTATTTGGCAGGGATGACTTAAATCTGTTAAGCCATTAATAATAGGAACATTCAAATTTTTAGAAAATTCTAAAATGTTTTTATGTGCATTAGTTCTCAACATTACAATATCAGCATACTCAGATAAAATTTTTGCAGTATCGTGCAAACTTTCATTTCCACTTCCATAATGAATTTCGTCTGGATTTAGTATCAACGATTTTCCTCCCAATTGTTTAACGGCCAAATCAAAGGAAACTCTGGTTCTTGTTGATGGTTTTTCGAAAAGCATTATTAAAATTTTTCCGTCGAGTGGAGCGTCGGGATCTATTGCATTTTTATTTAAATTAGATCTTTTTTCTTTTCTTAATTTTGCATTATCAAGAATTTTTCTTAGATCTGCTTTACTTATATCTGAAATATTTATAAAATTTTTCACAACTAGCTCATTTCCTTACAAACTTTTTCTATTTTACCAAGCGCCTCATCAAATTCTTCATTGATTGCCACAAGAGAAGGAAAAAGTCTAATAACATTTTCTGATGCTTTTACAGTAAGCATTTTATTTTTCATTAATTTTTTAATAAATTCATCATTGTCCACTAACATTTTTA
>Ga0066836_10000390_pt1 | contig 20572 bp, 20 predicted proteins | sample ETNtaG_18_FD_71568 | JGI IMG/M metagenome (GOLD analysis project Ga0066836, IMG submission 71568) | Marine microbial and viral communities from oxygen minimum zone, Eastern Pacific Ocean - ETNP201302SV91 | ecosystem: Environmental > Aquatic > Marine > Oceanic | place: Pacific Ocean: Eastern... | reverse complement strand
TCTAGTCGATGGGTCCATTGTTGTTTCACGTAATTGTATAGGATTCATTTCGCCCAGGCCTTTAAAGCGTTGAACTACTATGTTCCCAGCTTTTTTTTCAGCTTTAATTTGGTCAAGAATTCCTTGTTTCTCAGATTCATCAAGCGCATAAAAAATTTCCTTAGCTACATCAATTCTAAATAATGGTGGCATAGCTATAAAAATATGACCATTTTCAACTAGTGTAGCAAAATGTTTTAAGAACAATGCGCAGAGCAAAGTTGCGATATGCGCTCCATCTGAATCTGCATCGGCTAGAATGCATATTTTACCGTATCTCAAACTAGATAAATCTGTTGCGCCAGGATCTACTCCAATTGCTACAGCAATGTCATGGACTTCCTTGGAAGATAAGACTTCACCTGACTCAATCTCCCAAGTATTTAGAATTTTTCCCCTAAGCGGCATGACTGCTTGAAAATCCCGGTCTCGTGCCTGTTTTGCTGAACCACCTGCTGAATCACCCTCAACTAAAAATAACTCTGAAACACTGATATCTTGTGTCCTACAATCTGCTAATTTGCCAGGCAAAGCAGGGCCACCGCTTAGTTTCTTTCTGATAATTTTCTTACTTGATTTTAGACGTTTCTGTGCAGCCGAAATAACCAACTCTGCAAGACGCTCGCCCATTTCAACATGTTGATGAAGCCATTGGATCATTACATCTTTAACAACACCAGATATAAAAACTGTGCACTCACGTGAAGATAATCTCTCTTTAGTTTGCCCTGAAAATTGAGGATTAGCCATTTTTACTGACAATAGATAACAACAATTTTCTAAAATATCTTCAGAAGATAATTTTATACCTCGCGGCAATAAATTTCTTGATTCACAAAAATCTCGTATTGCATCAAGTAAACCCTGTCTCATGCCAACAACATGTGTTCCGCCTTGTGATGTCGGAACTAAATTAACGTAACTTTCAGTAATTAATTCTCCCGGTTCTAGTAACCAATGAATAGCCCAATCAACTACTTCTTGCTCTCCCTGCATTGAACCTAAAAATGGTTCTTTAGGTAACAATTCAAAACCACTCAATTGATCAGCGAGATAAGTTTTAACGCCGTTTTCGTAACACCACTCCTCTTTTTCATTTTTTTGCTCATTATTAAAACGTATTAGTAAGCCTGAACATAAAACTGACTTAGCCCTCATTAAATGTTTTAGTTTACTTAGGGAATATTTTACTGAATCAAAATATTTTTCTTCCGGCCAAAAACGAATTGTTGTTCCGGTATTCTTAATTCCTACTTTACCAATATTTTTTAATGCAGATTTCTTCTCGCCATTCCTAAATGACATCTGAAATTCTTTTCCGTCACGCCTAACAGAAACTTCTAATTTTTTTGATAGTGCATTTACAATAGAGACACCTACTCCATGTAATCCACCAGAAAATTTATAATTTTTATTTGAAAATTTACTCCCTGCATGAAGTCGCGTAAGTATAACCTCCACACCAGATAATTTTTCTCCGGGGTGTTTATCAATTGGCATGCCGCGACCATTGTCTGTAACAGTCACCGAATTATCTTTATGTAAAATAATTTCAATTTTTGATGCGTGACCAGAGATTGCTTCATCAACACTATTGTCTAATACTTCCTGAACCAGATGATTTGGCCTAGAAGTATCAGTATACATTCCGGGACGCTTACGAACAGGTTCAAGGCCTGTTAATACCTCGATATCAGAAGCATCATATTTTGTTGGCAAGTAATTTATCTCACTGAAGAATATTCAAGTCGTATAGAATATGACAAGACAGATAAAATATCTAATTAATATATAAGTCTAATCTAAATCTGAAATAAGTGATTTACGAATATTTTCAGGAATTGGGTTGATGGTATGAGAATAAGCAGGGTGGTCAATGCCTGCAGATAATTGACTGCCTAGTTTCAGGGCGCCTATCATCTCATTGCTCAATTGAAATCTTAGGAAATGTACAGCAGAAGTTTTATTTTCGTTTTCACGATCAAGATCTTCGTCAGAAATCGGATAAACCTCTTTAAAACCATCTATTTTTAACCACACTTTATCCTCGATACCCAGCATTTTTGATAAAGCTATCCGGCGTTCATCCTCATCACAAAATTCAATCATAAATGTTGCTTTCCAATTGCTTCCATCTGGTATTAGTTCGTTATATACACTCAATTCCTCACTAATAGCACCCGATTCAAAAATTTTCTCAGCACGCAACATTTCTTGAATCTGATAATGCATAATTAAATAATCCTCGAAATACAAAGCAGTATTTGGTCCAATTTGTAAACGGCGATTCTTTTTATGATTTATAACTTTTAAACGAAAATCGTCACGAATTTCGGAATATTTTTCCAGAGAAAATAAGTCTTTTCGTTTTAATTTCTTCATTGATTAGATGCCATATGCTTTTCTTAATAATGTAAAAGGACTTTCAGATCTAATTTCAATATTTTGAATGCCATTATCAATTTGATGGCCAGCCATGGGACAATCACTAATATAGTGATCGAGATCACTTCCACTAATTTTATTAATTATAGGCTTACATATGTTCATTGAAATTTCATGATACTCTTTCTTAACAGCATAGGTTCCATCATGGCCCGAACATCTTTCAATAAGTGTGATATTTGTATCTGGAATTAGTTCCAATACATCTTTTGTTTTTGCTCCAATATTCTGTACACGCTGATGACATGGAGCGTGATAAGCAACTTTTCCAAGTGAATTCTTAAATTTAGTATTTAATTTCCCTTTTTTTCTTAATGCCATTAAGAATTCAAATGGATCAAAAAAAGCACCTTTAACTTTCTGAACATTGACGTCATCAGAAAATAATAATGGAAGTTCTTTTTTAAACATTAAAACACATGATGGAATTGGAGCTACAATATTCCAATTATCTTCCACTAAATCTAATAACTGAGGGATATTAAAATCTTTTAGTCGTTCTACCGATTTAAGATCCCCTAATTCCATTTTTGGCATACCACAGCATTTTTCTTGTTCTACTAACCTGACCTCAATTTGATTATGTTTGAGTATAGCAATTAAATCTTCAACAACATCTGGCTCATTCCGATTGCCATAACAAGTTACAAATATCGCAACTTTGCTATTATAATTAGCATCATCATCAGCTGTTTGTATTTTTTTAAATCTTTTTCTTAAGGAATTACTATAGAACTTTGGTAATACTGCATCAGAATGAATTCCGATAGTTTTTTCCATTATTTTTCGTATTGGTTTTATTTGATTTGAGATATTTACTGTTTCAGCAACAATAGGAATTCCTGCAAATGATCCAACTTTATCTGTTGAAGTTAATAATTTATCTCGCACTCCAACATTGCCTCTTTGAAAATTATATGCTTTTGCTCGTAGCATCAAATGAGGAAAATCTATATTCCATTCGTGGGGAGGAACATACGGGCATTTTGTCATGTAACAAAGATCGCATAGATAGCAATGTTCAACTACATTCCAATAATCTTCTTTTTTAACACCATCAACTTCGAAAGTTTCTGATTCGTCAATTAGATCAAATAATGTTGGGAATGCATTACAAAGACTCACACAACGACGACAACTATGACAAACATCATATACTCGTTCTAATTCATCGAATAAAGAAGTTTTATCATTGAAATCACCATTTTTCCAATTTATCGGATGACGAGTCGGTGCTTCAATACCGCCTTCACGCATTTTACTGTTCATATATTTTATCTTTTACAAAAAAATAGTTGAATCGGCAAAAAACCGACTCAACTAAGTCATGAAAGATAATTATGATAAGTTATCTAATGCTTTCTGAAAACGATTAGCATGAGATCTTTCGGCTTTTGCCAGTGTCTCAAACCAATCGGCGATTTCATCGAAACCTTCTTCGCGTGCTGACTTTGCCATGCCAGGATACATGTCAGTGTATTCATGTGTTTCCCCAGCAATTGCAGCTTTAAGGTTTAAATCTGTTGAACCAATGGGTTCCCCAGTTGCCGGATCTCCCACAGATTCAAGATACTCTAAATGACCATGAGCATGTCCTGTTTCGCCTTCAGCAGTCGAACGAAATACAGCTGAAACATCATTGAATCCCTCAACATCAGCTTTTTGAGCAAAGTAAAGATAACGACGATTAGCTTGAGATTCTCCTGCAAACGCGGCTTTAAGGTTTTCCTCAGTTTTTGAGCCCTTCAAATCCATTCTAATTCTCCTAAGTGGTAATATTTGCTGTATATATTATATAATTGTATTTAGACATTGTCTAAATTATGAAAAATGATAGTAAATTTGGTTAAAAGTGTCAAATTTCAATAAAGATTTTATTGATGCTGATCAAGTTAAATTGATTAAAAAATATAAAGGTTATAAGTTAGTATAAAAAATAAACTTGAAAAGGAATTAGTGTGACAAAAAAAAATAAGATTAATTTCGAAAAAACATTTACAGAGTTAGAAGAGCTTGTAAATCAAATGGAGAAAGGAGATTTATCCTTGGAAGAGTCTCTTAAATGTTTTGAGCGTGGCATGAAATTAACAAAAGATTGTCAGGAAGCATTAAGTGAAGCTGAACAAAAAGTGAAAATTTTATTGGAAAAAAATAAAAAAAATAGTCTCGAGATTTTTGAATCGGATAATAACGATTAAATGACAGATTTTTTAGAACAGGTACAGATTTATCAAAAATCTGTTGAAACTGCCCTTACATATTGGCTTCCTAGTGTTGATTCAGAACCAAAAAATTTACATAAAGCGATGCATTATTCAGTTTTGGCGGAGGGAAAAAGAATAAGACCAATATTGCTATACGCAACAGGCCATGCATTTGGTGTTGAATTAAATAACATGGATGGTCAAGCTTGCGCTGTTGAAATTATACATGCTTACTCATTAATTCATGATGACTTACCGTCAATGGATGATGACGACCTAAGACGAGGAAGAGCAACTTGTCATAGAGCCTTTGATGAAGCGACAGCAATTTTAGCTGGAGATGCTCTACAAACTCTTGCTTTTCAAATATTAGCAACTGATCCAAAGATCAAAACTAATGACACTCAACGTTTAAAAATGATTGAAACGTTAAGTATTGCAAGTGGTTCAAATGGAATGGCGGGTGGGCAAGCAATAGATTTAGCATCTGTTGGAACTAAATTGAATATAGAACAACTTGAAAACATGCACAGTCATAAAACCGGTGCTTTAATTAAAGCAAGTGCCGAAATTGGAGCTCTTTCTGCTAATAATGTAACCCCTGAATTATTTTCATGTATTTCAAATTATGCTAAATATATTGGTATAGCATTTCAAATAAAAGATGACATTCTTGACATAGAAAGTGACACCTCAACATTAGGCAAACCACAGGGATCGGATCTTGCTCTAAATAAGCCAACCTACCCAAATTTACTCGGACTTGACGGTGCAAAGGAAATGGCTAATAAGCTACACTATAAAGCAATAAAATGCCTTGATGTATTTGATGAAAAAGCTAAGATGTTAAGAGAGATAGCTGATTATATTATAAAACGAAGCAAGTAATATAAAATACAGGGAACTAGATAAAATGAATCGGACAGCGCCATTTATTTCAACAATACCTGATATACAAAGCAGCAAAGATACTAGGCATATCCCGATTGACAAAGTCGGTATTAAAGACATTAAACACCCCATTGTTGTCAAAGATCGATCTGGCCGCGAACAACATACAGTTGCAAACTTCAATATGTACGTTAATTTGCCTGATAAGTATAAAGGAACGCATATGTCCAGATTCGTAGAAATACTCAATAATCACGAATATGAAATTACCGTTAAATCATTCAAACGAATGATCGAAGAGATGACAGAATTACTCAATGCTGAATCTGGTAATATTAAAATGACATTTCCTTATTTTATAAATAAAGCTGCACCGGTTTCAGGTGTAACTAGCTTAATGGATTATGTTGTATCATTTATTGGAAAAATCAAAAATGGAAAACCGAAAGTTCTTGTAAAAGTTGAAGTTCCTGTAACATCATTATGCCCGTGCTCCAAAAATATCTCGGATTACGGTGCACATAATCAACGCTCTTGCATTACAGCATGCGTTAAAATGCGTGATTTTATCTGGATTGAAGAATTAATTGAGGTTATCGAAAAGGTTGCCTCATGCGAACTCTATGGATTGCTAAAAAGACCAGATGAAAAATATGTCACTGAGAAAGCATATGACAATCCAAAATTTGTTGAGGATTTAGTGCGTGATATTGCTGTTGAGTTTAATAATGACGATCGTATTGCTGCATACACTGTCGAATCTGAAAATTTTGAATCAATTCACAATCACTCAGCCTATGCAAAACTTAAGTTTGATAAAGATAAAAAAACTAAATAAATTATACATATCGTTTTTAAACCGTTAATGCTTATCCTAGCAAGACTAATTAAAAATTAAGCAAAATTTTTGAAAAATATTCTGAACTTAGTATTTGAATTTAACTCTTTAGTACATAGATAAATAATATTGAATGATTATGAAAAAATATATTCTTCTTGCACTAATTTCTTTCTATAGTTTCTCGATAAGCGCTGATGGAATTGATATGCGTGATTACATAACTTTAAGGTCAGGTATGACGGAAGCAGAAGTGCTCTACAAATTTGGGCCTTCTGATCATGAGACAATAAGAAGCGATCGTTTAGACTTTATATTAAGTAAAACATGGTTTTATATACCTCTTCGAACTAGTACTGATAAATGGATAACAGAAATTAAATTTGACTCGAATGGCAGATTAATAAAACGAGATCGATACCGCGTTAAGTAGCATTAGTTTTTGATTCATCCCAAAGCCTGTCCATTTCTTCTAAACTGGCATCTAATATTGAAATATTTTTCTTTCTTAATTCATCTTCTATGTAATTAAACCGTTCAATAAATTTATTATTGGTATTTTTTAAAGCAATTTCTGGATTAATTTGATAATAACGGGCTAAATTTATACAACTAAAAATAAGATCGCCTATCTCATCTGATAAATCCTCTTGAACTTTAACTTTGTCATTGGTTATTACTTCACGGACCTCATTTAATTCTTCTTCAATTTTCTTAATTATCTGGTCACTGTTTTCCCAGTCGAAACCGACGCTTGCTGCTTTTTTTTGTAATTCTTCAGCCTTACCAACAATAGACAAGGTGTTTTGAATATCATCTAATATCTTTTTTTTCATTCCAATCATTTTTTTACTAAATATTTAGGTTTAGCCTTGACTACGCTTTCGCATAAAACGTATCCTAGGTTTAAATTATAGTACGTAATTAATAGGAAACTAAACTAAATAAAAAAATAAAATTATGGCTCCACTAATATTAAGACTGGACATTTCAGGATCGCCTATAAGGTGGATACCTTGGCAACTTGCGGTAAACCTTTATAGTCGTGAAAAGATCGCTTGGACTGCTGGTGACAGTATTTTTACCTTTCGTGGCGGAATCAGCCGACTGACTGGACAGCGTTCAATTTTAGAAGTTAATTCTATCATAGCGGTAAAACGTTCAACTCCATCAAACTATTCTCAAAGAGGCATACCTCCTTTGACAAATAGAGAGTTATTTCTTAGAGATGCAAATTTATGCATATATTGCGGAAATAAATATCGAACAACCTCTTTGACGCGCGATCATGTTGTGCCATTATCAAAAGGCGGTAAGGATTCTTGGTCAAATGTAGTCACAGCGTGTAGAAATTGTAATATTAGAAAAGGAAATAGAACTCCGGAAAACTCCCATATGCCGCTGATTGCGATCCCCTATATTCCAAATTGGGCTGAATATTTAGCTCTATCAAATAGAAGAATTTTAGCGGATCAAATGGAATTTCTAAAAACCCAATTTTCAGGAAGAAAAATATCCTTTATTGGGAATTGAATAAATAAAGTTTGTCTAACAATTATTTCTAATCTTTGATTACACAAAAATATGCCGATTAAATCATTCAATGCTAGTCAGCGAATGAGAGATGTTCAACCGCCGATAATTTCGATCGTTTCAGATCTGATTAAAAAAAACCCCGGTACAGTCTCGCTAGGACAAGGCGTCGTTTATTATGGTCCGCCTCAGAAAGTTATTAATAAAATAAGTGAGTTAGATCCTTCGCCTAGATATCATATATATTCTGAAGTAGAAGGAATATCTAAATTACGCTCAATAGTCTCAAAGAAAATAACCCTTGAAAATAAAATAAACATAAATAAAAACTCTGAGCTTATAGTAACAGCCGGATCAAATATGGCATTTATGAATGCAATATTAGCTATTGCGGATCCTGATGATGAAATTATCCTATTACGTCCTTATTATTTTAACCACGAAATGGCAATAAATATGATTAATTGTAAGTCGGTTATTGTAGATACTGATTCAAATTATCAGCCTTGCCTGAAAAAAATAGCCGAGGCTATTACTTCACAAACAAAAGCTATAGTTACAGTATCGCCAAACAATCCATCTGGGGCCGTGTACGAGAGAAAGGCTTTAGAAGAAATAAATAAACTATGCAAAGAAAAAGGAATTTATCATATCTCTGATGAAGCATATGAATACTTTACTTTTGGAGGAATTAATCATTTTTCTCCTGGCTCAATACCTGATTCTTGTGATTACACAATATCTCTATTTTCTTTATCAAAAGCTTATGGTTTTGCTAGTTGGCGTATTGGTTATATGGTTATTCCAAAACATTTATCTCTTTCAATTAAAAAAGCTCAAGACACTTACCTAATATGCCCAACACGTATTTCTCAGGAAGCTGCAATAATGGCATTAAAAGTTGGTGTCGGGTACACAAAAGAATTCTTGAATAAAATTGAATATGTCCGAAACAAGCTATATGCTGAGTTAAAAACTATTGATAATATTTGCACAACACCGCTTACAATGGGTGCTTTTTATTTCTTAATCAATCTTAAAACAGAATTAACGGGAATAGAAATTGTAGATAAATTAATTAATAAATATAAAATAGCTGTTATACCAGGCGAAACATTCGGAATGAATGATGGCTGTTATTTGAGAGTTGGTTATGGAGCACTTGATAAAAAAATGTCTGCTATTGGTATTCAGAGATTAGTAAAGGGTCTTAAAGAAATTATTGCTTAATTTTTTATACTATTGAAGAGAGGATGTAAATGAAATTTTTATTAACAATATTTGGATATTTATTTTTATCAAATGCAGCAATAGCTGTCGATAAAAGTGGGAACTATGCTGTATGGGGTATCGGTATGAAATCCTGTTTTACTTTTAACTCAGTCACTGTAAATTATCTTAATTCGGATGAAACGATCGAAGAAAAAAATAATAGTTGGATATCTAAGTTAAAATTCTGGGAGAATGAAAAGGATGAAAATACCGAACTAGAGAATTTTGATAAATATAGAAACTATATAAAAGGATACATTACGTCTTACAATACATTTACAGAAGATACCTACAGCATTACAGGCCTCATGAAAGAAAAAGAAGTCATAGAGTGGTTGAATAATTACTGTGAAGAAAATCCTATGTCGTCATTGGACACCGCTCTTACAAACTTTACTTTTGAACATTATGAGGAGCGCATGAAAACATCGAGACCCGTTAGGAGAGGATTCTAAACGACCATTCTTAGGGTAATTTTTTACATAATTTAAGCTATTTTTGCATAAAAAATATGCCTTTTTTACCGAAAAATTGATTAACTACATGAAATAGGTCATGATATACGGACCATATATGGGGAGCTGGAGTTAAACCCCCAGCACTAGATTTAACGGGAGAACGCATATGCAATCGAAAATAACTAAAATTGCCACACTAGCGCTCGCATTAGGAATGCTTGGTGGTTGTGCCGCACCACCTGTAGATAGTTCTGCTATTGATGCTGCAATGGCTAAAGCAACTGATGCTTACAATCTTGCTACTAATGCAAGAGAGATGGCGTCTGAAGCTGCCTATGCTGCTCAACAAGCACAGTCTACGGCTGATGCTGCTTTAGAGTGCTGCAACCAAAATTCACAAAAGCTTGATCGTATGTTCGAAAAAGCAATGATGAAATAATAAAAAACACAAGATATAAAGTTAAAGCACAAACAAACCCTGACTAGCCTATCTAGTTAGGGTTTTTTATTTCAAATTACTCTGTTTTTATTGCTAGGCTCTTATTTTTTTCTTCTTCTGAATTATTTAAAATTATTCCAATTGGAATTGGAAGCCCATTTGGATTCTTAATAGCTTCATATGCAATTGACATATCAAGTTGATACTCTCTCTCATTTGAAAGTTTTATTACCATAGAAATAATGCTTGTTAAATTATTCTCAAACATATCTTTATCTTCATCTAAAAAAGGATGTGCCTCTAAATAAATAACATCGTCTTTAATGCCAACTTTATAAGGCTGATTAATTATATTAACTGGTGTTTCTAAAGATACTTTCGAAAATAACTCTTTTATATCTTCTGGATAGAGACGAATACAACCATGACTAATTCTCATACCTATTCCATAGGGTTTATTAGTTCCGTGAATCAAGTAATCTCTTCTACCCAGACGCATTGCATGAGTACCTAGTGGATTATCAGGTCCAGGCCTGACTATCTTTGGCAAAGGATCGCCTGCTTCTTCATGCTCCTTCCTAATTGATTTTGGCGGGTGCCAATTAGGCTTTACTTTTTTCTCCACAATCATTGTTTTAATATAAGGAGTATTCCATCCTTCTCTGCCAACACCTAAAGGATATGTGTGAACCTCTTGTAACTCACCTTTCTTTTTTTGTGGATAATAATAAAGACGCATTTCCGGAACATTTAAAACAATTCCTTTCATTGGAGCTACAGGAAGAATAAATTTTGCTGGAAGAAGGATTTTCTGACCATCTCCAGGCAACCATGTATCAACATCTACGTTAATAAGCTTCATGTCTTGGTAACCAAAACCATGGATACGCGCGATATCAAGTAATGTTTCACGTTCATCGGCGCTCACAATTTTAATTTCACCGACTACAGTATTACCAGTTGCACTATCAAATATGTATTGCTCAGCATATGCTTTTAGCGTCAACAAAAAATAAAAAAGAACGGTAGTTACAGTAATAAATATTTTTTTCATGCTAAAAATTATACGCTTACTAATTTAATCATGCTTAACTTTATATCAAATAAGGAATAATTTTTTTTAGTTATGCTTTATCTTCACCTATTCGTAATAAACTAGGCAGTAATATAAGTGTAAATAATGTGCTTACCATCATTCCGCCAACTATTACAGAAGCTAACCCACGATATAATTCAGTACCAGCACCAGGAATAATTATCAATGGCAACATACCAAAAATACTGGTTAGCGTGCTCATCATTATAGGTCTTAATCTCAAAAGAATTGCTTCTTCTACAGCATCTCTTCTTGTTGTCCCGCTTCGTTCAGTAATGCGAGCTTGATAAACTAATAAAATCGCATTATTTACAACCAATCCTAAAAGAATAATAAATCCAATCATAGTCAACAAATCCATTGCTTGAAAAGTAATAAGATTTATTATTTTTAAAGCAAGGACCCCTCCAAAAGCTGCTAAAGGTATGGCCAACATAACAAGTAAACTATCTTTAAACGATCGAAACATTGCGCTCATCAATAAATAAAGTATTGCGATTGCTAGTAAAAAACTACCTTTCATACTCTCTAATGCAGTAGTTAATTTATCAGCAGTTCCTGTGTAATAAATATCGCCATCATCGGGTAACTGTTCAAGAATTTTTGGCTCAACGCTCGTTTTGATAACAGACAAAGCTTCTTCAAGTGAAACATTTGGTGGTGGCGACACCTCAAGTGTTACTGTTCTTCTTCGATTCACCCTTCTAATTTCTTCAGGGCCAACCGTGCGAACAATCTTTACAAGTTCATTTAAAGGTAAAACCTGATTATTAGATATCACAACAGGTATACTTTCTAAGTCTTCTGGTGTATGCCATGGAATTGCACGTAAAATTATATCTAGCGTTTCCTCGCCATTAAAGTAATTGCCTACAAATCGACCGTCACCAAATGTCTGAGTTAAGGCTGCAATAATTGAGCGATCCCATCCTGCCTCCGCTATTCGTCTTTCATTCGGTACTAATCTTAATTCAGGCTGTGCTAATTCAAGACCCGGGCGCGGCCTTGTATTTGGATATATAGTTGAAACATCAATAAATGCTTGTAATGCCGCTTTCATCAGTAACGACAGATCTTTTGATTGGATATTTATATCTATTGTTCTACCAGAACCAAATCCACGAAATAAAGACGATCTTTTTGCAAATGCAATTGTATCTGGAAATCCTTGAACAACAGAATTTACTAATCTCACTAATTCCTCTGTTTCAGAATCATTCTTAGCGCTTGCACCCATAAATACACCTTTCGAAAAGGCAACGAAAAAATAATGCTTTATATATGGTTCTTTTTCTTCTTCGATATGTGGTTTTAAACGAGCAGCAATAATTTCTCCCATTTCTTTTTCAACTGTTTCAATGTTGATGCCTGGTGGAGGCAGAATAAATGCGAAAGCAAGATTTCTATTTCCATCAGGCAAATAATCTGCTTTTGGTTTCAACGCAATCATGACAAATACAGGAATAGTAATTAATAATATTATCCACGTTGTTCTTCTTAATGGTGAATTTGTTAAATTCATTATCAAAACAGAAAGTTTTTTCCAAATCTTTTTATATGGATCATTGAATTTTTTATGTGTAAGAAATAATTTTGTTGCTGTTGGGACTATTGTTATAGCAGTTAGAAGTGAGAGTAAAATTGCCGAAGTAATTGTAATAGCAAGATCTGAGAAAAGCTGCCCTACTTCGTCTCCGAGAAACACTACTGGTAAAAATATTGCTACTGTTGTAGCTGTTGATGTTACTAATGCACCCCAAACCTGATCTGTGCCTTGATTTGATGCCGCATCAGGAAGAGAGCCATTTTCTCTAAGGCGAATAATATTTTCGAGTATAATTATTGAAGCATCAAGCACCATACCAACCGCAAAAGCAAGACCTGCCAGTGAAATAACATTCAATGTTCTTCCAGTTATATCCATAACACTAAAACTTGTAATAAGGCAAATTGGTATGGACATAGCTACAATCAATGTTGCTGGAAATTTAACGATAAACAAAAATAAAATTGCTATGGAAAGAGAAATTCCTAAACCAAGATTATTTCTAAGCATACTTATTGAACGATCTATATAAACCGTTTCATCATAAACCTGCTCTATAGTGAGATTTGCTCTCTTTAAAGGCCCGCTATTTAGCTCACTAACAACATTTTTCAGCCCTGCCATAATCTCCAGTACATTAACGCCAGTTTCACGTTGCGCATTAATTGCAATAGATAAACTACCTTTAGTTAGAACGAAACTATCTTTATCTCTAAGTCGTTCCTCAATGGTTGCAACATCTCGTAAATATATTGGACGACCATCACGCCACTCTAAAATCATTTCACCCAACTCTTCAGCTTCATATCTACCAGCGAATCGAATACTGTATTCACGTTTACCTACATTAACAAATCCTCCTGAAACATCTTTGCTAGTTCCTGCTAATCTCATTACATTAACAAGCTGTACACCAACATCAGCAATTTTGTATGGATCAAATGATATTCTTAGTTCCTTTTCTCTCCCTCCGTATATTTCCGAACGTGCAACTCCTGGAACCCTTTCAAATTTTGACTGAATAACTTCTTCAACAAAATCCCTATAAGATTCAATTGATCTTTCGTTGTTATCAGAAGTTTTAATAATAAACCAAGCGATGGCACGAGCATCCTGACCAACAGTACTTATTGATGGTTCTTCAGCATCATCAGGATAATCAGATACTTGATTTAATCGATTCATTACTTCGATTAAAGCTCTTCTCATATCCATATCTACTGCAAATGTTAAATTAATTTCTCCCCTACTCTCAAAAGCTTTTGCACGGATTTCCGTTAATCCGGGCAAACCTCTTAATACATCCTCTTGTGGTTCAATTATTTCCGCCTCTACTTCATTTGGTGATGCAGAACGCCATTTCGTAGTAATTGTTATTTCCGGTTCTTCTAATTCAGGTGTTAATTGAACTGGTAAACGTGAAAGGCTTATTGAACCAAAAATAAATAATAGAAGAACGCCAACAAATAGCGCTCTTGGGTTAGCTAGGCATGAACGTGTTAAGTACACTAGTTATCCAAATTATTGATTATTTCTATTGTTTGGCCTGGACGTAACCTTTCGTTTCCACGAACAACTATTTTATCGCCCAAATTTATATCGCCAATCACCTGAATATACTTAGTATTTGAAATCCCAGTTTCAATAGGAATTAGTTCTGCTTTATCTTGGTTATTAATGCGGTAAATAACAATGCCTGATTGCCTGATAACAAGTGCGTCACGTGAAACAGCAAGTACATTTTGTTTCTGGTTAATGGGACATGCTACTTTAACGGCGGTGCCAATAGATAATGATTTGTTATTGAATTGCACTCGAATCTCATAAAGCCTAGAAACATTATCTCCAATAGGTATCACTTTTTTAACTACACCATTTATCAATGTAGAGTCTATTTTTATTTCTAAAGTGTCGTCAATCTTTACATAAGGGAGTGACTCTTTTTGTATATGAGATTTAATTTCTATGTTATCTGTATCAACTAATCTAATAATTTCATCATTAGAGTCAACTATCTCACCAATACTTTTAAACCTATTTACTATAATGCCATCGAATGGTGCTCTAATTATCGTTCTATTAAGTAAATCAGAAGCAGTATCTAATTTTGCTTTAATTAATTTAATTTTTGCAATTGACTCATTTTTGTTTGCTTGTATTTTTTCAAGCTGATTTCTTGCTGCATTATTATTTCCTGCAAGTTTTTTTAATCTCTCGGTCTCGCTTGTGTAAAACTGCAATAAAGACTCAATCGGTCCAATTTCAGATTTTATCTCATTATAGTTCAGTTGATATTTTGTATTTTCAATTTTAGCAATGATATTTCCTTTTTTTACTTCCTCGCCAACATCAAGAACCTGAGTAACTTTTCCTTCTACTTCAGAAGCAATTTTTGAATCATTAAGACTAATTACGCTTCCACTAGTCCATGTTGACGGAAAAATTTCAATGCTAACAACTTCTTCAATCTCCACAATAGCTGGAGGTATATTGTCTCCCGCTATTACATCAGTTAAAAAAAATACAAATTGGAATATTACTATTTTGAATAAATTTCTCATCATGGATATTATTAAATAAGATTTAAATTAAGTGAAGCACTCTTAGATATACTTCATTTTTAATATTCTTAATAATTATTTTTCTTTTAATCTTGGAATTAATTCAACTAAGTTACATGGTCGCGTACGATAATCTAATTGGAATTTAATTATTTCATCCCACGCCGTAACGCAAGCATTTACAGATCCTGGCAAACAAAATACATATGTACCATTTGCAACTCCTGAAATGGCGCGTGATTGTATAGTTGAAGTTTTAATAGATTGATGCGATAAATTACGGAATACTTCACCAAAACCATCAATAGTTTTATCAAATAGCACTTTAATGGCCTCAGGAGTACCATCGCGACCCGTTATCCCTGTTCCACCAGTTGTCAAAATAACATCGACTTTAGAATTTGAAATCCATTTTGATACTTCTGTTCGAATCTGATAAATATTATCAGCAACGATAGCTTTTTCGTGCGTAATATGACCGTAATCCTCCAATAGCTCAATTAAGCGTTTACCAGCAACATCTGATTCCTCTGTTCTGGTATCTGATATAGTTAAAATAGCAATATTAAGAGCAATAAAATCTCTTTTTATTTGATTTTTTTTGTTCATTTTCTCATTTTATTCCATATATTATTTAATTAGAAAGAAGAATAGGTTTATTCCATGAACCCTCAAAAAAATTCATATCAAGTGAGTTTCTGTTCCGATCACTATATTCTCTATTTTTCATATTATCAGGAATTATATCCTCTGCTAATTGATAGCCAATACTAATAATCGCCATTGGAACGTAAGATTCTGGTATATCAAAATAACTTCTAGCTTTTTCTACACTGAAACCTCCCATTTGATGTGCCATTAAACCTAAGGCTGTTGCTTGCAGGCATAAATTTTCTGATGCTGCACCAGTATCATATTCACACCATCGATTTATATTATCATTTGATCCTTTTGAATCAGCACAAGTTAATAAAAGCAATGGTGCGTTTTTTGCCCACTTTTGGTTTCCTTCCGACAAGCATTCAAGCGCTTTTGACCACGATAATTCGTTGGAAAGTTTGTCGCATATAATATATCGCCATGGTTGATAGCCAGAACAAGATGGAGCCCATCTCGCAGCTTCCAATAAAGATATTATTTTTTTTCGCGTTAAAATTTTATTGCAATCATAGGCGCGGCCACTCCATCGTGCACTAATTAATTCGTGGATTGGAGCGCTAACATCAATTTTTTTATGAAACATAACTCTTTCTTACTCCTATCTTATAAATATCAAAAATTATTACTTTTTAATCTCGACGTAATGCATCATTTGAGGAAATCGGTGTCGGATACCGCATAACAACAATATATGAAGATAATACAAATGATATTAATATTGAAAATTGGATCAACGATGATATGTGTTCTCCAACAAATCCTGATTGGATAGCAACAACTGAAATTAGCAATGAAAATTCGCTAATTTGTCCTAATCTGACTCCCGATTCATTTGCAATATGCTTTTTTTCTCCCTCTAAGCGAAGTATCCATGAAAAAATTATAGGTTTAAATATAACGGCAAGAATTGCAAGCGTAATAGCTGGTAGATAAATTTCGTTAAGAATTGATATATTAAAACCTGCTCCAAGAGAAAAGAAAAATATAATAAGAAAAAAATCACGTAGTGGTTTTAATCTTTCAGTGATAAATAATGCAATTGGACTAGACGCTAGTGTAACACCTGCGATAAAAGCTCCAATCTCATGTGACAAACCAATAAAATTTGCAAACTCTGCAACCCCTAAACACCATGCTATGGCTAATAAGAATATATATTCGTAAATCTGCTCAAATCGAATAATTAACTTAAACAATATATAACGCTCAAATAAATAAACAATAGCTATTAAGAAAGGTAAATATAATAATTGCGTTGTAATATCGAAAATAAGATTCCCGCCTTTGCCATAGCCTTGTAATAATAGTAAGACTATTATTGCAAGTAAATCCTGTATCAATAATACACTTATAATGATTTGACCCGTGTGTTTGTGATGTAACACTGAGGTTGGTAATAATTTTAAACCGATAATTGTGCTCGAAAACATCATTATTGAACCAATTAAAATTGACTTCAAAGATTCGTAACCAAATAAAATTCCAACAGTAAAACCTAATATAAAGAAAATAAATGAACTTGATAATGTAACAACGATCGCCTCTCTAAACATTTTCCACAATTGTTGCGGTAATAAATCTAATCCTAATAAATATAAAAGGAAAATAATTCCGATATTCGATATCTCACTAATGAGTTTTGCATCTGAAATTAGAGCTATACCCCAAGGTCCAAGCAAAAAACCAAGTAAAATATAAGCAACTATCATGGCTTGTCTTGCGTACAAAGCCAGCGTTGCAAAAATAGCTGCGCTTGTAAAAATTACAAAAATCGAAAATTCGATTGAATGCTCCATCATTTTACCTTGTTCCTAATTAACTCATTAATGTAAATAGACTTATTTCCACATACTGAAAAAGCACATTAATTCGCTTTTTAGGTATAAATAGCAATAAAATTTGAGAAATTTACCTTAACCAATCTAGCAATATATAAAACGACTGGTATCATTGTGAATATATACGGAATTTATAAATTTAACCAAACAAAATTTAGTCAAAAAAATAAATTATAATAGTAATATCAATGGTTTAAATAATTATTCTAAAAAATATATCAAGAAGGAATACTTGCATTGAGCGAAGAAGAGTTAGCAACTGACTATGATGTAGGCTCTATTATCAGAGGGCGCTTTAAACTAGTGAAAGTACTTGGTGTTGGCGGTATGGGCAAAGTTTATAAAGCCTTAGACCTTCTCAAAGAGGAAGCAAAAGATAGAAAACCTCACGTTGCGGTCAAATTATTAAACGATAATTTTAGAGATCATCCCGAAGCTTTTATTTCTCTTCAACGTGAAGCAAGTCGACAACAAAAATTATCTCACCCGAATATAGCAACTGTTTATGATTTTGATCGTGTTGGCGGTCCAGGTACAGCTGTCTATATTACGATGGAATTAATGGAAGGTGTAGAAATAAAAGATTTTATTAGAAAAAAAGTAAAACCAAAAAAAGGTTTAAGTTTTGAAAAAGCATATTCAATTATTAAACAAATTGGATCTGGCCTAACATATGCCCATGAACACCAATTGGTACACTCTGATTTTAAACCCTCTAATGCTTTTCTTTGTAATAATGGTAAAGTAAAAACACTTGATTTTGGTATTGCTCGCGCAGTTGAAAACCCAATAACGGGTGACCTAACACAAACTTTATTTGATCCTGGTAAACTTGGTGCCTTAACCCCTGCATATGCTAGCCATGAGCAACTTGAAGGAAAAGAGCCAGACATTCGTGATGATGTTTATGCATTAGGATGTGTTGCGTATGAACTTTTAACAGGCGAACATCCATTTAAAAAAATACCTGCTAATCAAGCCAGAGAAAAACGCTTAATCCCGCCTTACATAAAATCACTTAATAAGATCCAGAATATGGCTTTAAGAGGTGCTGTCGCTTTTTTTCGTGATGACAGAAGCCCGTCTATAGCACATTTTATACAGGAACTCGAAGGGAAAGAGCTTCTGCCAAAACCAAAATATATAAATAAGAAAAAATCTAAAATGGGTATTTATGTTGCCTCAACTATTGCAATAGCAATAATTATTGGTACGGCTATTTTCTTTTCTAATAATAAAGTCTCAAATAAAGAGCCGGATTTAGTTATTGCTGAAGAAATTAATGTAATTACAGATGATGTCATAGTCACAGAAAGAGCTCCGATAAAAACTTTACAGGATAATCTAAGTATAGGTGGTAAGGGTCCGGTCATGATAATAATAGAATCTGGATCATTTAAAATGGGAATAACAAGTTCCGTTAAAAGAAATGAAGGACCGCGACATACTGTTGAAATTAAAAAATTCGCTGTTAGTCAAAATGAAATTACGCTTGCGGAGTATGATATCTTTGCTAAGACAGCACAAAAAACTATGCCTAATCCGAATGAAAAAAATAGGAAAAATCTCCCGGTAAATTTTGTGTCATGGAATGATGCAAATGATTATGTAAAATGGCTATCCAAACAAACTAGTCAGCAATATAGGATGCTTAGTGAAGCTGAATGGGAATACATTGCGTCGACAGGTAAAACATCAACGTTCTGGTGGGGTTATGATGAAGAACCGAATCGAGCTCACTGCGAAAATTGTAATTCCAATTTTGATATCACTAAGCCAACAAAAATATCAAGTTTTGAAGCAAATGCTTTTGGACTTTACGATACTGCTGGTAATGTCAGTGAGTGGGTTCATGATTGTTGGCATGAAAATTATAAAGGTTCGCCAACTGATGGATCGGTTTGGGCTGGTGGTGATTGTAGCGTCCGCATTGCTAGAGGAGGTTCTTTTGCATCTTTCCAACAATCAATTAGAAATACAAAAAGACAGAAATTTAACTCAACTGAGAAATCAAGTCGCATAGGAATACGTATTGCAAGAGAATTGCCTTAATTTATAAGTTCATTTTTTATTATTCATCGCTATGTCCAAGTTTATAATCAGGAGCAATTTTATCTCTAATCAGCTGCTTTAATTCTTTTGATTCTGGAAACTTCCCCTCAGTCTTACGAGAAAATATTTCAATCCCATCACAAAATATAGTAAATTCACCATTACTAGTGGGTATTAAAGCTAGTTCCCCAATTTTATCATTGAATGTCATCAATAGTTCCTGAGCCAGCCAATTTGCTCTGAGTATAAACCTGCATTTCGTGCAATAGCGAATTTCAATTCTTGGTGTGTTGTTTTTTTTCATTGTTAATTAATCAGTTGAAGCTTAAAGTATTTAGTTATAATGATAATATTATCTAGTTTACACAATAAAATCTTAACTATTAAATAATAAAAAATGACTAGTTGGCAACAAAGTTTTCATGCGTTATTGCATCCACGTGTAATTACAATGTTATTTTTTGGTTTTTCTGCAGGTATTCCTCTCCTGCTTATATTTTCATCATTAGGGCTCTGGTTGCGTGAAGCAGGAGTTGAAAGAACAGCCGTAACATTTTTTAGTTGGGCTGCTTTAGGGTACTCTTTTAAATTTGTCTGGGCACCCATAGTTGATTTCCTGCCTCTACCATTTTTGAATAAATATTTGGGTAGACGTAGATCGTGGATATTCGTTTCTCAAATTGCAGTTATTTTATCTATT
>Ga0066836_10000389_pt1 | contig 20608 bp, 19 predicted proteins | sample ETNtaG_18_FD_71568 | JGI IMG/M metagenome (GOLD analysis project Ga0066836, IMG submission 71568) | Marine microbial and viral communities from oxygen minimum zone, Eastern Pacific Ocean - ETNP201302SV91 | ecosystem: Environmental > Aquatic > Marine > Oceanic | place: Pacific Ocean: Eastern... | reverse complement strand
CACAAAGTACTCCAGAACCAGAACCACAAAGTACTCCAGAACCAGAACCACAAAGTACTCCAGAACCAGAACCACAAAGTACTCCAGAACCAGAACCACAAAGTACTCCAGAACCAGAACAACAAACTCAAAAAAAACCATTTGGCTCTCAAGAAAAACCTACCAGAAATCTTATTTTGATTGGAGTAAAACCTCTTGTCACATATGTTAATTCAACACTTACACAACTGTCCACCTTGCCTACTGTGACAATTAAAGCAAGAGGGAAACGTATTACACAAGCAGTTGACGTTTCACAATTTATTATGAAACGTATGCATTCTATCGGCTATTCAATTTCTGATGTTAGAATTTCTTCAGATGCCTTGGAATCAAAAGATGGTAAAACTCGCAATGTATCCACAATTGAGATTGACATATCCCACTAAATTATAATTTTAATAGAAAATCAATACCGAAATATATCAAAATTAGACTTAATCCTATGAAAACTATCTTGAAATTTCTTTTTGAAAGATAATTTTTTGCTTTTGAAGAAAATGCAGCGATAGCAAACAACCATACGTAATCCATCCAAATATGAAATAAAAATAAAATTACAATTCCTATAATACCAAAATTCTGAATTGATTCTGAAATTAATACTAGACCTATTGTCAACCACCAAATTATAAAAAATGGATTTAATGCACTGAGAAAAATACCTGCCACTAATGGTCCGTGTTTTGATTTTGTTTCGATATTGAATTCTTTTCTTGTTATTACTCTAATTTGTAATATTGCAAATCCAAATAATCCTAATGCACCCAAAACTGTTATCACTGTTCGAATCTCTGGAACATTCTCAATTGTAAAAAATCCTATTCCTAAAAATAATATTAATGGAAATTCAACAATTGTATGACCTATAGCCATTTTTATTCCTGAAATTCTTCCTTCACGTAAACCGTACATTACATTTGCAGCAAATAATGGACCTGGTGACATAACTCCAGATGCAGAAATTATAATTACTAATCCAAAAAACCCAAATAATTCTTGCATGTGGAATTAATTATAATCTAGATATTAACGATAGATATGGTCGCCTAAATCTTTCGTATTCTGTTCTGCTTGTTGTAACTGTTCTTCAATAATCTTTGATTCATTTTCCAGTTTTGTTAAATTACATGACATCCCTGGAATAATTTTTGAAAATGTCTCACACAAATTTGCTGTAGTTTTAAAACCAGGAATCTCTTTGTTTGAACTTACTAGTAGCACAATGACATCTTGACCTCTTGTTGCACCTTCATTCAATAAAACGCCTGATATTCCAGGAATTGTAGCATGATTTACCATTGCAATTCCATTTTCAACAAGCTTTCCTCTAGCATTACCTGTTGAAGCAACTCCAAATACATCTAATTCATTTGAACCTTTAACAGTAATACTACTAACAATCGTTGAACATTTTTTTTCTTTTGCCCAATCTAACATGAATCTTGCAGCAGTTCTATGCATTGTAACATCAAGTGTAAGATAAGATGAAACTATTCCAACTTTGAGATCTTTATTTACGAATATTCTTGATGCATAGTTTGGCATTCCATTTTTAATAATGCTTATCGGTGGAAATTTGTCTGAATCAATTGTTGCACCTAACTCAAAATTTGACGTGTTAATTAGAGATTCTGTAGCTAATGTACTTGTTATTCCTGAAGACGGAAATCCATTGACAAGTGTTCCTCCTTCCAAATCTATGGGGTTGATCTCATTTATTGTTATATCTCCAGTCATACCATCTAAAACATGTCATATGTAAAATAATTTTCTTTCTAGGAAAACTTTAAACTGTAAGTAATTCACAATTTGACGAATGTCTGAAAAAATTAGGGTTGCTTTAGTTGGGTTAGGAAATTGTTTTTCTGGATTAATTCAAGGCATTGAATACTATTCAAAAAACCCCTCTCAAAAAGTAACTGGAATAATTCATGAAAATTTACGTGATTATACTATTCATGATATTGATTTTGTTGCTGGATTTGATGTTGCCGCAAATAAAATTGGCAAGCCAATCAATGAAGCGATTTATGAATCACCAAACATGGTGGACTGGATTGACAAAAATGATATGCCTAGTGCAAATGGTCAAGTCTATGAAAGCCCTGCATTAGATGGTGTTGGAATCTGGGTTGAAAATAAAGTCAAACCAATTGAAAGTGGTAAATCTGAATCTGAATTACGTGAAGAAATTATCAAAGTTTTGGAAGAACAGAAAGTTGAAATTATTGTATCATATCTTCCTGTGGGTTCAGAAAAAGCAACTCAATTTTGGGCTCAAGTATGTTTAGACACAAATACCGCATTTGTAAACTGCATGCCTGCATTCATTGCATCTGATAAAGAGTGGGCGCAGAAATTTACAGATAAGAACATTCCAATTATTGGTGATGACATTAAAGGACAGGTTGGAGCCACCATAGTCCATAGAACACTTGCAAGACTTTGTGACGAACGTGGAACAAAGATAGAAAAAACATATCAGATCAATGTTGGTGGAAACACTGACTTTTTGAATATGAAAGAACAAGAACGTCTTGTTAGTAAAAGAATTTCAAAAACCGAAAGTGTCCAAAGTCAACTAACTGATAGATTAGATGATGACGACATCTATGTTGGCCCGTCAGATTTCATACCATTCTTAGGTAATACCAAATTAATGTTCATGAGAATTGAAGGTAGGCAATGGGCAAACATCCCATATAACATGGAGGTACGTCTAGAAGTTGATGATAAGGCAAACTCGGCTGGAATAGTAATTGATGCTATAAGACTTGCAAAAATAGCCTTAGATCGAGGTATGGGCGGTCCAATTATTCCTGCATCTGCATATCTTATGAAACACCCAATACAACAAATGACAGATCCTGTTGCAAAAAGTGAAATTGAATCTTTTGTGAATAGTGATTAACTCCTTTAATCTTATTTGTAGGATTACAAAGTTTGTTACCAAAGTCAACAATACTTGTTCACGTTAATTATGCAACTCCAAATAACATAATCACTATTGGTTCATGTAAAAAAAGTTGAGATCTTTGGGTTCAAATCATTTGGATTTAAAAATACTATTGTAGATTTTGAACCTGGCTTAGTATCAATTTCAGGTCCAAATGGATCTGGTAAAAGTAACATATTGGATGCAATTACTTTTGCATTAGGAGAAAATAGACCAAAGGTAATGCGTGCGCCAAATTTACGTGGTTTAATGCATGATGTTGAAGGTGCAGCACGTCGTGGGCCAAAGATGGCACGAACAAGTGTACATTTTGATAATCTGGACAGAAAAATACCTGTTGATTCAGATATTGTTACAGTTACTAGAGAGATGAACGACAAAGGAGAAAATATCTACTATCTTAATAAAAAGAAAGTCATACGTTCAAAAATTCTTGATCTAATGGAAATTGCAAATGCAGGCTTGAATCAAATAAACAATGTACAACAAGGAACAGTTACTAGAATATCAGAAATGACTTCTGAAGAAAAAAGAATCGTGATTGAAGATTTAATTGGGCTTTCTGCTTTTGATGAAAAGAAAAAAGAAGCAGAAAAACAACTTACAGATGCTGATCACAAATTAGAGATTGCAATGGCTAAGATGGGTGAAGTAAAGAAGAGAATAGATGAACTAGAAGAAGAACGAAATAAAAAACTTCGGTATGACCTTCTTGAACGTGAATTAAATCGTTATCGTGCAATATCTGCTGCATCTAACCTTAAAACAATTCAATCTGAAAAATCATCCAAAGAGAAAAGTCTCAATTCATTAAATTCTGAAATTAAGCACCTTGAAGAAGAAAGAACCTCTGTACGAAAAGATGCATCTGAGATAAGAACTCAAAAAACTAAATTCATGGATGAAGTTAACGCATTTAATAAATCAAAATCTGAAATTGAAACTAAACTCAGCTATGAAAGAAGAAAATTTGATGAATCTGATAGCCTGATTAAAACAAGTACTAATCGTTTAACTGAGATTGAAAAAAATCTTCCAAATAATAATTCAAATCTTGAAAATCTTAAATTACAAAAATCATTTTCTGATTCTCAATTATTATACTTTAAAGATGAAATACGAAAACTACGTGAAATTGAAAAATCATTTGATGAACGAACAAAAAATCTTAGAATTCAAAAAAATGAAGCGTTAAGAAAACAATCACAAGTCATAACACAAAAAAATGATGTTGATAAAAAAATTGAAAAATTAACAAATAAAATAACTACTGAAAAACTATCTGTTGGAGAATTTGAATCTCAATCCGCTAATGGTGATGAAAAATTAAAATCAAATCAAGAAAAACTAAATGCAATAGTACAAAGTCTTGAAACACTTGAACGGCAAAAATTAAAACTTGAACGTATAATTCAAAATCATAGACTATCTGTTTCTGAAATAAAATTACGAATAAAGAAATTCACAGATGAAAAAATAAAATCTCAGAATGAAATACATGATCTTTCGGAACTAATTGATGCATCATCTAAAGGTGCAAACAAATATGAAACTAAAATTAAATTTGCAAAAGGAATAATGCATGAAGATTATTCTATTTCAAAATTAAAACACAGCTCACAAGATTTTGGCATAGAAGGTCTTGTATATGAAATCCTTTCGTGGGCGAAAAAATATGAACGTGCATCTCTTGCAGTCTGTTCTGATTGGATTAAGGCTGTGGTTGTAAAAGACTTTGAATCCTTAATCTCTCTGGCTGAATTTGTTACAGACAAAAAATTACCTAAACTAAAAATTATCCCTCTAGAGGCTATACCTGAGATAAATATTGAACCCCCAAAGCAAAATGGTGTACTTGGAATATTATCTGACTATGTAAACTGTGATAAAAAATTCTTACCTTTAAAAAAATTCCTCTTTGGAAATGTCATATTGGTGGAATCTAGAAATATTGCAATTCAACTATCAAAGTCTGGATTCAAAACAATTACGTTATCTGGAGAGTACTTTGAAGCAAAAGCAATATCTGTCGTAATTGATAATAACTCAAAAATTTCCAAACTCACAAAAATTATCAACATGAGTGATTCTGTTGAAGGTCTTCAACAGATGATTGTTGCATTACGGCATACAGTTCAGAAAAAGAAAAATCGTAATAATAAACTTGATTTACTTGTAAAAAATTATGAAAAACGACTTTCATTATCTGAAGTTGGTATGACCACCACACTGAATAGTTTATCAGAACTTAAAGCTCGCATATCTCAAATCACTCAAAATAAAAAATCATTTGAATCTAGAATTAATCAATTACAAAGAACCCATGATAGAATCTCAAGAGAGTTGATTAACCATAAATCACACCTTGAATCACTTGAATCTCAGAAAAAATTGGTTAGAGAAAATTATGCTGAACCTCAAATGAATGCCATTGCAAATGAAATTACGCTAGTAAACCAACAAATGGAGGCGCAAGATAAAAAATTAGAACCTATACAAAATAAACTCAAAAGAAAAGAACGTAGTCTTGCTGAACTAATGGTACATGATACAAAAATTTCTGGCGAAAAGAAAAATCTACAACAAGTTTGTTCTTCAATGAATCAAGAAAAATATCATTTAGAAGTTGAAATTCGTCGTGCAACAAAAGACATGGAAGTATCTCAAGTGGAACTTAAAAAATTACGTGATGATGAACAGAAACTTATTGAAACTTCTGGTACATCTGTAGATCGAATGCAAGAATTTGATACTAGTCTTGAAAACTTGAATTCAAAAGATCGTGAACACACAAAAGAAATTTCATCACGTGAAAGAAACACTGATTCTCTGAACCGTGATCTTACAGAATTACGTCAAAAAGAATCTAAAATCACATCACTTCTTGCTACATTTGGATTTGACGTAAGCATTGAAGTCTTTGATGTAGAATCTACAATCTCCTCACTTGAATCTGAACAAAATCGCATAAAAAATTCCCTAAATGCTGGTGCACCTTTACAATATGTAGAAATTTCAAACGGATACAAATCTTCTTCTTCTAAAAAGAACATGCTTGAAAAAGAACGTAACACAATTGTTGCATTTATAGAATCTGTAGAAAAAGATAAGCGACAAACATTCCTAGATGCATTTGATACAGTTGATACTCAAGTTAAAGATGCATTCTCAAAGATGACAGGTGGAACTGCTTGGCTTGAACTTGAAAATGAAGATGATATTTTTAATTCTGGATTGAATTATCTAATTCAATTCCCTGGAAAACCAAAAAGAGAATCAACTTCAATTAGTGGTGGTGAGAAAACTCTTGCAGCTACGGTCTTTGTATTGGCATTACAAAAACTAAACCCCTCCCCATTTTACATGTTTGATGAAGTAGATGCTCATCTTGATGCACCAAACGCAGAAAAACTTTCTAATATTATCAAAGAACGTTCTGAAGGTAGTCAATTCATTATGGTTTCTCTAAAAGATTCTGTTGTAGAAAAAGCACGTCTGATTTATGGCGTCTTTCCAAAACATGGAGTATCTCATGTTGTCAAATACAAAGACAAGAGACTTTTAGCATCAATGTCAAATCAAGAATAATGCCTATTTGGCCAAAATAAAAAAAAGAATAACTAGCGTAGAATTGTGGCTACAGCTAGAATTGTTTTATGATCACTAGGATCACAATCAGAACTACTTCTACAAGTACCTATATCGTATTCTTTGCCATCTGCATCTTTAGGTGGCATTAGATAGTCATCGTATTCGGCATAGATTTTGTCTCCTGGTTGTGCATATAGTACTCGTCCATTAGATTCATTCTCGTTTGTGAGATGGAGAACAACAGGAGGCAATTTTTTTCCAAATTCAAGGTATATACCAGCTCGATCGGAGTCAGAATATACTCTAGTTTTTACAACTGCTTTATCTTTTGGTTTGCCCTTCATGTCTTTGTCTGTAAGCTTAATCAGAATACGTTCATCATGTTCATAGTATTCTTGATTGAATTCAATCTTAGCTTCAGACATACTGTAGTATGCAGTTTTAGATATGACTTGGTCCGGATCATCATTATATTGCCACCAGACAGTAACTGCACCTGATTGACTAGATTCTAATTTAGCTGCTTCTCTATGGGATGGTTTACTTGTACCTTCAGCCATGTTTTTGCAAGCAGATTTTCCAAAACCCATTTCTCCTACACCGTCGCCATTCACATCCAAGTCCATACCTGAAAGTTTCACTCGTCCATAAAACAATCCTGTATCTGGACCGGTTTCTGCAAATCCACATGGATCGAGAGACTTTACCGCACCAGAATTTCCTTCCGGACTATTTCGAACAATTACGCCTATTGGAGTTGAAACATCAGTTCCAATCAAATCTACATGGAGAGGATCTTCATTCCATCCTGGAGCAAAAATCATAACGTTGATTTTTCCTTCCCAAGCATATCCGCTATACTTTTCATATTTTAGAAAAGTTGGCAAATCCTTTGTATTCTTTGAACTAAACCACATTGCTACTTGTGGCTCATATGCTTCTGCAGATGGGATCATCATCAATATTGTAGATGTAAGTAGTATTCCTGATAGGAATGTTACTGATGTCATAGTAGTTATTTTTTGAAGTCTTTTCTTTTGTGTCATTAGAAATAAACTCTATAACTTATTTTATATGGTAGTCGTTGATTCCATGTTTTTGTTTTAGTTTCATAGTTTGTTTTTTAATAATATCATACTCATAATCTAATTTTCTATTACATAGTTTTAAAATAAATACATAGACTATTTTTTGATAATATAGTTATTGTAATTCTTTATTTTCTAATTATAGAATGTTAAATGAACATTTATCCAATAAATCATCACTAATAACAAATTGAAAATTGCATCATATTATCTTGTATATGTATTAATTCCATTATTTTTCTTTTCTGGAATAGTTCTAACAGCTTTTTCTGATGAACCACAAGAAATCCAAATACAAGTTGAACCTCCACAAATGGAATTTGAAGATGTATCTAAAGAAAAAATGGAAGAAAATAAAAACAATTCACCAGAAGGAAATACCCTGCCGGAATTTATCACTGGAAGTGATTATTTTCTAAATGACATTCCAATATTCATTAACACTCCTGAAGGAATTTCATTAAATGAAAAATTAATTGAACAAAGAGAATTAGAAAAATTAGAAGCAATTCATGGAGAAAAATTCTGGGAAAGAGTAGAATTACTAACTTGGGACCATTATGGATTAGCTGATGCAATGCTTAATTCATACACAAAAAACTCATACCACCAAAATGGAATTAAATATGATTTTAATGCAAATTCAAATTTTGAATACTTTGCGTTGGAAAGAGGATATGATCCAAGAAATCTAATGAGTCTACCTAATGATGTTTTCTCTCCTAAAAAAGCAGAATTAGCAAGAGCCATAATGGAGGATGCTGTTAATCCAAATTCTAACGATTTTGATTTGGATTCTATGAATGAACTTGATTTAAGATTAATTGCACCAAACGCATTCTTCTTGACGGACGAACAGAAATCACAAAGATATCATGATGATATTTCTCAAAGAGCAAGTGGAATGCTAAATAATTTCTTACCCTCACTTACCAGCTCATCATCTGAGGGTGAAGATTCTTCACAAATGTCCGAAAACGGAGAAAATGAATCGGATAGGCCAATAACTCAAATGCCAAATAGTGGAACAAGTACTCCAAATTCCTCTCCTACAACTTCTCAATTAAAACAACCAAATGAAATTTTCCAAAATACAGATCATATTAAAAAAATAATATCACAGGAAGATTTTGAGCCTAACTATCAAACTAGAGAAATTGTTAATTTTCCATTAACCGAAATAATAATTTCATTAATTATGACTGTTGTATCTACACTTGTGGCAATTGTTGTCATTCGTAGATTAAGAAAAACAAAAGAAAAATTAACTATTCCAGTAAAATCTGAAAAATTAGAAATTAATTATGTATTGGAAACCCAAAAATTATTAATTCTTGCAATAAAAGATTATGAATTAAAACATGTCAAAGACGCATATGAAAAATTCTCTCAAGCTATTCGATTATACTATTCCCACAAATTAAGTCTAGATAAAGAAATTACAGGAGTTGAATTACTTCATCAAATCACTCATGTTGATAAAACAGAATATCAGCTTGTTTATGATTCACTTACTCTTTGTGGAATAATAGAATTTGCAAAACATACTGAAAAAGAAAATGAATTTATGAAATGTATATCAAAATTTACAAAAAATGTAGAAAATAACTCTCAGGATATTATGATACGATAATGAAGAAAAAAATTACATTTTCTGGATTTTTTATTGGCTTATTATTACTATCATTTTCAATTCCTGAAATATTTGCCGAAGAAGAACGTTGTACTGAAAACTGTTCAATTAAAGATGATGCAATTATCAAACCCGACATAGAACGACCAAAATTCTACAAAGAAATTGAACCTGATATTCACATTGATTTCTCAAACAATGATGGTTGGGAAGGATTAAAAGATAATAGATATTGGAAGATTTCACAAGGAGAGGGACATTTCTTCTTAAAACCTGGTGCAAAACAACTAGAATCTGCAACATTTGATCTTCTCTCAGCTATTGATTTCACAGAAATTGGAAGTGAATGGGTGTTACGATACAAACTCTCTATAGATGAGTATAAAAAAAATTCAACTGATAAGTGGTCTGAATTATTAATAGGAGTTCATGATTCAAAAAACTTTGTAACCACAAATCAATGGGGAATGGGCGTTGCACTTCTCACTGGCGCTAATTTAAAACTAACAAACATTATGTATGATTTTGGTACTTACAATGAATGGCATTGTTGTCCAACTAAAGCTGAGTTTGAGAAACAAGAATCATTTTTGAATGAAAAACAAACAATCTGGGTTGAATATGTACGCTCTGGTGAGAATTTTACTGTACGATTTTTTGAAGATAATGATTATCGAAAATTAATTGAGGCACAAAATGTGGCTGGATGGGAAACAGAGGATCTACAATATTTGAGAATTTTTCCTTTAGTAGAAGATCCAATCTCTGATGGGTTTATTTCTGGTAAAATTGATGATATTAAATTCTACAATTATCAAACAACTGTTTATTTGCCAGATAAGAAACCTTTGCCTGAAGAATTACAACCAAAAACTATGGAAGAAATGCTAAAGGAAGTCTATGGGGATAATTATACTGATGAATTATTGGAAGAGAATTCCGATACAATATTTGAAGAATTATTTCCTACTCAAGAAGAGATTGATATGATAGAACCCGTTATCTGGGAATATCATGAAGGGAAATCAAAACCAATATCTTTTATAAATACTGACTCAATCAGTTCACAAAAAATATTGACAGATATTTCTAGAGAATTTGATGTTGTTCACACTGACTTTGAAGTTCCTTATACTATGATGCAAATTTTCCAATTTCAATCTAATGAACTAGCGAAGAGTTTTCTTGAAGACCAAATTTATGTAAAAAATGTTATAATTGATGAAACTCTAACTGAAGAAGATATCTTATCTTCTGGTTATAGCTATGAGAGAATTTATGAAAGTGCTGATATGAGTGGAACAACAAAAGAAACAGGTGATTGCCTATATGATAAAACAGTAAACATCACTAATGCAATTGGCGATGAAACCCATTTTGTTCAATGTGTGTTACATGAAAAAGTGATACAAGTTTTCATGTATGAGGATTACACAATAATTGATAAAACTTTTGCATTTACCATGATGGATATCATACTTCAAAATATTAATGCAGAAAATGATAAATCAGTGAAAAATGTTCTAAAATTAGATAATCTATCTACATCTCCTCTTAAAAATAAAACAAATGATCTAACGCAAAAAGAATCTACTCTTCCTGAAAAAGAAAAAATTAATCAAAACCCCTCTGATAATACTAGTCCGAAAAATGAAAATATTGATCCTGAATTAAGTGGTTCTTCTATCGGAATAACTAATTTCTCATGTAAACAGGATGATTTTGGAACTGTAAACATGTTTGGGCAATTTGTTAATGGAGAAACTTCATTTGAAAAAGTTCCTATTAATATAATAATTGAATCATACAATGGAGAGGTCTTAGCTTTTGGAAAAGAAAATATTATGAAAGTTAATTCATTTGAGGATAGAGATATTGAAGGTTATGTATTCATAGATAAACCATTTTACAAATGTTATGCTACTGTTGATTGGGAAAGAACAAAATAACTCAATTTTCAAATAATCAATATTGAAAAAATTTATTTCTCTGATAATTTTTTAATGTATGAAATTATTCCTGTATAATCAATATCTCCAAATCCTGCCTCATTTGCATCTGCATAAATTTTTCTTGCAATTTTTGCCATTGGTAATTCTATTTCAAAAGACTCTGCAGTATCGTTGATTATATCCAAGTCTTTTTTGAGATTTGCAAGAGTGAATGTTGGTTTAACACTCTCATTGATCATTTTGTATGCTTTTCCTTCACTCATTCCTGTCTTAAAATATGTAGAATTCAGTATTTTGAGAAAAATCTGTGGGTCAAATCCTGCTTTTTTTGTTAATGTAATTCCCTCTGAAAGTGACAGTGCTAGCATTGCAATTTGTAAGTTCATTGCAAGTTTTATTGAATGTGCAGTTCCTGTCTCTCCCAAGTAAACTGATTGTTCTGCTATTGACTCAAAAACGGTCTTGAATTTTTCAAAAACCTCTTTTTCTCCTGATGCCATGATGACAAGCTTACCATTGATTGCAACATTTGGTCCTCCCATCACTGGAATTTCAATATAATCAATTTCATTTTGTTTAACCTGTTTTGAAATTTCTCTCGTTGAATTTGGATTAACTGTGCTCATATCTGCAATACACATTCCATCATGTTTTCCATCCATAATTCCTAAATCTCCAAAAATTACTTCTCTTACTGCATCTGCATCTTTCACAATTGTAATTACTAAATCAGAATTTTCTGCCACCTGTTTAGGTGAATCTACAATATGAGCTCCTTCTTCTTCTAATCTTTTTGTTTTTTCTTTTGTTCTATTGAATGCACTTACATCATAACCTACCTCCATTAAATGAAGGCCTACTGCTTCACCAAGTATTCCTGTTCCAACAATTCCAATTTTTTTCATTTTCTTTCTTCCTCAACTAATTCCCAGTCACCTTTTCCAAATCTATCTGCAGTGAATTTTAGATGTCCTATTACTCTGTCTCCTTTTCTCACCATTGCAAAATCTGACTTTTTTGTACTGTAAATTTTCTCTTTTGCTTTGTAACCTCCCTCTATTACCTTCACTCTGAATTTTTTACTTCCTTTAACAATCAAACTTCTGGCAATCTTGACATCTCCCATCCATGAAAACATCTCAAATGTTCCAAAATTTTCTGTCTTTATGACATAATCGTATAATCTAGCTTCAAATCGTTGCTTACGTTTCTTTGCCTCTCCGTTCATCCATTCTACAAGATCTTCTCCAGACCCTTTTTCTGCACCGAAAGTTTCAGATTCTTTCATAACTGATCATTGATTTCACTATACATGAAGTTATCTTGGTGGGCCCCAAGTTTCTTCAATAATCGTTTTTTCATTTTCTGTAAAAACAAAATATTTCTTTCCACATCTAAAACATTGCCATACAAACTTTCCATCAACCTTCTTTTGATATTGCATAGGAAGTAAACATGTGGTACAATCAAGTGATTCTGGTATTTTTGAGGAGTCAATAACTGGTAGTTTTTTATTATTTTCCAAGTTGATTTACTTATTCTTTATTCCAATATAGGCAATACTCTACTTATGTTCTATCTTTGTATAATGTCAATAAGATGAATATTTGTCAATAATCCATGTTAACATATCATGATTTCTAACTTATCGAATTTTCATTCTTATGATCTAGTACAACTATGGTTATCTTGTGATCATTATTATATTCAAAAATCAAAAAAATAGTGAATATTATGACTGTCGAATCCTCTTATCATTCCACAAATCCTGAAATTCAGTCTCTAAATGAGCAATCAAAACAATATGCTGAACAAATAATGCAAATTGTTGACGAAGTACAAAAGGTCATAGTTGGTCAAGAACAAATTATAAAAAAACTGGTAATTGCAATGATGGCTGATGGTCATGTTCTCTTAGAAGGTGTACCTGGTTTGGCTAAAACCAAAATGGTTGACACATTATCAAAAACACTAAGTTCAAACTTTTGCCGAATTCAATTTACTCCCGATTTACTCCCTGCTGATATCATTGGAACAAAAATCTATAATAATAAAAAAGAAAAATTTACAACTGAAAAAGGTCCAATTTTTAGTAACTTAATACTTGCCGATGAAATTAATCGTGCACCGCCAAAAGTTCAATCTGCATTACTTGAAGCGATGCAAGAAAGACAGGTAAGTATACACGGAGACACATATGAAATTGAAAAACCATTTTTAGTTCTTGCAACACAGAATCCAATTGAAAGTGAAGGAACTTATCGATTACCTGAAGCTCAAGTTGATAGGTTTGCTCTTAAACTAATAATTAACTATCCTTCAAAAGATAATGAAAAATTAATCATACAAAGAAATACTCAAGAAAATAAACCAATTGCACAAAACATTGTATCGAAAGAAAAAATTCTAGAAATTCAAAATTTTGTTCAAAAAATTTATGCTGATGAAAAGATTGAAGAATATGTATCAAACATAGTTGATGCAACACGAAATCCAAGAAATTATGATCTTGAATTGGATGGTGTAATAGAATTTGGTGCATCTCCTCGAGCATCCATTTGGTTAATTCTTGCAGCAAAAGCACATGCATTGTTGTCAGGAAGAGGTTTTGTCATACCTGAGGATATAAAATCTATTGCAAATGATGTTTTACGTCACAGAATTATCTTGACATTTGAAGCTGAAGCTGAAGGTAATACATCTGATGATTTGATTAACAAAATCTTAGAAAAAGTACGTGCCCCATAGAATTCAATTGTCTGAAATTAAAGATCTTCTAAAACGTATTCGTGAACTTGAAATCAAAACCAAAGGCTTGGTTGATGGAATGATGACAGGTAGCTACAAATCTAAAATTCGTGGTAGAGGAATTGAGTTTTCAGAAGTCAGAGAATATGTTATTGGTGATGATGTTAGGCATATTGACTGGAATGTTACTGCTCGCACGAATAAATTACATGTAAAAGAGTTTGTAGAAGAACGTGACTTGCGTGTCTATGTGATTTTTGACTATTCTGCAAGTAATGAGTTTGGATTTACTAAAAGCAAAAAATCCATTGGGCACGAAGTTGCAGCATCAATAATTTTCTCTGCAATGAAAAATAATGACAGTGTTGGATTGGGAATTTTTACTGATACTCTTGAACAATTCATTCCTGCAAGAAAAGGAAGACGACATAGTCTTACTTTACTTCGAGCACTTTTATCTCATAAAATTAAAAGTAAAAAAACTAACATTGAATCTTCATTATTACAATTACATCACACCCTTGGTCAACATAGCGTGATTTTCATTATCTCTGATTATATTTCGCCAAATTTCTTACGCCCATTAACATTTCTTAAAAATCGCCATGATGTTATTTTGATAAATCTTTCTGATATTCGTGAATCTGAATTACCTGATATTGGTTATACGATGCTTGAAGATATGGAGTCTGGTGAACAATTGCTAGTAAACACATCTGATGTGAATTTTAGAGAAGCATTTACAAAAAACTCACTCGAAAAATCTCAAAAAATTAAAAATAATATTACAAAAATTAAAGTTGAAATGGTGAATGTCTCTGAACAAATTCCATTTGATAAGGCATTAAGACAATTCTTTGATCAGAGGATGAGGCGTTAGATATGGATTATGAATTTGGATATTGGTATGTTTTACTTGCATTGTTTGTACTTCCTGGATTTTATTATCTGTATAGATTTTACACAAAAACAAAAAAATCAAATTCACTAAAGTTTAGTAATTTACAACTAGTTAAAGACTCAATTTCATCTCAATCGCAACTGAGAAAACATCTTCCGTTTATTATGATTCTAGTTGCTGTTTCTTTAATAATAATTGGTCTTGCTGATCCTCGTATTCCTCTTGAAAATGTACAGGAAGGGGTTAATGTTGTACTTGTTCTTGATGGTTCAGGTAGTATGGCTGCAACTGATTATCCTCCAACAAGATTGGAATCTGCAAAGGCTGCTGCAGAAATTTTGGTTAATAACTTGGAACCAAATGATCATGCTGGAATAATATTGTTTGAATCTGGTGCAACCACAGTTTCATATCTTACACCTTTCAAACAAAAAACTATTGATGATTTACAAGCAATTAGGCAAAGAGATGGAGCAACAGCAATAGGTGATGGTCTAGTTTTAGGCGTAGATATGGCTGATTCCATTCCTAATAAGAAAAAAGTTGTAATTTTGCTAAGCGATGGTGATTATAATGCTGGTGTTGTTACTCCAAATGAGGCTGTTCAATATGCTCTTCAGAAAAAAATCCAAATTCATACAATTGGTATGGGCTCTGAAGAACCTGTGTTATTAGGAACAAACATCTATGGAAATCCTCTTTATGCTGAATTAAATGAAGAAGAATTAATTGCTATAGCTTCTACTGCTAATGGAAATTACTACAAATCTGTTGATAATAAAAGTCTGAATGAAATTTTTGAAGATATAAGTGATGAAATTGATAGAGAGCTTGAACAAGTTAGTATCAAAGATTGGTTTTTTATTGCATCTGCAGTAATTTTAGCTGCTAATATTTACATTGTATATGGTAAATATAGAATTGTGATATAATTTTGAAAAAATATGTTGTAGTTTTTGTACTATTACTAGGGATAATTCCGTTTTTTGGTACTATTGCCTTTGGTGGAGGTGGATTTGTCTCTCCACAAAGTAATAATGTTTTTGGAATCAATTCGGGATTAATCATACAAGAAGTTGATGAGAATGGAAATTCTGTATTCATGCAACACGTAATAGAAAATAATTATGGTATTCCAGTTGATGTGACCGTTTCAAGTTTCCAAAGTGTCGATTTTCTAAAAATTGATGAAACTTGTAAAACTTTAACACTATTTACAAATCATATTTTAGTAATACCTTATTCGCCTGTTCCTCTTTCTGACTTAGGACGTTATGTGATGTTACCTGCATTGGCTGAGTATGAACATCCGGAAACTTTTGAGGAATCTGAAATTTTTCTCGAAAAATATGGATTGATATTGGATGATGGTGAAAATGTAGGCTTTACTACTTCTATTGATTTTTCTTGTGATGATGTTTATGTCACAATGAATCCACGGTTTGAACATGCATTTGATGATAATCTTGGAATGCAAACCCAATCTGGTTCATCTGCCCAACAGGGTGGTCAACAGGGTACACAGCAACAAGGTGGTCAACAGGATGCCCCGCAACAAGGTGGCCAACAATCAGGCACAACATTAACTCAACAAGAACAAGAAACTCTTCAATATGCCGAACAATTACTACGTGAATATCAGATGGCTGCTGAATTACAAAATGCACCTGTTAATCCTACCGAGCGTCCATTTCTAGTAGAACAAAATACCGAACATTTTAGAGATGATATTAGACAACAAATGCAAATTCAAGAACAATTGATGCAACTATTACAGCAAAACCCAGACTTTCAAACCTTAGATGAACAGTTATCCCATGAGGGTCTAACACAACAACCACCAAACTTTGATGTATCTGATGATCAAATTTCGGTATCTGTGCCTTATGAAAATGATGACAATGAAGCATCAATTACAGCAGAATTCCAAAATGGTCAAATATCCAATGTTTCTCTAGAACGACCTGATGCAGAACTTGAAATTTCTCTTTTATGGATCATTCCTTTGATAATTGGAGTAATTGCTGTTGCAGTATTAATCTCTAAAAGACAGTCAAAAACAAAATCAAAATCAAGTACAAAAATTCCTGTTGTAATTAGCAATGGAAATTATACAATAAACTATACTGATCTTACTCGTGAAATATTACATGAGGCACAAATCATGTATGATGAAGAATTATTCAAAGATGCACATGAAAAATTATCTCAAGCAATAAGATTCTATTACTCAAATCGTCATTACAATGGAACTGAGATGACAAATATGGATACCTTACAATTACTTCGCAAACAAAACATTCCTGAATTTGATACAATCTTGAATTATCTAAACATGTGTGAGATGATTGAATTTGCAAAAAACTCTACACAAAGAAAAAACTTTTTCTCTGCAATTGAGAAATTCTCACAGATGATTGACTAACTCTAAATATCTTTAATGAGTGTCTTGATATTGGCCACATTTTCAGGTGTTAACTCAATTTCTTTATGCTCTGTTTTTACATGCTCCTCGATTTTTACCATTAGTTCATCTTCTGTTGGAGCGTTTGCAGACCATCCACAATCTTTTCCTGCATCGTGACAGCTAATACTTTTTGCCATATTCGTGCCTAATTTCTCAGATATTTATTGATTTTTCAGGATTTTGCTTCACGTTCTCTCTGTACTTTGAATTTTCCTCTAAATGCAAATGCTGCAATTATTGTGCCCACAAATGGTGCAGTCCAGTATAGCCACAAATTTTCTACTACTCCTGATAATAATGCTGGAGCAAGAGCGCGTGCAGGATTCATTGATGCACCTGAAATAGATGACAAAAACAAAATATCTAATCCAACTATTCCGCCAATTGCAATGCCGCTAAACCCTCTCAGCCCCTTTGTATATACTACATAAAATATGACGCCCATAAGCATTGCCGATGCCAAAACTTCTACTGGAAAAATCAAAAGTAAAGAAAAGTCAAAGTTTGGTATATTTGCTCCAAGATCTGCCTTATCTCCAATCACACTTAAGACAAACAATGAACCTAATATGGCGCCAATTATCTCTGCTGCAAAATAATACAAAACTTGAATCTTTGATATGTGTCCTGTAATGTAATATCCAATTGTTACAGCAGGGTTGAAATGTGCAAGTGATACCTTTCCAAACGAATACACCCCAATTACTAATGCCACAAATGGTGTAACTGCTGCAAACGGAATTCCCAACTCACCGTTAAACATTTCTGCATCTAATACAATTGAACCTGTGGCAAAAATTACAAGAATAAACGTCCCGACTAATTCAACTGTAAAAATCTGTAAATTTGAATAAGCCATTATTTTGCATCATCTATTGATTTTATTAAACTCAAAACCTCTGATTTAATCTGATCACGTATTTTTCTCACATATTCGATTGTTTTTTCTTTTGGATCTGGTATGTTCCAATTTATAATATCTTTTACAAAAAGTGCTGGACATGATTCTTTATCCATACATCCCATGTTCACCGTCTTAAACGAATTACCAATCATTGAATTAGATATGGTCTTTGGGAATTGGCTAGAAATGTCGATTCCAATCTCTTTCATTACCTGTACAACAATTGGATTAAGTTTTGTTGAAGGATCTGTACCTGCACTGATTACATTGAACTTACCTTCTGTAAATTTCCTAAAAAAAGCTTCAGCCATTTGACTGCGTCCTGCATTTTCTATGCACACAAACAGTACATCCTTGGTCATAATACTTATATAAATATAGGTTGATATAAATATTAATTGATATGAATGGTCCTGCACTTTTGAAATGTATCTGTGATGAAACTAGATTTGAAATTTTAGAATTGTTACAAAAGGATAATGAGTTGTGCGTTAACGATTTTGTTGAAAAATTAAAAAAAGATCAACCGCTGATCTCACATCATCTCAAAACTCTAAAGACATGTGGAATTGTAAAATCTAGAGATGAAGGAAAAAAAGCGATGTATGCAATATCTAATTCTCAGTTATCTTCTTTGATATCCACTGTAACTAAAACAAGTAAAAAAATTCCTAATTTGTGTACTGATGTAAAGTGCTGCTAGAACTTTTCTGTTCTGACTACTCCTACATCGCTAACATACAGAATAATTGCAAAATCTGGAAATAATGTTCTAGAGACATCTTCTACAACGTCTGATAATTTTTCTTCACGCATAATTACCTCTACTTTGACATTTTTCTCGTTTTTGAATCCTTGACCACGTAATCCTTTGGCTCCATTTCCCTCAACCTCATAAGTAGTGTATCCTGTTATATTATGATTTTTTAAAATATCGATGACATTTTTCTGAGCTAGAATCTCACATGTGATTGTAAGTAATTTTACATCATAGAGTTTCATATGAACACCTTAGAGACATAATTGAATAAGTCTATTGTTCCTTCTCCATGAACTAACGTTGAAACGGTAAACATGATTGGTAGTAATACGATAATATTGTATGGAAAAGTAATTCCTAATGCAGATGTAATGTACAGACTTGGATTTGCTTGTGGAATTGCATGACGCAAAACGGCAGGTGCTGCAATAAATGATGCACTAGCCAAAAGTAAACCGAACATAACTGCTCCTCCTAAACTTAATCCCAATAGAGTTGAAACTAACACTCCAATTATTCCATTAAAGGTAGGCATTATTATTGCAAATGAGGTAAGAAATACTCCTACTTTTTTGATATCTTCTAATCTCTGTCCTGCAATGATTCCCATTTCTATCATAAAAATTACAATTGCTCCTGTAAACAATTCATCAAATACAATACTAATAGGCTCAAATCCTTCTTCACCAATGATGTAACCGATAACAATACTTCCTAGCAGAATAACTATGGCCTTTCCTGTAATTGATTCTTTTAAGACCTGAGAAAGTTTTGTTTTAGTTTCTTTCATTCCTATATCGATATCTGATTTTTCATTATTTGTAAAGGACTGTTTTTTTGTACGAATCTGTTTTGATACTGCCATGTTTGTAAGAAATATTGCCATGATGAATGCAACAGGCTCTAACACTGCAAGAATTGCTGCTAAATATCCTTCAGATGTCACTCCTTGATTTTTAAGAAATGACAATCCTACTGAAAATGTAACTGCCCCAACTGCACCATATGTAGATGCTAATGCATAAGAATCAAAGATGTTGAATTTTCCTAATCTTCTTAGAATCTGATAATGATTTAATGTGAATAACAATGAAAGACCTATTGCAACTAACATTGGGATTAACATTTCTGCAAATCCTGTATTTCTCATCTCTATTCCTCCATGTAGACCGATAGCTGCTAAAAGGTAGATTGGCAAAAACTCTGAAATTGCTTCAGGAATTTTCAAATCAGATTTTATTCGTGCTGCAATAATTCCAAACAAAAAGAAGAGGATGATTGGAGTTAGCAGATTCGATTGAATTAGATGTAAAATATCCATTAGTTATAATTGAAAAAATTTTTTGCTGAAATAAAAATCAACCACTAAACGCATTTCTATACAAATAGATGAATTATGTATGTAAATGCAATTCCCAATCCTGCAGCTCCTGGAATTGTTATGACCCATGAAAAAATAATTTGCCTACTTACTCTCCATCGTACAGCGCGTATTCTTCGTGCAGATCCTGCACCCATTATTGTGCCTGTAATTGCATGAGTTGTGCTTGCAGGAATTCCTAATGT
>Ga0066836_10000387_pt1 | contig 20633 bp, 18 predicted proteins | sample ETNtaG_18_FD_71568 | JGI IMG/M metagenome (GOLD analysis project Ga0066836, IMG submission 71568) | Marine microbial and viral communities from oxygen minimum zone, Eastern Pacific Ocean - ETNP201302SV91 | ecosystem: Environmental > Aquatic > Marine > Oceanic | place: Pacific Ocean: Eastern... | reverse complement strand
TTTCACCCTTGCCTTGATAAGGCGGTTTATTTTCTGTGGCACTATCCCTAAGGTTTCCCTCGCCAGATGTTATCTGGCACCGTGTTCTTAAAGAGCCCGGACTTTCCTCTCTTGTTTATTAAACAAAAGCGACCAATCAATTGTCTGGCAATTGTTCTATTAAGTAAAAAAAACCTTTAAATCAAGAGTTTTTTATAGTTTTTCTGATAAATTTTGGGCAATTAATAAGCATTCTTTATCAATAATACCATTAACCAGTTTTTTTCTGAAACGCATCTGAAATGCTTTGACTATATTGATAAAATTGGACTTACTTTTATCTTCAAAACAGTAACCTATTTTAGCTAAATTTTTTATAAATTTTAATTTAGATTTTTTTAAAACTCTGACTCTTCTAAATTTAATAAGCTCATTTGATCTACAACTATACCAAAATCCAATTTTATTTTTGGCTAATTGTTCCCATGGAAATTTTTCACCTGGATCTTTTTTTCTCAATGGAGCTATATCTGAATGTCCAACTACAATTTTAATTTTGTATTTTTTAATAAGAATTTTGCATAATTTAATTAAGCTAGAAATTTGTTTTCTTTTAAAAGGCGTATAGCCAAATTGATGACCTTTGTTTACTAATTCGATGCCAATAGAATTTTTATTTAAATTTTTATATTTTCCCCAACAAGATTTCCCTGCATGCCATGCTACTTTATTATCGTTTACCAACCTATAAACATTTCCATTTTGTCCTATTAAAAAGTGACAGCTAACCTTAAATTTTGGGTCAGATAGCCTAAAAATAGATTCCCGTTCAGATTGCATTCCTGTATAATGAATTACTAATATTTTAATCCATTCTTTTGGCCTTTTTTTTTTATCAAAATTGGGCGAAAAATGATTAATAAATTTCATAAATAAGTCATTTTATTTAAAATAATAACTATTTTTATCTATTAAATATTATATAACATAAACTTGGATAAAATTATGATAAGAAAAATTATATATTTAAGTATTATTTTATTTGCTTTTAATTCTCACTCAGTTTTTGCAGGGTCTACCAATAGCGAGGAATTAAAAACAAAAAAATCTTCAAATACTGCAAATGAATGCTTTGAGGGCTTCAGCAGAGCTATGTTTTCATTTAACCATGGTTTAGATACTGCGGTGTTTGAGCCAATTGCTAAAGGTTATAGAGCCCTTCCTACTCCAATCAGAAAAGGTACTGGAAACGTAGTCGATAATTTAAGATCATTATTAACTATTTCGAATAATGTTTTGCAGGGAGATTTTAATGCAGCAGGAAATACAGCTGGAAGATTTTTAATAAATACAACGGTAGGAATTTTAGGAATTTTTGACCCAGCAAGTAAAATTGGATTTGAAGAAAATGAAAAAGAAGACTTTGGACAAACTATGGGAGTGTGGGGAACGGATAGTGGTTGTTATTTTGTACTTCCAATCCTAGGCCCAACTACAGTAAGAGATAGTTTTGGTCTAGTAGGTAATGTATTTTTAGATCCGGTCTACCAAATTACACATAATAGCGAAATAAATGGAGGGATGGTAGGTAATGGAAATTACTCAGAACACAATTATTACTATTACAGAGGAACTAGCGCTGTAGACTTTAGAGCAAAAAATATTGAGTCCTTTGATAGCTTAGAAAAAAATGCTATCGATTTTTATGCTTCAGTAAAAAGCATATATTTACAAGATAGAGCAAAAAAAATATTAAATTCTAAATCTACTGTTGAAACTCAAGATGACAGTGACTGGGAAGAAATAGAAAATTAATTATTAAAAACAGTAAGATTATGAGAAAAAAATTTTTATTTGTTTTCTTTTATATTATTATAAGTTTAACAACAACCATTTCTGGTTATGCATACGACAGTGATCCTCAAAAATTCATTACAGAAATTGTTGATGAAGCTAAAAAAATACTTATAGCTGGAAATAATAAAGCATATAAAGAAAAAAAACTTACTGAAATAGCTTTAAAGACTGTCGATGTTAAAGGTATAAGTTTTTACACATTAGGAAAATATAGAAAAAACCTAACTGATGAAGAGTTACAAGAGTATGCGTCTTTATTTAAAAAATACTTTTTAAAAAGTTTTACTTCAAGACTATCAGATTACTCAGATCCAAAAATTGATGTTCTTTCCGCAGAAGTTTTAAATCCAAAATATACAATAGTTAAAAGCCTTTTGCTCGCTACAGACCAGAAACCAGAAGTAAAAATTGATTGGAGAGTTTATACAAAAGATCCTGCTAATCCGCTTATAAGAGATTTAATTGTAGAAGGTTTAAGTTTAGCGAGAACACAAAAAGAAGAGTTTGCTTCAGTGTTAGAAAGCAATAATGGTGATATTAATAAATTATTTGATACGTTAAAAAAATTCATAAATAAACCCTAATTGTGGAAGAAAAGTCTAGAATAATAAAAAAACTAAATAGCGATAGTTCTAGACCTGTATTATTTAACGAATCTCATGGTGGTAGTGAAAATCAATTAAGATTATTATTAAAGCACCTTCCAGATGAAAGTTTTAAAGAGATAAATTTAATTCTAAACAATACTGATCCTAATTTAATCGAAAAAGAAAGAATTAATATTCTTTGGATGCAACATTTTGTTAATCAAAAAGAATCTATAAATTTAGGATCCAAAGATTATGTTGATAAACTTGACTATATTGTATTTAACTCAAATTGGAATTTTGAAAAATATTACTACCAGTTTAAAATACCTGAAAATAAATCATTAGTAATAAGAAATGCAGTTGAAAAAATTGAGTTTCATGAAAAACCTAAAGATAAAATAAACTTAATCTATCATACTACACCTTGGAGGGGTCTTGAAAATTTATTAAAAATTTTTAAAAATTTAAAACTGTCAAATGTTGAATTAAATGTATGTTCGTCTGTAGAAATTTATGGAAAAAAGTTTGAAGATATTTATGCTCAAAAATATAATAATTTATTTGAACGGTGCAAAAGTGCAAAAAATGTAAACTATTTGGGTTTTGTTGATAATAAAAATATAATTGAGCTTCTAAAAAAAACACATATTTATGCATTTCCAAGTATTTGGCCAGAAACAAGTTGTATTTCTGCAATTGAAGCTTTGAGTGCAGGCTGTGAGGTTATTACTACAAATCTAGGTGCTCTATATGAAACTTGTTCACCATTCTCTAAATTAGTAGGGTTCGATAGAAATTTGGATAATTTAGAAAAAAAATATGAAAAAGCTCTTAAATACAGTATAGAAAATTTTTGGTCTAAAGAAAATCAAAAAAAATTGAACTTACAATATGAAATAATGAAATCAACTTACTCTTGGGATGTAAGAGCTGTTGAATGGGAAAATTTTCTTAATGAAGCTAGAAAGTAAATAAAATAACTAGTATTTTCATAATACAATATGATATTTGTATTTAAAATTTTTTATATATGTCAAAAGTAGCTCTCATAACAGGAATTACAGGTCAGGATGGATCATATTTAGCAGAATTATTACTTTCTAAAGGCTATGAGGTGCATGGAATTGTTAGAAGAGTAGCTTTGGAAGATGAAATGCATAGACTTTGGAGAATCAGAAAAATTTTAAAAGATATTTCTTTACATTCTGCGTCGTTAGAAAGCTACGCTAGTATATTTAAAATTCTTCAAAAAATAAAACCTGATGAAGTTTATCATTTAGCTGCACAAAGCTACGTGGGCTATTCGTTTGAAGATGAATTTTCTACTTTTAATACAAATATTAATGGAACTCATTATATTTTGTCAGCGGTAAAAGAATTTGCTGGAAATGTTAAATTTTACTTTGCAAGCTCATCAGAAATGTTTGGTAAAGTTAAATTATCTCCTCAAGATGAAACTACTGTTTTTCATCCAAGATCATCATACGGAATATCAAAAGTAACTGGATTTCATTTGACAAAAAATTATAGAGAAGCTTATAAACTTCATGCTTCAAATGGTATTTTATTCAATCATGAATCTCCTAGAAGAGGTTTTGAATTTGTAACAAGAAAAATTACATTTGCAGCTGCAAGAATAAAAAAAGGATTACAAAAAAAACTTTATTTAGGAAATATAGAAGCTAAGAGAGATTGGGGTCATGCAAAAGATTATGTGGAGGCGATGTGGCTCATGCTACAACAGAATTCACCAGATGATTATGTGATAGGCACCGGAAAAGATCACTCGGTAAAAGAATTCGCTAAAAAAGCCTTTGATCACCTAAATTTGAATTATAAAGATTATGTAGTCCTTGATAAAAATTTAATTAGACCCAGTGAAGTAGAAACACTTTTAGCAAATTATTCCAAGGCTAAAAAAATTTTAAATTGGCAACCCAAAATACCGTTTGATAAATTGGTCTCAGAAATGGTCGAATCAGATTTAAAACTTGTTACAAATTCTAAAAATTAATTTTTAATATTTTAAAATTTTAAATCTTTTGTTTTTTCCCTCATATATTTAAAACTTTCTGTGGCGATTTTGTCTCTTTTCATCACAGATTCGCGTAAATTTTCTCCGTAAGTCGAGACAAGACCTGAACCATCAGTGTGAGTTTTATAAATTAAATTTATTTCTCCATTTTCATTTTTTTTTAAATGTTCTCTTAAAGAAAGTATCTTATTTTTTTTAAAAAAATATAAATAGTAAGAAATCCATAAATCATCATATAAAAAAAGTTCTTTATAATTTTTTACTATTTTATCATAAAAGGTTTCGATACCTTCAAGGAATTTTGTATTTATTGCAAAACCATCTGCTCCTTGGCCAATTCCAAAATTTCCCAATGGATGAACATAAAAACTGTAAGCATTATTTGGATTCTTAGAATAAAAATATAAAAATTTTTCAATCATATAATCTTCATAAATATTGTCGTCATCTGCTAAAATAACCAAAGAATCTTTTTTTAACTTTGCTAAAGAGCCTAATAATTTTGTACCAGGGCCACAATCTTGACATCTTGTAATTTCAACATTTCTACTTTGAAATTTTGGAATTTCATTATCTTTTATAACTTCAGAAAAACGTTTATATTTATAGGGAATATTAATAAAAATTTTATCAGGTTTTTGAGTTTGATTGAGTAAAGATTCAACTGATTTAGTTAAATTTTTAATTCTTGATGGTATTGTGCTTAAAGAGACATAAATCATACATTTAAAATCTTACCCAAAATAAAATTTAGGATTTTTATTCATTAAACTTAGTAAATCTTTAGGAAAAAAATTTTTATCTACCTTCGTTGTTTCTACTTTTCTATGAAATAAATCTGAACCCGTCTTTTGACAATTTGCAATATGCTCTATGCTTTTAAATTTTTCATCATTGTATTCCGTGTGAGCAAAAGCCTCGAACTTTTCTTTTATTTTTTCAGGCCCTCCAAATGAGGAGAAGCTCCACCCTGAATCGGTAAAATGGGATATTCTATTTCTATATCTTCTAAGTTGGTGGGGAGAATAAACATTACATATTTTTATTGTAGTTACTATACTTCCTCTCCAACTTTCTTTTCTAAGATAATTGCAGTCAATGTGAAATAAGTGTTGTTCTAGGGCTACTGGAGCAATTTTTTTAAAATCAGACGATAAAATAAATTTTAATTTTTCTTTAGAAGGGATTTCATCTACATCGCTTATAATTAATATATCTTTATCAGAAAAATTTTTACAAGCTGTTTTGGTATAATTTCTTTGAAAATTCTCAAGTCTCCAAGCATCATCTCCCTTGAGATCTTCTATTATAAAACTTTCTTCATTTTTTATTTTTTCAGGATCTATATTAACTTGATGATATTGAATTTTTTTTGAAAATTCTTTTAATTCATTTTTTAAAATATTTGGAAAATTCCAATCTTTCTTTTTTCCTTGGTGAGTAATATTCGCTTCTATTACAACAAAATAGTCAACTATCTCATTTAAATATTTTACTCTCAATTCTACTAATTCTCGTTCGTTAAAAAATTGAAAAGAATCTATAAGCATTATAGTAATTATACTATATTGTTTTAAGCAATTTAAAAAATATTTTATGAAAAGTATTAAAATTACAATTTATGGCTGGGATGGCTTTACATGTCAAATACCAAGAATTAAAGAGGCTATGTTAGATCTAGGTCACATTTTATCTGAAGATACGCCTGAGCTTATTTATTGCAATGATCCTATAGATTTCCAAAAAGCAATAGATTTAAAAAAAAAAAATCCAAAAGCTTTTTTAATATTAAACATTTTAGATATTCCTTGGCACTTCCCAAATATAAATAAATTAATCGAAGCTTGGAAAAATTTATTACATAAGGCAGACGCAGTCACAACTATAAGTGTAAAAGTAAAAAATGATTTATCTAAATTTTTAGATAAAAAAATTTATGTAATTTATAACCCCGTTAAAGATATATTTTATGATGAAAAAATTAAAAAAAATAATATGTTTCTTTATGTTGGAAGAGCTAATGATCCAATAAAAAGAATTAATTTAGTTCATGAAAGTCTTACAAAATTTAAAGATGGCTTGAAAAGTATAAAAATTTGTGGTTCTGAAAACCCAGGTTTTGGAAATTACCTTGGGGTAGTTTCGGATATAATATTAAATGAATTATATAACTCTTCAAAATATGTTTATCTTCCTTCAAAAGCAGAGGGCATTGGACTCACAATGATAGAGGCAATGATATGTGGAGCTATACCAATAATGTGCTCTGACAATTTAACAGCAAAAGAATTTGCCCCAAATGATTTCATTTGTGATCCAAGTCCAGAATCTCTTGTAGAAAAAATTTCTGAATTAAATAAAGATTATGAAAATAAAAGAAATTTAGCTTTAAAGTACGGAAAAAAGTATAGAATTCAATTTAGTAAAAAAAAAATTGCTGAAAATATTATTAATATATTTCATTCAAGATAAACTATTTGTTGGTGGGCCCGCCAGGATTCGAACCTGGGACCAATACATTATGAGTGTACTGCTCTAACCAGCTGAGCTACAGGCCCAAACATTTTGAATTTAAACATTATTGTCTAAACTTCAATCAATTATTTTTTATATAAATGCCAGTAAGTTTTTCCTTAAGTGATTTAATAGCCCCCAACCTTAAATTTGGATCTAGTATTTTTTTGCTTAATTCCTTATTTTCTAGAGATTCATAAATTTTTGCTATGAAATTATAAATCTTATCACTTTGTTGAAATTCTAGTGCTATTAACAAAGTATCTAAAGCAAGATAGTGCAAATTGTTTAAATAAAAAATTTTACTTCTTATATAAAGATATTCGGGATTAGCATGATATTCTTGACCTAATTTTGCTAATTTCACTTGTGCTTCAGCAATCTTGTTTTCATTAACCAATTTATCAATAATTTTTAAATCGTTTTCACTCATAAATTAATTTTATTGTTAATAATATTTTGAAGATTTTTTTTATAATCTGACCACCACTTTTTACATTCATTAGATTTATTTTTAATTTCGTTAGTTGTAAAATTTTCTATCATATTGCGTGCCTCTTTCCATTTATCAATTTTCAGAAAAGGATTTTCTGGAAATAATCGATCATAGTATTTGTATGCATTTTCTACTATGGGAATACAATGGCACTCTAATGCTTCGTATAATCTATATGTTTCAGGATGAACAAAACCATTTGGACAAGGTATAAACTGACTTGAAGAAAGCACTTTGTTCATTTCATCAACTCCAATAATACCTTCGTTAAATTTCTTTGTTTTATAAGAAAAAGAAGGTTGAATATTAGAAAGTTGAAATAATAGATCATGTCTACTTGATTTATGTGGAGTTCCAATAAATGCCCATTTATATCTACGATCTTCTTCTTTTTTAAAATTTATACCAGATTTATATCCTAGGGGAATGCAGCTAATATTTTTATTTTTAAAATATTTATTAGAACAAAAAGTTCTCCAAACATAGTCACAATTATTATAAATTTCAGATACATCGTAAATGCCAGACTCATCGCCCAAATGTATTAGAAAAACTTTTGAAGAAAGTAATTTTAATTTATTATAAAAGTTAATTTTTTTTTCTACACTTGAATCAACTATTATTAAAATATCTTGGTTTTCTATATCTTGCAAACTATCAATAGTTTGATATTGAACTTTATTTAAAATTTCATAAATCCAATTATTTGAATTTTCTTTGTGATATAAGCCCCACTTATGATTTACGGTATCTTCGATCTTTGGTTCACCAAGTTTGGGTTCAATTTGATTGTGAGTATTCCAAAATAATTTAATCATTCAAGATTAAAATTTTATTTCTCTAAAAAGCTTTTTAAATGTTTTGATCTACTAGGATGCTTAAGTTTTCTTAGAGCTTTGGCTTCAATTTGTCTTATTCTTTCACGTGTAACTGAAAATTGCAGACCAACTTCTTCTAGAGTGTGATCGGTATTCATCCCAATACCAAAACGCATTCTCAAAACTCTCTCTTCTCTTGGCGTAAGTGTTGCTAAAATTTTTGTTGTTGATTCTCCCAAGTTAGATCTAATCGAAGCATCAAGAGGTTGTAAAGCATTTTGATCTTCAATAAAATCTCCAAGATTGCTGTCTTCCTCATCGCCTACAGGCGTTTCCAGAGAAACTGGTTCTTTTGAAATTTTTAAAACTTTTCTGATTCTATCTAAAGGCATAGCTAACTTTTTAGCTAATTCTTCTGGTGTTGGTTCTCTGCCTCTTTCACTTAAAATTTGTCGCGAAGTTCTAACTATTTTATTTATAGTTTCAATCATATGTACTGGAATTCTAATTGTTCTAGCTTGATCAGCTATCGACCTTGTGATTGCCTGTCTTATCCACCAAGTTGCATAGGTTGAAAATTTATAACCTCTTTGATATTCAAATTTATCAACTGCTTTCATAAGTCCTATGTTACCTTCTTGTATTAAATCTAGAAATTGCAAGCCTCTATTTGTATACTTTTTAGCAATCGATATAACTAATCGTAAATTCGCTTCTACCATTTCTTTTTTGGCTATTCTTGATTCTCTTTCACCTTTTTTTATCTTATTTAATAATTTTCTAAATTCTCCAACTGGTAATCCTATTTTTTTACTTATTTCAATTAATCTCTCTCTAATTTCTGTAAATTCTTTCTTTTTTTTCTTAAAAAAGTTTTTCCATGTAGCATTTCCACTTAAAAATGATTGAAAATTTGCATTAATTTCATTACCTAAATAATATTTCAAAAATTCTTCTCTAGATATTTTATTATCTATAGCTGATCTCATTAAAAGACCATCTAGAGAAACTATTTTTTTACTTTCTTGATAGTGGTCTTGCACTAAATCTTCTAATACCGAAGGATTAATTTGAAGATTTTTTATTTTTTCAATAATATCATTTTGTATACTTTTGTATCTCATTTCTTTTGATCTAGAATAATCTGTAGCATTAAGTGCGCACTCTAGTTTTTCATTTTGACATTTTATTAACTTTAAATAATTTTTTGACAAAATATCTATAGTGGAAATAATTTGTGGTTTAATTTCTTCCTCCATTTTAGCAAGGGACAAGTTGAATTCATCTTCTTCTGAATATTCTACTGTTTGTTCTTCACCCTCTTTGCTTTCTTTTAAATCTTTATCTAATTTTTCTGGTTTGTTAGTTGTCAATCTTTTTTCAACTGTTTTATTTTTTTGAGATGATCCTCCATCAATGTCGGCCTCAGAATCAACATAAGTAGAATCAATATCTATAATTTCTCTTACTAGTAATTCTCCTTTCTCTAATTTATCTTTCCATTCAAAAACTTTTCTTCCAGTGATAGGACTTACAAATAATGCGCTGATCATTACACTTTTTCCTGCTTCAATTCTTTTTGCTATTGCAATTTCACCTTCACGTGAAAGAAGCTCTACCCCTCCCATCTCTCTTAGGTACATTCTTATTGGATCGTCACTTTTATCTAGATCAGATCCTTTTTCATTTTCATTTGAGCTAGAGTCTCTTTTTTTATTTGGTTTATAGTCTGATTTTTTCTCTACAAGACTTACCTTGCTATCAAAAATATAAAAGAAAGCTTTCTCTATATTTTCCTGGCTGTAATGTCTTTTTCCCAAAGATTTTGCTAATTCTTCATGAGTTATAAAACCTCGATGCAGGCCTTTATCTAGAAGTCTTTTAAAAGATTTAGTAATTAGTTTATCCACAGTATTTTTCTTTAATAATAATTAAACAGAGGATCTATATATAATAACAAAAAAAATAAAATCCATAGCTTATTTACCCACTTTTTAACTGATTTCTTAGAGATAAAAGTTCAGAATATAGATTTTCATCAAGATTTGAAGCTACCTTTTCTTCCAAAGTATCTATTTTTAAGCGCAGATTAATTTTATTAATCTCTTTAATTATTTCATTAAAAATAACTATGATTTCATCTTCCGTTTTTTTGCCCATAATATCTTTAACTGGAGCATTTAAATCAACAAGGCCGAAAATATCTTGATATTTCTGTTCAAAATTTTCTATATCTAACTTCTTGCTATCAAAAAACTTTTCCGCCAATAAATATTCAATAAGTTTTTTTTTTAACTCATTTAAGTTTGGTTTATGAAAGTTGACTTCTGAAATTAGTTCAACATTTTTTCTAAAAATCTCTAGATTATTAATAATTAAAAATAAAATTGAGAATTCTTTAAGTTCTATTTCAGTAAACTTATTTCTCTTATTAATAATATCCTTGGTTTTTTTAAGAGGCACTTCTGGTTTTTTTATATTAAAAAATTTATTTTTTTTATAGTTTAGGAAAGGTGTTAACTCATTAATCTTTTGAATATAATGATCAAGAAAATATTTAGCTAAAGTTTTATCTTTTATTTCATTGCAAATAGATTTTATTTTTTTTTCAAAAAGGGAAAGCGAATTAGGGCTATTTCTATCAACTTCATTAAGATAAGAATCCCAAATAAAGTTTTTAATTTCAATTTTACTTTCAGTAAATTTTAAAAAAGATTCTTTACCTTTTTCATTTATATAAGCATCTGGGTCTAGGTTTTCAGGCAAAGTCAAAAAATAAATATTAAAATCTGGTTTTATCAAAGGAAATAATTTTTCCGCAGCCCTTAAAGCAGCTTTTCTTCCACTTAAATCTCCATCTAAACAAATTATAGGGTTTTTAAAAAATCTCCATATTAAATCCATTTGTCGTTCAGTCATTGCTGTACCCAGGTTTGCTACTACATTTTTTATTCCAAATTTATGTAAATTTACAACATCCATATAGCCCTCAACTATAAAAACATTTTCTTTTTTATTTGTAAATTTTTTTGCATTATCAATGTTATATAAATTATTTCCCTTTTTAAAAAATTCAGTTTCAGGAGAATTAATATATTTTGCAAAAGTTGTTTTTGAAGTTGCTCTTCCTCCTAGTGCAAATACAGAACCATTTAAGTTTTTAACAGGGAAAATAATTCTATTTTTAAATCTATCTACATATATTTTTTTATTATCATCAAGATAAAATATTCCAGAAGAGTTAATTTTCTCTTCATCAAATTCGCTCTTCAATCTCTCATAAAAATTATTATTTAGTGGAGAAAATCCTATTTTAAAGTCATTTATTTCTTTTTTTGTTATTTTTCTTCTTTCTAAATATTTTTTTATTTCAGAATTTTTTTCAGAAGCAATTTCTTCGTGACAAAAATTTGTATATTTTTCTAAAATAGCATTATAAATTTTCCATCTATTTTCCTTTTCTTCGTCTTGCTTTGTAAATCTATATGGTTGCATACCCGCATCGGTAGCTAAAGCTCTTACAGCTTCTCCAAATCTATAACTTTTTGTTTTCATTAAAAAATCAAAAATATTTCCATGCTCAGCTGAACTAAAACAATGATAAAAACCTTTTTCATCGTTAACAGTAAATGAAGGTGTCTTTTCGTTAGAAAATGGCGACAGCCCGATAAATTCTTTTCCTCTTCTTTTTAGTTTAACTGATTTTCCAACGACTTGTGATACTTTTAATCTTTGTTTAATTTCCTCTAGATATTCTTTTGGATATTTCATCATTTTAGTAAATCTTTAATAATTAGATTAACTTTTGAGAAATCTATACTTTCGGCATATTTTTTTTTTAACACACCCATAATTTTTCCCATATCTTTAATACTATTTGCTTTTAAAGAATCTATTGTTTCCTTACAAATTTTTTTCATTTCATCTTCAGAGAGTTGTTTTGGTAAATACGAATCAATTATTTTTATTTCACTTATTTCTGCTTGTAACAATTCTTGCCTTCCTCCTTTTTTATATAAATCTGCCGAATCTTGTCTTTGTTTCCTCATTTTAAGTAAAACTTTTAAAATTTCTTGGTCTTTTATATCTTCTTTCTTTCCTCCGCTTCTATTTGCTATGTCTTTTTCCTTAATAGCTGCCAAAATTAACCTTAAAGTAGAAACTAAAGTTTTATCTTTATTTTTTAAGGCAGTAATAAACTGTTGATTTATTTTTTCTCGTAATGACATGAGTTATAAAAACTTCAATTTACTGTACTAACAAATTTTGTTCAAAAGAAAAAAATTCTATCTTGACGTGATAAAATCTTTTTCTTATGTTGCGCAAAATCAAGATTTATAGTAAAAGCCTTTAACTCATGAGTTGTATTTGGTAGCAAAAACAAATTTAACCCATAAATCAAAAGATAATCTTAAAAAGATTACTCCCACAGGAATTTTAGTTTTAGAAGATGGCAGTTTTTTTAAAGGCTATGGGTTTGGATTTGAAAGTACAGTAACTGGAGAAGTTTGTTTTAATACTTCTATAACAGGTTATCAGGAAATAATATCCGATCCTTCTTATGCTGGGCAAATAATTAATTTTACATTCCCACATATTGGGAATGTCGGAACTAATGATGATGACCATGAATCTAATAAGATTTGGACTAGAGGTGTAGTTTTTAATTCTGAGATTTCTAATCCTTCAAACTATAGATCCTTAAAACATTTAAATAGTTGGTTAAGAAAAAATAAAATTGTAGGTATCGCGGGTCTTGATACTAGAAATTTAACAAACTTTATAAGAGACAAAGGCGCACCAAAAGGAACTATTTCTTTTTCTAAAAATGGAAAATTTAATATTAAAAAATTAAAAAATTTATCAACTAAATGGAGTGGATTAAAAAATTTAGATTTAGCAGAAAAAGTAACAACTAAAAAAAACTACAAATGGTCAGGATTTAAAACTTGGAAAAAGAAAGATCGGTTTTTAAAAAATAAATTTAATTCATTCAAAATTGTAGCAATCGATTATGGAATAAAAAAAAATATTTTGAGATATTTTTCTGATTTTAAATGTGAAGTCGATATAGTTTCTTGCAAAACAACTGCAGAAACAATTGTAAAAATGAAACCAGATGGTATTTTTTTATCAAATGGTCCTGGTGACCCAGCTGCTACAGGAAAATACGCAATTGAAATTATTAAAACTCTAATTGAAAAAGAAATTCCTATTTTTGGTATTTGTCTTGGTCATCAAATACTTGCTTTAGCGCTTGGCGCAAAAACAAAAAAAATGAAACTTGGACATAGAGGCGCTAATCATCCTGTAAAAAATTTAATCAATAATAATGTAGAAATTACATCTCAAAATCATGGTTTTGAAATTGTTAAAGAAAGTCTACCTAATAACGTTGAAGTGACTCATAAATCATTATTTGATGAATGTATTGAAGGAATTAGGTTAAAAAATAAACCCGTTTTTTCTGTTCAGTACCACCCAGAATCAAATCCTGGACCACAAGACAGTGTATATCTATTTCAAGAGTTTATTAACAATATAAAAAAAAATGCCAAAAAGAAGAGATCTTAAAAAAATTTTAGTAATAGGAGCAGGTCCAATAATTATAGGCCAAGCTTGCGAGTTTGACTATTCTGGCACACAAGCATGTAAAGCATTAAAAGATGAAGGTTATAAAGTAATTTTAATAAATTCGAACCCAGCAACTATAATGACAGATCCAGGTGTCGCAGACAAAACTTACATTGAGCCAATTACAAAAGAAATTTTAGAAAAAATATTAATAAAAGAAAAACCTGATGCAATTTTACCAACTATGGGAGGTCAAACTGCCTTAAATTTAGCAATGGAAGCTGAAAAAAGTGGGCTTCTAAAAAAATATAAAATTGAATTAATTGGGGCAAATTCCAAAGCAATTTCAAATGCAGAAGATAGAAAAAAATTTAGAAAAAATATGTCTGATATTGGATTAGACCTTCCAAAATCAGATATCGTTAATAGCCCAAAACAAACAAAAAAATGTTTAAAAAAAATAGGGCTGCCTGCAATTATAAGACCAGCTTTTACACTTGGGGGTCTTGGAAGTGGTATTGCTAAAAATAAAAAAGAGTTTTTTAAAATTATAAAAGAGGGTTTAGCAGCTTCTCCCGTAAGTCAGGTTTTAGTCGAAGAATGTCTTGAAGGTTGGAAAGAATTTGAAATGGAAGTTGTAAGAGATAAAAATGATAATTGTATTATTATTTGTTCAATAGAAAATGTAGATCCTATGGGGATTCATACGGGGGATTCTATTACAATTGCACCTGCCTTAACATTAACTGATAAAGAATACCAAATTATGAGAAATGCTTCGATAGCGTGTCTCAGAAAAATTGGGGTCGAAACTGGTGGGTCTAATGTTCAATTTGCTATAAATCCAAAAAATGGAAGAATGGTAGTAATAGAAATGAATCCTAGAGTTTCTAGGTCATCAGCGCTTGCTTCTAAGGCTACTGGTTTTCCCATAGCGAAAATAGCAACAAAATTAGCTGTAGGTTATACGCTTGATGAGTTAAAAAATGAAATTACAAAAGTAACCCCTGCATCCTTTGAACCAACGATAGATTATGTGGTAACTAAAATTCCAAGATTTACTTTTGAGAAATTTTCTACCACTCCACCAATATTAGGGACTTCTATGAAATCTGTTGGAGAGGCTATGGCAATTGGCAGAAATTTTAAAGAATCTCTCCAAAAAGCTCTTGTATCTCTGGAGGTTGGTTTTTCGGGATTAGATAAGATTTTTAATTTAAATAAGAAAGAAATCGAAAAAAAATTAAAGATAAATATACCAAATAAAATTTTACTAATTGCTGAAGCAATGCGTAAAAAAATCAAAATTAATAAGATACACCGACTATCAAAAATAGATCCTTGGTTTTTAGAACAAATTAAAGAAATTGTAAATGCTGAAAATAATATATTAAAAAGAGGTTTGCCTAAAAACTTTAATGAATTTAATAGAATTAAATCAATAGGATTTTCTGATAAAAAATTATCTGAACTATCTGGTTTAAAAGAAAAAATTGTAAGAAGAAAAAGATTAGCTTTAAATATTTTGCCTGTATTTAAAAAAGTTGATACTTGTGCAGCTGAATTTAAATCTTTTACACCTTATATGTACTCGACATATCAAAGAAATTTTATAGTCAAAACGGAATGTGAATCAGATCCATCATCTAAAAAGAAGATAATTATTTTGGGTGGTGGCCCTAATAGAATTGGACAGGGTATTGAATTTGATTACTGCTGTTGCCAAGCAAGTTTTGCCTTAAAAGAATCTGGATATGAAACAATAATGATAAATTGTAATCCTGAAACCGTTTCTACTGATTATGATACTAGTGATAGATTATACTTTGAGCCTTTAATCGAGGAATATGTTCATAATATAATTTTAAAAGAAAAATCTAAAGGCAATCTACTAGGTGTAATTGCTCAATTTGGTGGACAAACTCCTATTAAATTAGCAAAATTTCTCCATGAAAATTCATTACCTATTTTAGGAACCCAATATTTTTCAATTGATCTTGCCGAAGATAGAGACAGATTTAGAAAACTTTTAATTAAATTAAAATTAAAACAAGCAGATAGTGGAATTGCAAAATCCTATAATGAAGCAATCAAAATTGCTAATAAAATTAGTTTACCTCTAATTATTAGACCATCTTACGTTTTGGGCGGTAGAGCAATGGAAATAGTTTATGAAAAAAATCAACTAAAAAATTTTATTGAAGAAGCTTTTAAAGCAGCTGAAAATAACCCAATACTAATAGATAAATTTATCAATAATGCTATGGAAGTCGATGTTGATGCCATTTCAGATGGAGAAGAAGTTTTCGTTGCTGGAATAATGCAACACATTGAAGAAGCGGGTATTCATTCAGGCGATTCAGCTTGTTGTCTCCCTCCAATTTCAATTAAAGAAAAATTAATATCTGAAATTAAAAAACAAACAAAAAAATTAGCACTAGCGCTAAAAGTAAAAGGATTTATGAATGTGCAATATGCAATCAAAAATGATGAGATTTACATAATTGAAGTGAATCCTCGAGCAAGCAGAACTGTGCCGTTTGTTTCAAAAGCTAAAGGAATCCCGTTAGCAAAAATTGCTTCACGGGTAATGACAGGTCAAAAATTATCAAAATTTAATTTAAAAAATAAAAATAAGGATATGTTTGCCGTAAAAGAAGCTGTGTTTCCATTTAACAAATTTCCAAATGTTGATGTATTATTAGGGCCTGAAATGAAGTCCACAGGGGAAGTAATGGGATTAGATAAAGATTTTGGTCTTGCATTTAGCAAAAGTCAAATTGCTGCTGGAAATTCACTACCCACAAGAGGATTAGCTTTTATTTCTTTAAAAGATAAACATAAAACTGAAGGTATAAATTTAGCAAAAAAACTAATTAAATTAAATTTTTCGTTATGTGGAACTCCTGGAACAGCAAATATAATACAAAAAAACGGAATTAAATGTAAAAAAATAAATAAAGTAAGCGAAGGCTCACCTCATATTGTTGATGTGTTAAATGCAAAAAAGATTGCCCTTGTAATAAATACTGGAGGTGGAAAACGTGCTTCTAGAGTTCAAGATTCGACGTCAATAAGACGAGCAACATTAATTAATAAAGTTCCATATTGCACAAATATGTCAACTGCTTACGCTTGTTTGGAGGGTATTAAGTCTCTTAAATCAAAAAAAATTACCGTCACTTCTCTCCAAGATATTAAATAAATAATGTTAAAAATTTTTATTATTGTTGTAACTTAAGTTTATTTTACTTGCCAATCTGTAGGAAACGTAACGTAGTTGACTTGCAAGCATCTTCTCTCTTTTTTAATTTCTTTTTTTTCCATGCCATGCCATGTATTTGGTCCGCTTGTAAAAAAATATCCATAATTATTTTTATAGGGAACCGTTTTAACCTTATTTAATTTTTCGTCATAAAAATCTGTACCCAAGTTTTCAGATTCTCTAAACGGGTTTGCAAAAAAAAGTCCTGAAATTAATTTTTCCTTAATATCGCAGTGAGGCTTAAGCCAAAACCCCTGGCGGTCACATATTACTTCAACTCTTACATATGAATTAGAAAGATTTTTTTTTATTAATTCACTAATATATCCATAAGTGTCCTTTGATCTCAGTTCTTCTATTAAATTATTTAGATTGGGAAAATTTTTTGAATTATCTTTACTAACAAAACATCTAAATTTTATTGCTTTCCCACCACTTGATATACCTTCTCTAAATTTTCCCTCGCCACCATCAACAGCTCTAGTTCCATCATAATTTATGTTCATTTGTTTTAAATCTGTAATTTCAGTGTTGCAAATTTCTTTTATAGCTCCTTCTGTTAATGGTTCATTTAATTCCCAATGACTAAAAGGTGTACTAAAATGTTTGGATCTTTTTTTTAAAGAATTTAAAAATTCCATTAAATTAGTTTTCTATTTTGCTTTTTATTTGAACTGCTATTCTTTGCGCTTCATTGTGTTTATTATATGTCCATGGTTCAACTTTTTCTCCCAAATCTCTGGTTATTCCCATTTGTTTGAATAATTCAAAAAATCTTTTAAATCTATAATTATTTTTTTTTGCTTTCATGTGGGCAATAAATATAGGTTTACTAGAAGTTGCTGCTTCTGAAATCATAGATGTTGAGTCACATGTTACTATTACAAAATTTGCAAGCGCATATGCAGATAGATAAGCTTGCTTGTCAACTTTATCTACCACATGTCCACATGATCCCATTTCTCCTATTGCTAAATCAATAATTGCTTTAGGTGTTCTCATGGATGGAATTATAATTACTTTATAACCATTAGAAACAAAAATAGACTTTATTTTATTAAATATATTAATTATTTGATCAGGTTTAAAACTATAATACTTGTTTGGTCCACCCAAGATTAATGAAACTATTTTTTCACTTTTAATTTTATTAGCCAAATATTGTCTAGCTTTATTTATTTCTTGCTCGGTTATATAATGAATAGCTCCTTTGGAACTATAAATATTATCTCCTTTCAAGTTATCATGTTCGGGAGCTACTATAGCATCAAAATTTTTGAAATTTACTTTTGGATCTTGAATATGAATTGTAAATATTTTTAAATTCTTTCTTTTAAGAAAAATCGATGGTATTACACTTTTCCTTCCACAGGAAATTATTAAATCTGGGATTTCATTATTGGTTATATAAATTTTATCTTTTAATACTATTTGTGAAATAGGTGTAAATTTAGGTGGTATTAAATTCCAAGGAAAACTTAATCTTACAATTTTATGAAAGTACTCAACATTTAATGCTTTAGCCATACCTTCTGCTTGGCTGATCATTCCATGCATTCCCTCGGTTAAAAGTAAGGCTTTTAGCTTTCTCATAAATACTTATATATATTCCTAAATTTTATTTATCCACAGGATAATAAATTGGTTTTACTTCAAATGATAAACCTTTATACATCCTCTATGGAAATATGCGAATTGAAGAAGATATTAAGCTGGATTATGCCGATGTACTCTTTCGGCCTAAACGCAGTACGCTCTCAAGTCGTAAAGACGTAGAACTTAAACGTACATATAATTTCAAATATAGTAATCATCAGTGGTCTGGCGTACCTATTATTGCTGCAAATATGGATGGGGTTGGAGAAATAAGTATAGCTAAAAATTTAGCCAAATTTGACATGATGACATGTCTTACTAAACAGCATGATATTAAAATGATCAAGCGTAATTCAGTAGTTAAAGAAATTTATCCTCATTTAATGATTAGTACTGGCACAAGTAATGAGGATTTCAAAAGATTAAATGAAATTTTAAAAGAATTTAGTTTTTTCGAATTCATATGTATTGATATCGCCAATGGATATTCAGACCACTTTAGTAAGTTTGTTAGTTCGGTAAGAGAAAAACATCCTACAAAAACAATTATTGCTGGCAACGTAGTAACTGCAGATATGACACAAGAATTAGTTATGAATGGAGCTGATATAGTTAAGGTAGGAATTGGACCAGGAAGTGTATGCACTACGCGTATCCAAACAGGAGTTGGTTATCCTCAGTTAAGTGCAGTAATTGAATGCGCTGATGCAGCTCACGGACTGGGAGCTCATATTATTGCTGATGGTGGTTGCACATGTCCAGGAGATATTGCAAAAGCATTTGGTGGCGGGGCAGATTTTGTAATGCTTGGTGGTATGTTTGCTGGTCATGAAGAAGGTGGTGGTAAAAAAATAAAAAAAAATGGCTCAGCATTTATTGAATTTTATGGGTCTAGTTCTAATACTGCGCTTGATAAGCACTACGGTGGACTTTCTGATTACAGAAGTAGCGAAGGTAAAAAAGTACAACTTAAATATCGTGGCAAAATAAAAGATACTGTTTTAAATATACTTGGAGGTTTAAGAAGTAGCTGTACTTATGTAGGGGCTCCATCCCTTAAACAGTTGAGTAAATGCACAACTTTTGTAAGAGTTAATCAACAATACAACGATACTTTTGAATAATATTTAAATCTTTAAATTTTATTAAAAGTACCCATATTAATAAAAGTATGAATAATAATTCAAAAAAACATTCTAAAGTTTTAATTATAGGATCTGGACCTGCTGGTTACACTGCTGCAGTTTATGCGGCTAGAGCAATGTTAAAACCTATGCTTGTTCATGGTATAGAGCCTGGAGGACAATTATCAACAACTACTGATGTAGAAAATTATCCTGGATTTTCAAAAGTTATTCAAGGGCCTTGGTTAATGGAACAAATGAGAGATCAAGCAAAATCCGTTGGAACAGAAATGATTGATGATCATATTGCATCGATAAACTTAAAATCTAAACCGTTCGAAGCTGTTGGGGATGGTGGACAAAAATATACCGCAGACTCGATTATTATTTCAACAGGAGCTCAGGCTAGATGGCTTAACATAGAATCTGAACAAAAATTTAGAGGTTTTGGGGTTTCAGCATGTGCGACGTGTGATGGCTTTTTCTTTAAAGATAAAACTGTTGCAGTAGTTGGAGGAGGTAATGCAGCTGTTGAAGAAGCAATGTTTTTAACTAAATTTGCTTCAAAGGTTAAATTAATACATAGAAGAAATGCTTTAAGAGCTGAAAAAATGCTTCAAAATAAATTAATGGACAATAAAAAAATTGAAATTATTTGGGATAGCGTTGTTGAAGAAGTTATTGGAGACAATAAGCCTAAAAATGTTAAAGGACTAAAAATTAAAAATGTGAAAACAAATAAAGTGGAAGAATTAAAAATAGATGGTCTTTTTATTGCAATTGGC
>Ga0066836_10000382_pt1 | contig 20688 bp, 14 predicted proteins | sample ETNtaG_18_FD_71568 | JGI IMG/M metagenome (GOLD analysis project Ga0066836, IMG submission 71568) | Marine microbial and viral communities from oxygen minimum zone, Eastern Pacific Ocean - ETNP201302SV91 | ecosystem: Environmental > Aquatic > Marine > Oceanic | place: Pacific Ocean: Eastern... | reverse complement strand
CCCTTTCAAATGGTTAGAGCATGCAAAGAAGCATTAACTCAAAGTGAGAACCCAAGCGTTATAAATATTTCTTCAATAGCTGGAATTAAAGGAATAGGAAGCTCTTTAGCTTATGCTTCTTCTAAAGGAGCTTTAAACACAATGACCAAATCGATGGCAAGAAACTTAGGCCCCATTAGAGTAAATGCTATTTGCCCTGGTTTTATCCAAGGAGAGTGGTTAAGAAAAGGATTGGGTGATGATGTCTATAATGCTTCTCTAAAAAACCTTGAGTCGTCTACTCCTTTGGGCTTAGCAGTAACACCAGAGCAAGTAGCTGACAGTATCTATAACTTTGCAGCTATTTCAACCACGGTTACTGGAGAAACCCTTCTTGTGGATGGTGGTTATCACTTAACCATATAGCTTTTCTTTCTTGCGATGCAAGCAGAGTACGATGTAGTAGTAGTTGGCTTGGGCCCTGCAGGGACTTTAGCTTCACTTTTACTGAATAAATCCAATATAAAGATTCTAGGTATAGACAGGGATCAAGAGGTCTTTGGTCTTCCAAGAGCTGTAACTATTGATGATGAAGGATTTAGAACCGTACAGAGATTAGGCCTCGAACATATATATGAGAGTAATAGCACGCCAACTAATGGTGCCTATTTTTTAGACAATAAACAGAAAGTATTAAGTGGTGCTGAATTTCCAGAAAATTTTATGACTAAGCATGCCTGGCATCCAGCATCTATGTTTCATCAGCCCTACACAGATTCATCGCTTAGAAAAGAGCTCTTAAGAAGTAAAGTTGATGTTAAGTTGGGATACGAACTGCAAACTCTAGAAAAGAAGAATGAAAAATATTGTCTAAAAATCTTAAACCTTTCCTCAGGAGAAACTGAGGAATGCTTAACTAAATATATTATTGGGGCAGACGGGGCTTCAAGCCAAGTTAGAAAGTTAAACAAAATTGATCAAGAGGACTTGGATTACGATAAGGAATGGCTTGTAGTAGATGTAGAGCTACTTCAAGAAAATAAACTTCCCAATTACGCAGCCCAAATATGTGATCCTAAAAGAATCTCTACTTACATTCCCTCTCACCTTCCTTTTAGGAGGTGGGAATTTATCTTACTGGATGGAGAGAAAAAAGAAGATATGGAAAAAGAAGAAGTTATACATGAGTTAATTAAACCTTGGCTAGATCCTAAAGAGTATAAAATTATTCGTTCAGCCGTTTATAGATTTCATTCACTTATTTCTAGAAAGTTCCAAAAAGGAAACAGTTTTCTTATAGGTGATGCAGCTCATCAAAATCCACCTTTTATGGGGCAAGGAATGATGTCGGGCTATAGAGATGCTTTAAATTTATCATGGAAATTGAGCTCAGTAATTAAGGGTATTTTGCCTGAGAAAACTTTAGAAAGTTATGAAGAAGAAAGACTTCCTCATTCTAGGTTTGTGGTGGATGGTTCTGCAGCAATTGGGAGATTGATGTCTGCTTATGCCGAGGCCATTGAAAAAGGCAAATCTTCTGATGTATCTGAGGAATTGGTTCAAAGGGGATATGGATCTTATTCATTACCTCCTTTAACCAGTGGTATTCTTTTTAAAGGAAAGCACGACCCAGAAATTTTTTCTGGAGAGCATTTTCCTCAAATAATTAGAGTAGAGAATAAAAAGTGTATAGAAAAGAAAGATAACCTCTTGGGAGAAAGTTTTTGTTTGATTAGTGAAAACAAAATAATTTTAGATAAAGAGGATGCAGACTTCTTGTCACAAATAGATACGTCTATTGTTGTATTAGAAAAATGGATGATTGAACAAAATCGTTGGATAGCTAGTATTATAGAAAGGAATAAAATATTCTTGGTTAGACCAGACAGGATCATTTTTGGATCAACCTCAGATGATCAAGGATTAAGAGAGCTTATTAAAGATTTAAAAAATAGATTGGGGCATTAATGGATTTAGGTTTAAAAGACAAAAAAGCAATTATCTGTGCTTCTTCAAAAGGTTTAGGAAAATCATGTGCTAAATCGTTAATTGAAGAAGGAGTTGAGGTCGTTATTAATTCTCGTTCAGCAGAGAATGTAGAAAATGCTTACGAAGACTTAAAACAAATTCCAGACGCAAAAATAATAAAAGTTATTGCTGATCTTAATTCTAAAGAAGGTCAAGAAGAATTAATTTCTGCTTGTCCAGATGCGGACATCTTGGTTACTAATAACGGCGGCCCTCCTCCAGGCAATTTTCTAGATTTTAAAGAAGAAGATTGGATCTCAGCTTATAACTCTAATTTTATTTCAGCCATCAATCTAATTCAGGGTGTTATTCCGGGAATGAGAGAAAGAAAATTTGGAAGAATTATTAACATAACCTCAGCAATGGTTAAATCCCCTAACCCTTTAATGGCTTTATCAACTTCAGCCAGAGCAGGATTGACTGCAGTTTCTAAAGGTCTCTCAAGAGAAGTTGCTAAGGACAACGTAACCATTAATAATCTTTTACCAGAAAGATTCGATACAGAGAGACAATTTATGATGGCCAATTTAATTATGAAAACAAAAAGAGTTTCTATGGAAGAAGCTAGAGAAGAGATAGCTTCTACTATAACGGCACATAGACTAGGCGATCCGGAAGAATTTGGAAAAACTTGTGCTTTTATTTGCAGTGTTCATGCGGGATTTATTTCTGGTCAGAACATTCAGCTAGACGGTGCTAGCTACGAAGGATTAATATAAAAATATGCAGATACATACGATATACACAGACAACCCACTAAGAAACTTTACTTACCTGATAGAAACCGGTGATTCTAAATGTCTAGTCCTAGACCCTTGGGATGAGAATCAAGTTAATGCTGAGTTAGAAAAAAGATCATTAAACCTTTGGGCTATTATTAACACTCACGAACACTTTGATCACACGCAAGGCAATCAAGCTCTGGTTGATCAACACGGTTGTGAGGTATGGGCACATGAAAATGGAAAAGGGAAAATACCCGGCCTTTCCAGAACTCTTCAAAAGCACGAAGAGATTATTCTGGATGAAATGATAAAAATTAAGGTTCTGGATACGCCTGGCCATACGTTTGCGCACTTATGCTTTCTCTTATTAAAAGAAGACCATCCTTTTGCCGTATTTACTGGAGATACTCTATTTAATGCGGGTGTTGGTAATTGTCATAACGGTGGTGACCCTAAGGTTATGTATGAAACCATCAGTGAACAGTTTCATACCCTACCCGATTCTGTAAGTGTCTATCCAGGTCATGACTATTTAGAAAATAACTTGGAGTTCACTTTAAATTTAGAGCCCGATAATTCTTCAGCCAAAGAATGGTTAATAGAAGCTAAGGACTGTGATCCGAAAATAAAACCTCTTTTGACTAATGTAGGAGATGAAAGAAGTTTTAATACCTTCTTTAGATTGACCAATCAAACCATAATCAAAAGCTTGTCTCTTAATTCTCCAACGGAAGAAGAGGTATTTTTAGAATTAAGAAATAAAAGGAATTCTTGGTAATTTTTTTCCAAATTTCAATTATTAATCTATTCTGTTAAGAAATTGTTTTCAGTTAAGGTAACTGATCCATTCTTAATTATTAGCTTCACCAACCCCTCCCCAAGACTTCATCGATATCCACAGCAGTAAAATCAGCTTCAGTTATATCGCTGGAGCTTGAGTTCATAATAGTAAATAAATATTCACCAGTTTCGGTAACTCTAACCAAAGTATGATTAGTATAGTCATAATGGAAGTTGTAACCTGCAACTGTAGTAGAACCTGCAGTTCCCTGCCCAATAGTAAGTTCAGCAAAGGCAAGACCGTTATCTAAGCCTATTAGATCAGTATTATCTTCAAAATCTGTAATGAAATTAGAAGTGATAAAACCATCACTACCATCTCCTTCGCGGATAACAAATATATCATTGCCGTTACCTCCAGTGTAGGAATCTTTACCATCATGGCCATCGAGGATATCGTTGCCATCGCCACCATCTAGAGTATCAAAATTATCACCCCCGTTAAGTATGTCTTCTCCCGCATTGCCTTCCAGGGTATCCCCACCGGCGAAACCATAAATAGTGTCGTTGCCATTTCCTCCGGTTAAAGAATCAGAACCAGCCCCTCCATCTAGAATATCATTTCCTCCAAGACCGTTAATAACATCATCTCCATCTCCTCCAGATAAAACATCATTACCCTCGCCTCCTATTAAATTATCATTCCCTGGAGTTCCAGATGAAATAATTGGCTCTAAACTACAGGAAAAATCTGTGTTGTAGTTTAAAATAGATTGTTTTTCTTGGTTATCTATATTCAGTCTAAAGTGAGCCTTTAAACTTACCCATTTCCTTAGATATTCGCATCTATATAATAAATTTGAAGGCAACCATGTTACTGGACTAGAAGCACCTTTCTGTTGATTAGAAGAAGCACCTACTGCTATTAGTTGATCATCATTTTCTAATGAATTTGCAAATTTCCTTTTCTTTTCATCTGGAAAATACCAAGCACCGCTTATGTGAGCTTCATATAAAGCAACTACATGATCAATTTGAACTTCACTGGCTAAAAAATAATATACATCGTCATAAGGGTCGTACCATTTACCTGATTGCACATAGCACTCTTCTGAGCTCGTATAAGTCAAAGGATTATTAGCATCATTGTCTATATGCTCCTGAATTAAAACTTCATGTCTATTACTCTGGCAGTCTGAATCGGAGTCATCCCAGGTAGGATAGTCTCCATCTCTATCATAATAAACAGAAGTAACTTTATCCCCTATGCAGACATCAAAGCCCAATAAAGAATCTGTACATACCTTAAGAAGATAAATAATAAAGTTTTTTGAAGTGGTTAATTGATTATCTGAAACCTCAACTGTGATTGCATACTTATTTTTTTGGTCATACACGGAGGTCTCTCTAAAAGTAATCTCTCCTTCACCAGAAATATTGAAATAAGATGGATCTTCTCCGCTTAGAGAATATCTTAATGAGTCTCCATCTGAATCAGAGGCTTGTAGAGTAAGTACATTTATTATTCCCTCTTCTATTTCTATCTCTGAAACTGTAGTGTTAATAACAGGTGGAGAGTTTGTATTAGGAGGAGTAGTGGGAGGCTGAGAGCTACTTCCTCCACCTCCTCCGCAGGAGATTAATGCAACCATCATAAAACAAAGGATTTTCTTCATAAGCCTAGCCTTATTTTCCTATTACTATATGATGCCATCTTTTTTTAACCATTAGATAATGATTTTATAGAATGTTAAACCTTTTCTTAGAAAATTTTGTTCTTATTTTTGTAGCGATTGACCCGATCTCGCTCTTACCTATATTTGCATCTTTTACTCAAGGCCTAAATAAAAAAGACCTTAAAACTTTATGCGTTAGGACAAGTTTAACTTCGTTAATCATCTTATCTATTTTCTGGGTTTTTGGCACTTTGATACTTCAACTCATGGGTATAAGCCTTGATTCATTTCGAATAGTTGGTGGAATGTTTTTAATGATTATTGCTTATCAGATGGTGTTTGAGCAAAGACAGCAACGAAGAAAAGATACTGCTGAAAAAGCATTAGATGAAGAAGCATTATCTTCATTAGCCACCTTTCCTTTGGCTATTCCTTTAGTAGCTGGCCCAGGGGCAATAACCATTGCAATGTTGTTGTCTGAGAAATCAAATGAATCTATTCAATCTAGCTTTATAGGATTTAGCCCCGTTCTTATTGTTATATTAATGGTAGCAATTTCTTTATGGGTTTCAGGAAAAATAGCAGAAATACTTCCAGCATCAGTCTTGGGAGTTCTTCAAAGAACTTTTGGATTACTATTAGGAGCACTGGCAATAGAGTTCGTAATTCAAGGAATTAAACAAACCTTTGGGCTATAAAAAAAGGGCCGATAAAGGCCCTTTTTTATTAGATTTTTTTATTTTATTCTTCTAAGCAAGTCATCACTATGATTTCTTATGTCTGTTTTTGCATCTGCTAAGTCTCTTTCGTGGATTTCACTTAACTTATCTGCTTTTTTAGCAAAATCAGCATAACTCTCATAGCCACAGTAAAAATACCATGCCAATTCAGGTCCCCAAAAATGTTCCCCCATATTACAGCCGCCAAAAGCTTCATCGTATGCATTAAATAACATCGTAGCCCTTGCGCGCATTTCATTTGCGGTTAAAAATGGACCAAATGTATAAGTTGCTCTTAATATATATGGTGTGCGTTTAGTTAAATTCCTTTTTGATACTGCAAGGATATGATCTGAATGGTCACCATATACCTGTCTTGGTTCATCCGCAGGAGGCGTATTCATGTCATTGATTTCTCCAAATTGCTCCATGGAATCAAAGTAACAATAAGAGTAATAAGCTCTTTTGCTACCAAACTCATGTCTCAAAAGACCGCAGTTATAATATCCATTCGCTTCTAGGTTTTCTAAATTATCTAAAACTGTACGCTCAATTCTACTAGCTGAACCATTTGCTGGGATTGTGTAATCTGAGGTATATACATAGCCATAAGTTTTCTCAGATGTATTAACTTCCCCTTCTTCATGATGCGCTGAATAAACCAATGCACTAAAGCTTAGAAATAAGATTATTATTAATTTTTTCATATTTTTCCCCTTTAAATTTAATTTAAATTTTTTATGTTTCGATTAGTCCATTGTCTTCGAATTTAAAGATTCTATTCGAAAAGAATGCAGACTCCTCTTCATCGTGAGTTACTAAAATAACAGTTAGTTTCTTTAAAGTAAAAATCTTCTTAGTTTCTTCATGCAACTCAGCCTTTAGTTCTTTATCTAAAGCACTAAAAGGCTCATCGAGAAGAAGAATAGAAGGATTCGTTATCATGGCTCTTGCCAAAGAAGTTCTTTGTTGTTCTCCTGAAGATATTTCATGTGGATATTTATCTTTTAAATGTTCTATCTTAAAAAGGTCTAAATATTCCTGAGCTAAAACATTCTTATTTTTTTCTGCTGGTATACCAAAAGTTATATTTTTATGTACATTGAGATGCGGGAAAAGAGCCTTGCCTTCTACAACAAGACCTAAATTTCTTTTCTCTGGAGGAACATGAAGATCTCCTGAAGAAACAAGTTCATTATTTATTTCTATCTCTCCATCGCAGGGTTTTTCTAATCCGGCTATCAATCTAAGTAAGCTTGTTTTTCCGCACCCAGAGGGGCCTAAAATTGAAACTATTTCTCCTTTTTCTACAACCAAAGATAAATTGGTAATTATTGGATTACCTTTGTCATAAAAATGTGAGAGGTTTAATAGCTTTAGCATCTTAAGTCTGAGAGTTTACTGTATTTCTTGAATTTCTAATCATTTGAGTTAGAAAGATAATCGGTATTAATCCAATAATTATAATGGCAATAGCAGGAGAAGCCGCTTCATGCATCCTTTCTTCTGCTGCATAAATGTATGTTGATACGGCTAGGGTATCAAAATTAAATGGTCTTAAAATTAAAGTTGCGGGTAATTCTTTTACCACTTCAGACATAACCAATAAAATACTAGTTAAAAGGCTAGTCTTCATTAAGGGGAAGTGAATTTTAATTAATAGATTCCAGCCTGCAGACTTAAGCACTCTAGCACTATCATCTATTTGTCTGTTAATTTTTTCAAAACCTGATTCAAGAGTTGAATTAGCTAATGCGTATGACTTAATGATGTAAGCAAGCAAGAGCCCTACTAAACTTCCAGTTAAAATAAAATCTGATTTCTCAAGAATACTTCTATCTAAAAAAGTAAATAACTGAACTATACCTACGGCTAATATAAGACCTGGAACCCCGTACCCCAAAGAAAGAAAGGGATTTACTCTTTTTAAATGGATACTGTTTGTAAACCTAACTGAAAAATTAACTATAAACGCTAAGACTACACATAAAATGGCCGCTATCACAGCTACTAAAATAGTATTTAAAGATTGCTGAATAAATTTTTCATTAAAAAAGGCTAAATTATGATTAAAAGCCCATATGGATAATTCAATTAAAGGAAGTATAAATCCAATAAAGATAGGTATTAAACAAAAACAAAAACAAATAAAAGAAGACATTCCTTTAAGAGGCTCTGGTTTATTAGAGCTTGCATTTGAGATTGGAGAATCATAAGTTGCGTTTTTTCTTGAAGATCTTTCAATCACCATAAAAATGACAATGAACATCAAAAGAAGTGACGCTAATTGCATAGCAGTTTGTAAATCGTACATTCCATACCAAGTCCTAAATATTCCTGTGGTGAATGTTTGAACTGCAAAATGATCAACGGCACCGAAATCTGAAAGCGTTTCCATTATTACTAGCATCATTCCTGCTATAACTGCTGGTCTGATCATGGGTAGAGCTAATTTGTAAAAAACTTTAATCCTATTTAAGCCCAACACCCTTCCTGTTTCTAGAATAATTTTAGACTGGTTTAAGAAAGCTGCTCTACATATAAGATAAATATAAGGATACAAAGTAAATGAAAAAACAATTATGGCTCCATAGATGTTCCTAATGCTGGGAAAAAATACAAATGAAGGATCTAAATCAAAAATATTTCTTATTAAGTTGTTGGCACTCCCGTAAGAATCAAATAAGCCAGTAAAAGTATAAGCTAATATGTAAGGAGGAATGGCAAGCGGAAGAATAAGTAACCACTCAAAGATCTTTTTTCCTAAGAAGTCATAGCTTGTAACAATCCAAGCGCTTAAGGTTCCAAGTAAAAAAGATAAAAGACTTACTCCTACGACTAAAATAAGAGAATTTCTTAAATACTCAGCTAGTACAAAATTGTATAAATGCGTCCAATTCTCTGAGAAACCTCCAGTTAAACTTAAAAAAATGACTACTAGTGGGCTTATAAAAATTAAGCAGAGAAGAGCAGGAAAGGCTTTCCACAAAAAAAGAGTTCTTGTTAAAAATTGGTTCAATTTAAGAAAATATATTATTAAGAAGGTTGATTGTTACAAAAAAATAATCTATTTCCAACCCACTCTATCCATTAGCTTCACTGCTTTTGAATTGTATTCTCCATAATTTGAAACTGAAATTTGATCTTCTTTAAAATTTAATCCTGCATTCTCAATTAAAGGATGAGGTAATACTGAATTCAAGACGGGATATTCAAAGGAATTAGAAACCATATGCGTTTGTACTTTCTTTGTTAATAAGAATTCAATGAATTTATTAGCGTTCTCCAAATTCTTTGAGTTCTTAAGAACCCCTAATCCACTGATATTTATATGAACACCCTCTTTGTCTTGATTAGGAAACAACATCACCACACCTTCAGCTGCTTGTTTTTGTTCTTCGCCTTTAAGACCAGAAAGCATTAAGCCATAATAATAGCTGTTAGCTATAGCTATGTCAGCTTCTCCATTGGATACTGCCATGATTTGAGCCCTATCGTTCCCTTGAGGCTTTCTAAAAAAATTAGAGACAAAACCCTTTGCCCAACTTTCTATTTTATCTTCACCGTAATTTGCTATAAGAGAAGCTACTAATGACTGATTGTAAATGTTGTTTGAACTTCTAATGACTATCCTTCCTTTCCATTTTCTATCCGAAAGATCTAGATAAGACAGATTTTGAACTTCTTCCTTGGATATGTTGGTTGGGTTATAGAATATTACTCTAGCTCTTTTGGCAATGGCTACCCATTCATCATTAGGGCCCATTAGATTTTTTGGGACTATTGACTTAACTTTTGAAGAAGAAATAGACTGAAAAAGTCCCTCTTTCTGAATTTTCCATAAATTTCCTGCGTCCACAGTAAAAAATACATCTGCAGGAGATTTCTTTCCTTCAGATTTTAATCTCTCTAGTAGAGCACTCCCCTTTCCTGAAATAATATTAACTTTTATTCCAGTTTCTTTAGTAAATTCCTCATACAAGAGATCGTCTGAATCATAATGCCTAGAAGTATAAATATTTACTTCGGAGGCAAATAATGGAACCAAGAAACTAGAAAATATTAAAAAAGCCAGTAATCTTTTAATCATAAGTTATATCTTAATAATGAGAACGATTCTCATTTAAACATTCTTAAATAAGAATGGTCAATAATAATATTAATAATTTATTCTAAAGAAGATTAGTTAAGGTTAAGGTACAAGTTCAAAGAGAATTAATTATTTCTTAATTAATTCAATTTTTTAGGTTCCCTTCTTAGACATGCTTCCCTTTGTTCCACCCATGTTTAGTTAGGTATTTTTCAGCAGATTCTACAGCTCCATCTTCAAGACTGGTTCCCATGCTGTCATTCCATCTATTTAAGTAACCGAACAAAGAAATCACTCCTAAAATTTCAACTATCTCCCCATCACTCCAATTCTCATGCAATCTTTTTTGAAGGTTTTCATCGACTGCATTTGGTATTTGCGAAGCTGCTAATGCAAAATCCAAAGCTGCTCTTTCTGCTTCATTAAATGAAGGGTGAGTTCTGTATTCCCAAATATTATCAAGCTGTTCTTGATTTGCTTGATATCTTTCTGCTGCTCTAATTGAATGAGCCTGACAATACCTACACCCTGTTGCATTGCTACTAACCCAAGCTATCATTCTCTTTAAAGCAGAGCTTACCTCTCCCTTGTTAGTCATAACTGCCTTGTTAAGATTGATAAAAGAGCTAGCTATATCTGGTCTAATCTGCATTGTTAGTACAGAGTTTGGACAAAAACCTAAAGTTTCATTAAAGAATTCTGCTAGTTCTTTAACTTCTGGATTGCTTTCAGGAGAAATAGGTTTTACTAATGGCATGTTTTTAAATTTAAACACACTGGATACATGTTCTTGCTGAATTCTTGGACTAAAATATTGCCCATCTATCTGAAGTAACAAAGATGAGGTCGATCCGAATAACCGACCTCATATCTTTTTCTATTCCGCGTAATCGAGTCCTTTTGCCTTTTGGACTTCGCGTTTATTAGGATTAACAGACTCTCTAAAAGGCACATCAACAATTTCACCTTCTACTGAGACTCCAGATGACTCCGAGTATTCATCGGGCAATCTGACCTGTATTTTGGTTCCAACTTCCGATGAAGTCCACGGAACCCAACCAAGCGCTATGTTTGTATTTAATTCTGGAGACCACCATGGAGAGGTTATGTAACCCATATCATTACCATCTGCGTCTGCGATCAACCAGAAATCAGGAGCATAGTCTGTGATTTCTTTTCCACCAAATATTAGACCTACCATTCTCATTTTGAATGGAAATTTTCCTTCATCTATTACTGCGCGTTGTCGTTCAAGTTCTTCTTTACCGATGTAATCAGATGCTTTATTACGTGGTACTTGATAACTCAAATTTACCTGAAAGGGAGAAGTTTCGTGATCTAAATCTTGACCCCAAGATAAAATACCTGCTGCAATTCTTCTGTGATGAGCTGGTGCAATAACCATTAGACCAAATTCTTCACCAGCTTCTTGAACTGCTTTCCAGACAATCTCAGCATTTTCATGTGCATCGCGTACGTAAATTTCATAGCCCTTCTCTCCAGTAAAGCCAGTTTGACTAATAACAACATCTACACCTTCGATTTTAGTTTCCATAAGTCCGTAATAAGGAATCTCTCTAAGTCCTTCACCAGCAAGTTTTGCCATTAGATCTTCTGAAAGAGGACCTTGGATTTGTAATGGACAAACGTCAATCTCATCAATTTCGACATCGTATTTCTTACTAACGTTTACGCCTTGGAGCCAGAGCATAAGATCACTATCAGAAAGAGAAAACCAGAATTCATCTTCGGACAACCTTAACAAAACAGGATCATTAAGAATTCCTCCTTTATCATTACATAAAATTGCATATTTCCCATTTCCTGGTTCAATTTTGGTAGCGTCTCTAGTTATCACAAAATCCGTAAAAGCCTCTGCATCAGGTCCCTTAACTCTTATTTGCCTTTCAACAGCAACGTTCCACATAGTAACTCGATTAACCAATGCTTCATATTCAACCATGGCTCCACCATCTTCTGGCTTAACGTATCCTCTTGGATGATAGATACGATTATAAATTGTTGCTCTCCAGCAACCCGCTTCATGAGATAGATGCCAAAAAGGTGACTTTCGTACTCGAGTTGAAATCAATAGCTCAGTTGGTGTGCGACCACTCTGTCTAAGATTATATGGTACTACTCGATCGCTTTGATCGACACTTGGATGATTTGGATGTTTTTTCATTTTTTATTTCCCCCTAATTTTTAATTATATTTCATTTTATTTAAGAACGAACCCTTTCATTTTTGGGATCATACAAAGACCCCTTGCCAACAATCTGAACGGTCATTGGATAAACTCCATCACCGTTTTCGTTAAAGTACTCCAACGACAATGATTTCCCTGGTATGGCAATATTTTTTGGCAGATAACCCATAACTACGTGCTTTTTGATTGATGGGCAGTATGACATGCTTGTGCTATAGGACCTGCGGCCTTTACTATCAACCGGTACTTCACCTGTATCAGGATCAATAATTGGTGAGATGCCTACCGGATAGCGTGAACCGGAACCCGATACATTTAAATTATCCAGCGTCATGGTACATAGAATTGCACTTGGCTCTTCCTCTCGGTGAGCAAGGTGTGCTGTTTTTCCATGGAAGTCCTCTGTTTTAACCTTAGGTCTTTCAATAGCCGATTCACAAGAATTATATTCTGTCTCTAGATCCGCACCTTGAAGTCTAAAGCTCTTTTCAAGGCGTCTACTGTTGGCGTAAGTTTCAATACCAACTGGTACAACTCCAACTTCTAGTAGTGAATCATAAAGTGCTAGACCTTCTTCTCTGTCATTGTTCAAATATATTTCCCAACCGCTCTCACCGACATAGGAAATGCGTGCTGCCCAAACATCGATATTTTTTCCGCCCGATAAATTTAGGGTTAGGTTTTTTGCCGTAACAAAAGGGAAATTCTCGATGTTTATTTCACTGGGATCAATAAAATGGCCTAGGGCATCTTTGGCTTTAGGCCCCCATAATCCTAAAGTTGATATATCGTGGGTTCGAATGCTAATTTCTGCATCTAATCCTAAATCATCTCGATAATTACGTAAGTGCACCCAGTCTCGGTTTCCATCAGCACCTCCTGTAACCACTCGATAATGGTCTTGGCCTAAGCGTGCAATGGTTAGGTCTGCGTGGACTCCACCATCTTCATCTAAGAAGTTCGTATATATGATTCGCCCTTCAGAAGTCTTACCTCCAATCTTAGCTACAGAAAGATATTCCAACATACGTTCTGCATCTGAACCCTTGATATCCATGATCGCAAAGTGAGATAAATTGATCATTCCAGCTGATTCACTCATAGCTAAATGCTCTGCATTAGCTATCTCATATGGCACATGACGTCCATCCCATTCGTTTTCTCTAACTGGGATCTCCTGCAAATAATTCTCTAGTTTTTTTCTATTACTCTCGTAGGCAAAAGCACGTTCCCAGCCAGCGACTTCATTATCAAAGTAGCCTCCAAGTTCCTTTTCTCTTGAATAAAATGGGCTTACAAATAGCTCTCTTTGACTAATGTAAGGCTCTCTAGGGTGAACAGCAGGAGTATAGACGGTTTGTGCGTTTTCAAAAGATCTAGTTTTAACAAACTCTTTTTCTTTCTGGGCAGGATAAAATCTAGCAATGTCAAAAGCGTGCATATCTACTTGTGTTTTGCCATTGATCATCTGTTCGGCACACAACCTAGCACATCCAGGGCCGTCTTTAACCCAAACAGCTTCACATAACCAAAAACCTCTGACTTCAGGACTTTCACCTATTAAGGAACCAGCGTCAGAAGTTACGGATAAAAGACCATTAAATGAACTTCTTTCATCCCAGCCTAATTCATTAAGTATAGGTGTCGTTTCAAATGCTTTTTCAAGAGGTTCAGCGATTTCTTCAAGATTTAAATGCCTCATTGAATCAGAGGTCATGGTCTTTTCAGGATTACCAATATCTTCAGGGTCAACCAGTCTGGGTTCTTTATCTTCATAATATCCCCATTCAAGCATTCCTCCGTGAAGTCTGCCTGTATCTCTGACGTAAGCTGAATTGCCTTGGTCACGAAGTAGTGGATAAACGAGAAAATCCTCTGCTCCTTGTGCCTGGGGAAGCGGACCAAAGAATAATAAAGGGTGCTCAACGGGTGCTAGTGGCACTGGTACGCCTGCCATCTCTCCTAGTAAAGGTCCCCAGATTCCTGATGAAATTACAACCTTGTCAGTTTTAATTGTTCCTTTGTCTGTTTTTACTCCAGTAATACGTCCATTCTCAATCTCAAAACCCACGGCTGGCGTATCCGTATATGTAGTCAAAGCACCTTTCTCTTTAGCATGTTCTACGGCAAAGCTAACCACATCCTGAGAGCGAGGCACTACTAGACCAGCATCTGGATCCCACATTGCTCCTCTGATTGATTCTTCTTCCAGTAAAGGAAATTTTTCTTTGGCTTCGGACGCAGAGATCAGCCTAACATTAGTTCCAAAGGCTTTACCTGATGCTACTTTTCGTTTGAGTTCCTCCCAGCGCGCATCGTCTCCTTTTCTACAGATTTCTAGGCCTCCTTTTTTTAGGAAGAAGCCATTTTCTTCATAAAAATGTCTGCTGAAAGCAGTAGTCCAGTTACCTAATTTGTCGTGAGTTGTGTTGTAGACAAAGTCAGAAGCATGTGCAGTTGAAGCTATATCTGAAGGAATTACTGTAGATTTTTCTAGCCCTACGATATTTTTTTGGCCTAGTTCTGCAAACCAATATGCGAGCATCGATCCAACTATACCTCCTACGCCTACTATGACTATTTCTGCTTCTGTAGGAAACTGAGAGGATTTCATCGCGACATTATAAATCAATATTTTTGATTTAATTAGTCATTTTTTTACGATTTTTTACCTATTTATAGAGCTCAATATATACGCCACGTAACAGGCTTATAGTTCCTGCAATTAAGATAAATACAAAGGGTAAAGCCATCGATATAGACCCTGATTGTATGGCTGATAAGGCATATGAACCCCCACCCACTAATAAAACAATAGCAACCAATCCTTGAACAATTGCCCATATTACTCTTTGTATTCTAGGGGTATCTTCTTTACCTCCAGAAGTAATCCTATTGATAACTAATGAACCTGAATCAGCAGATGTTACAAAAAACAATACCAACATGAATAAGGAAAAGATACTTGAGAAAATAGGAAACCAAAGGTTATCTAACATGTAAAATAGAACTAGAGAAATATCATCAACTGGTTCACTTAAATTACCCAATCCTTCTTGAAATTGAAAAATTGCAGTTTCTCCAAAAGAAGTAAACCATACTAGACAAAATAAAAGAGGCACAAACATTACGACAGATAGGAATTCTCTAATGGTTCTCCCTTTTGATATTCTTGCTATGAACATCCCTACAAACGGAGACCAAGAAATAAACCAAGCCCAATAGAAAATTGTCCAATCATGATACCACTGCAGGTCATCAGGCCTATTCCAACTACTTAAACGGATAATGTCTTGAAAATAAAAAATTAAGTTCTCCCCATAAGCCATAATAATCTTGAACGTTGGTCCAGCAAGTACAACAAAAGCTAACAAAACTAAAGCAAGTCCAATATTGATATTACTAAGAACCTTTACTCCTTTATCCAAGCCCCTATAGACAGATAAAATAACTACAGAAGTTATAAATACTATTACTAATGATTGAGTTAATAGATTGTTGGGTAGATCAAATACATAAAAAAGACCAGAAGCTGCTTGTCGTGCTCCCAATCCCAAAGAAGTTGTCAAACCAAAAAGGGTAGCTAATACGGCAATGATATCAATGACATCTCCCTGCCATCCCCATATTCTTTTACCTAAAAGGGGATAAAAGATTGATCTAATTGTTAAAGGTAACTTCCAGTTATAACAAAAAAAGGCAAGAGATAATCCTATGATTGCATATACTGACCAGGCATTAAGACCCCAATGAAAAATGGTTGCACTAAAAGCTAATCGATAAGCTTCTTCAGATTCAGGAGGAGCGTTTAGAGGAGTTCCAAAGACTCCTGTGTAATAGGAAAGAGGTTCAGCGGCTCCATAGAATGTCATACCTATACCAACTCCTGCTGCAAATAACATACAGACCCAAGATACAAATCCAAATTCCGGGACCGCATCCTTTCCACCGAGTCTTATTTTTCCAAATGGAGAGACAATTAAAAAGAAAATAATCAATGTAAAGGCAGACATAGATATCGTAAATAAGGTGCCGAACCAAGACACTACAAAGTTAATAGTTTTAGTAAGAAATTCAAAAGATGTTTCTGGGTAGACCAATACTAAGACAGAAAAAATGATGGCTAATCCTGAACTAATAGAAAATACTGGTAAATTTATATCTAGCCCAAGGAATTGGGTGTTGGCCCTTCTCTCTCCTTCTATCATTGAAGTGTTTTCTGTGCTCTCTGTCATTTAATTTCCTATTAGTTTATCAGGGCTATATCTTCAGGCTTTAATAGCCCTGCATCCAAGCTATTAAGTAATGGATTTAAGTGTTTTGAATAAGGTTTCCAACGCTCCATTCCATCTTTATTGATTGGTCTTCTTACTTGTTCAGAACTAGCAGTTCTAACAGATCTGTCCGTTTCATGAAATGAAATACATTCTTCTTCATAAGGTAACTCTAAAAATTCAAGCATTCTCTTAACCTGCCCCTCAAGATCTTCGATGATATCTTCGTTATTTACTCTTAATATCTTATCGGGTAACACCCCATTCCAATGATTCATTAGCTTAACGTAGCTATTGTAATAACTTCCTGCCTCGGCTAGACCATATGAAAATTCTTGTCCTTGAGCAAAAAGTTGTTTGAACATACTAAAACAACAATCTAGGGGATATCTTCTAGCGTCAATAATCTTAGCGTTTGGCATTATTAGATGGATTAAGCCAATATGTCTGAAGTTATTTGGCATTTTATCTGTGAACATTGGAGCATCTTTTCTGTGCATTCTAGTGTCTTCAATAAAGCCTCTACCCAAAGTTTCTCTTTGTTCTGGTGTTAATGACTCCAGACTTTTAGGGTAATTACCTAATTTACCGTAAATATCATCTCCTCTTAAACTTTGAGCGATCGAAAGAATATTTGGAAGCTCAAGCGTTCCATCAACCATCGAGTGCGAGGCTAATATCTGTTCTATTAGTGTTGAGCCCGCCCTGGGTAAGCCAAGAATAAATATAGGGTCTTTTGTATTATGACCTCCGCTACCTAAATCTCTAAAAAAAGTCTCATCACAAACATCTATTTGAGCTTGTAGTTCTTTTTCCATTCTCTCAATTGAATATTGACTTTGATCATTTTTAATTTTGTTCCCTCTTTCTAAATGAAAAAATGCTTCATCATATTCCCCATTTACTTCGCAGCCTTGAGCAAGTGCAAAATGAAAATATGCTTTATCTCTTAATGATAAATCTACTCTCTTAACCTGTTCTCGCATGTTGTCTAATTCAATAGCAGTAAAAGAATAGGTTTTTAAATTTGCTAAAGAAAAGAAAGCCTCTCCATGATCTGGTTTAATTTGATATGCAGATTGATAACTCTTAATGGCCTGATCTGTTCTACCTAGAGTTTTTTGTGCATGACCTTTTGATGTAAATGTACTGAAGTTGTATGGGTTTTTAATCAAAATATCGTCCAATAAGGTAATTGCTTCTTCATGGTCTCCATTTTGCATAATTTCACTAGCTTTTTGAGCTTGATAAATAAGGTTATCAGGATATTTATCACACAAGATATTGACTTGCTCCATGGTCTTAGCAAACTTTTGTTTTTTTCTAAGAATCGAAGCATATTTCATCCTTAGATCGCCATCTTCGGGCTTAAACTCAACAGCCTTTTCAAGCAGAAATTCTGCATCATCAAAATAACCCAATCGATTAGCAATTTCAGCAAGCAGTGACATTGCGTAGGTATGAGTAGGATTTTGTTTAAGAAAAGTCCTACATTTTGCCTCTGCCATACCCAGCCTGCCCTCATTGAGAATCTGATCTATGTATAAAAGTACACCTGGAAGTGATTGTAATTTATTGATTTGTTCAAGGGCATGATCAGCTGCTGGTTTGTTATTATTTTTTACAAAATATTGATATAAAGAATTCCAGGCTGCAAAAAGCGCTGGGTTAAGTTCACAGGCTTGTCTATAGTGCACAACGGCTTGTTCTTCATCTCCCATATCTCTATTAAGGTGGCCCAACTCTTGGTAAGCACGTCCCATATCTGGAGCAATGGACAACAAGTGTTCAATATATTTTTTTGAATCGTTATATTTTTTTAAATATCTAGTTGAAACAGCTGCTAGGTATAAACTATCTATATGATCAGGATGATCCTTAAGAATAATCTTTAATAATTTAAAAGCATGATCAAACCTACTGTCTTTGACAGCTTCCGTAGCATCACTTAAGTCTACTGAAAGTGTGGTTTCATCTATATTTAATTGATCTTCTTTCATTCCAAACTCATTCTAACAAACTTAATAAAATCTACTTTTAAGAAAAATTAAAGGGAGCCTGAGCTCCCTTTAATATTTTTTACTTACTTATGAAGTTTAAAATTTAACTTTATACCTCAGACCAATGGTAAGCGGTCTTACAACGGCTACGCGCTGTCTATCAAAGACGAAAGTATTACTTATTTCAGCTCTTTCATCCGTAAGGTTATCAATATACGCTTCTGCCATCCAAGAATCGTTACTGATACCTGCTCTGATATTGGTTAAGTTATAACTATCTTGCTCGGCTCTGTTAGGCGCCATGATGTCAGAATAACTTTTATCTGACATAGTGAATTGAGCTTGCCAATGTCCAGTATTACCATTAGACATTCCCCACTCTTTTCTAGCACTTACATTACCTTGAAACCCAGGAGCAAATGCTAATTCCTGACCTTCAACAACATCAGCGGTTGGAATTAAGCTTTTAGTAATCTCAGAATCTAAGACTGAGAAAGCACCTGATAGTATTAAGCCGCTGTCAGTATAATAAACAAAGTCGCCCTCGACTCCTCTTATTTCAGCATCAGCTGCATTATCAGAGAAGAACAAGTTAACAATACTTGGATCAAAAATAGTGCTCTGTAAGCCGGTTACATCAACCATGAACACACTACCATTGAATCTAAGTGCGCCATCTTGAAGAACAGATTTCCACCCAAACTCATAGTTTGTGATTTCATCAGAATCAATAGCTGCAGGTACAGAGTATGATCCATCTGGACTTGTTCTACCTACAGGTCTATTTAGAAGACCAGGCCTAAACCCTTCAGACCATGTGACGTAATACATAGTTTCGTCACTTGGTTTCCACGAATAAGTTATCTTTCCAATAACACCATCTGTTTGTGCCGTATCTGGATAACCATTTGCATTACCTGGTGCGTATTGAGCTGATAAGTTAGATCCATATTTCTGCTGGTCTGTATTACCGAACCCATTACCGAATGATGAGTTAGCACTACCTTCAAAATCAACCTCAATATCATACCAACGAGCACCTACAGTAAGTTCTGTTGTGTCGCTTAATGCAAAGCTAAGTTCACCAAATACACCTTTCTGCTCATCAGTTCTTCTAATATCGTTAAAGAAGATAACTGGTTCTGAATAAGGCCCTGCCGAATACCAACCCGCTGCAGCATTATTAAGTACTCCAGTTGATGATGTATCTGTCAAAGCATAGTTCGGAGAGTATGTAATGTCATTACCCAAAGTGCCTGGGTATGTAAATAAATTTAACTCAGTAAGCTCAGTATCACTCATGAAGACACCAGCTGTAAGTGACGTAGTGTCATTTATATCTGTATTTATACGAAATTCATGACTTGTAACATCTAAATTTGTAGTTGAATCAACTAATAAGTTAGGAGCACCACAAGTTCCCGTTGGAACGTTACCAGGTGCATAAGTTGTGTATGTTACATAGTAATCACAAATGTAGTAAGGAAGATACTGACCAACAAATAAGTAGTCTGTGTAATCAACCATTTGATCTGTTGTTCTATCTGTATATGCTCCAGCATAAACTACTTCTAGATCACCTATTGAACCTTCAAGAGTTAAACTCATGTTGTCATATTTATCTTCAATAGTGTCGTCGGTGTATCTTTGAATCTCTAGATCATCTAAATTTGGGTCTGTAAAAAACACACCATCAGCACGGACAGTTTGTTGTGCAACAGTGGCTAGTGCATCCCAATTTTCATTAATTTCATGGGCTAAACTTGCTCTGTAGCCTGTGTAAGTTAATGTGTTAGCGTCTTCTTCAATGATTGCGACTGCATCATTTAAAGTAACTCCTGAAAGATCAGCTCCAGCTTGGAAACCAGCTCTAGATGAAGAAACAGGAAGGCCATTTGCTCTTACTGTACCTGCTGTTCTGAAACGTGCAGATTGACTTGCATTAAGAGTGCCTGCAACTTGATCAATGTAACCGCCTTTTTTATCTCTGTAGGCTACAAATCTAGCTGCCGTAGAATCACCAAGAGGCATGTTCGCTACAAGCTCTACTTTGTTTCCAGAATTTCCATCCGGCATAAATCTTTGTCCAACTTCTAAGTTAGCCGATGATTCTCCAATTACAGGTTTGTTAGTAATCATTCTAACAACACCAGCTTGTGAACTAGCACCAAAAAGAGTTCCTTGTGGACCTGCTAGAACCTCAATACG
>Ga0066836_10000379_pt1 | contig 20754 bp, 23 predicted proteins | sample ETNtaG_18_FD_71568 | JGI IMG/M metagenome (GOLD analysis project Ga0066836, IMG submission 71568) | Marine microbial and viral communities from oxygen minimum zone, Eastern Pacific Ocean - ETNP201302SV91 | ecosystem: Environmental > Aquatic > Marine > Oceanic | place: Pacific Ocean: Eastern... | reverse complement strand
CCTAATAATCCAAGTTTAATCAAACTGAAAAGCCCCATTCCCTTGCGATTCGACTTGTTGCGCTTGCGTAATTCTTTACGGGTTGATTTCAATACTTTCTCTGCAGTCACCTTCTCTTCACCGATTTCTCTGAAGACTCGGTTAGCGGTTTTCCCTACTAACTCGGGGATCCAAGTGAAATTTGCAGGATGGTTAAGGAATTTAGTCGCGGGTTCAAACCGTTTCAAATCTCGGAAAATGTAAGATGCCTTGAGTGTCTTTGTGTAAGTAGCATCGAGTGCTTTGGCACTCACATCATTTTCACCAATACATTTTGCAATTGCTTTACCAGCAAGTTTGCCGCTATGTAGGGCATTATTCATCCCTTGAATTTGCATTCCATTTGCAAAGACTAACCCCGCAGCATCTCCTACTACCAATGCTCCATCTCTGGTAAATCGATGTGGCATTCGGTGCAATCCGTATTCGGGGCACAAGTGTCCTCCATATTCGACAACCTCTCCTCCTTCAATCAAAGCAGCAATAGCAGGTTGTGCTTTGAATGCCTGATACAAATCGTATGTGTGTAACCCTTCTGGAAGTGACTTCAACTGAACAATAATTCCACACGACACAGTGTCTTCGTTTGTGTAGAAAAATCCACCACATCGCGGATATAGTCCTTTAGTTGCAGGATATTTTTCCCATGCATCTTCTGCCATGTCGCGGTAAAGAGAGAGTGCGAGCTCCATTGCCATACCACTTGGGGGGCGTTCATCGTTTCCAGGGAAACAATTGAATCGCTCATCAATTCTTTCTTTACCGAGGTGAATGACTTCCTTAATTCCGAGTAACATGTCATCTTTTTGCTGGGCATGTAACATTGAATCAAAATGGTAGGCGCGTGTCAAAACTGAATTACTTCCTTCTGCAATCACTACAACTTTACTGGTCATTATTTCCCCATCTTGAACAATTCCAGATATAGTTCCATTTCGGATTTTTTCAACCAATTCTTTTGGTAAGTTATCCACCTTCCATTTCTGTGCTGCCCCTTTTCCTGAATCTTTTGCAGGATCCGTTAGGTCTCTAGCATCATAGGATTCATGATCTAATCCAATAATATTGAGTTGGTCAATCTTAATTCCTGGCATCACAAAGAGCCCGGCTTCTTCCATTTTTTCAGCAAGCCACGCATCAGCCTTTGCCCTTAGTACTGAATAGGCAGAACGCTGACTGGGTTCTTCAGTCCCTCCAGTTCCATCCCATGAAGAAAATCTCCCTTCAATGAAAACAGCATCTTCATTGTTCAGAAATCCAACCTTCTTGTGATTGATACATCGTTCAATCCCTGGGCAATCCATTTCCCAATTTCCGAGGTACTCTTCAAAATCATCGAGTTCACGGCCCCACATGATGCCTCCAGTCAGATTCTTTGATCCAATAGGCTCTCCACGGTCCACAACTAGAATCCGGTCACCTTCAACCCCTTCTTTGAGAAGTTGGAAAGCGGTTGCAGCGCCGGCGAATCCAGCACCCACGATTATGACATCGAAGTCGGTTTCATCGCTCATAATGAGTCCTCAGCACAATTGGCGAATTGTCCCTTGACTTTCAACTTCACCCACACACATGCGCATGGGAGAACGGATATGAGGTTCGACCTTCACGCCATAGCATGGTCGTAGCGAGTGCCCCAGGGAAATGCATCCTCTTTGGGGAGCATGCTGTGGTGTATGGCCAGCCCGCTGTTGCAGTCGCCATTGATGCTAGAGTGAAAGTTGAAATTGAAAAATCGACCTCAGGCTGGTCTATTGATGGGATGAAATTCGACAAGAATAGGCATCCACACATCGATTCAATACGTAAGCGGCTATGGTCTAATGACGGAGGCCCTCCCCTTGACATCAATGTCTCGAGTGAATTGTTTGGGGCGGCTGGGTTGGGTTCTAGTGCTGCGATATGTTCGGCATTCGCAGCTGGGCTATTACATGCAAGAGGCACAGATTCTGCTGCATTACCACATTCAGGAATTGCAACAACAGCCCACCTTGCAGAAGCCGAAGCGCAAGAAGGTAGAGCATCTCCAACAGACACCTCTGCCTCGACTCTTGGAGGAGCAGTATTCATTTCCAATAAGAAAGAGAAACTTGCCGAATGGAAGTATACTAGAGACCTTCGAGTAGACGGTGTTCGAAGGACATGGGAAGTTCACCAAATTACTTTGCCGGATTCCGTTAAAGATGCCTTCCTTGTGATTGGTTTTACTGGACGCCCCGGGCCAACATCAGAAATGGTTTCCAAAGTTGCTGATTTAATTAATAGAGAACCTGAAAGAATGACTGAAATCGAGAGAATTGGACAAGTCACTCGAGCAGGAGTAACAGCACTAAATTTAGGAAACTTAGAAGCAATTGGAATTGCAATGAATGAATGTCATCGCTTGTTACAAGGTCTCGGCGTCTCTGATGATGATTTGGATCGAATGGTTGAAGCTGCCCTCCCATCTTCTCTCGGAGCCAAGTTGACAGGTGCCGGAGGTGGTGGTTGTATGATTGCTCTTACAACTGAACCGAGGCGCACTTCCGAGGCGATTGAAATGGCTGGAGGGCAAGTCTTGGTTTCTCCTTTGGGTGCACCAGGGGTTAGGATTGAGGAAATCACTGAAAATCCCTTGTGGAAAAGTTAGATGTCACAATGCGGACTATTTTCTATTTTTTCATTATAAGCAAAGCCGGCTCTTCCTTTATATAGGGGCCGAGTTACGGCGATTTCATGGCAACTAGTGATGAAGACCGTCTAACAGTAGTAAACGTAGTAGCATCCACCCGAGTGGCGGAAGAATTGAATCTCCCTGATATTGCAATTCAGTTGAATTGCGAATACGAACCAGAACAATTCCCTGGTGTAGTTTATCGTGTAGTTGATCCAAAACTTGCAATCCTAATGTTCCGCTCTGGCCGTGCTGTTTGTACCGGTGGTAAGAATGAGGATAACATCCATACTGGAATTGAACGCATGATTGGCGATTTGCGCGCTGCAGGAATCAAAACTTGGGAATTGGATGATGTCCAAATTGAAGTACAGAACATGGTCGCGACCTATGCTTTGCATTATCCTGAAGATTACGATGGAAAAGATAAGTGGACTGACGAACCTCTCGCAGGCGAGCCTCGAAAGCTAAATCTCAACCATTTGACGTTCCATTTGCCATTCGATAAGGTGGAGTATGAACCAGAGCAATTCCCTGGCCTAATTTACCGATTGGATTATCCGAAGGTAGTTTGCCTTATTTTCGGAAGTGGCAAGATGGTAATCACCGGCGCTCGACACAAGGACGAGATTCTTGAAGCCGTTGAAATCATTCAGGACGAACTTGCTGACCTTCTGTGAGGCGACTTTCGATGGGCCTCATCCGCCTTCTCGGCGAGTTCAGGGTCTGGTACTATGAAAGAGCAGCAGGACTGAAAGCGCGCCGCCGTTTCTTTTCACGAATGGCTGCCCGCCAAGTAGGGTCTCATGGGAATAATCTTAGCGCAGCAGGTCCAGTTCGATTGACCAAGGATACACATTTGGGAAACAATGTCAATTTCAATGGTTTAGAAGTTGCAGGGATTGGTGAAGTTCGAATAGGAGACAATTTCCATTCTGGAAAAGGGTGTATTTTACTATCGGATGTACACAACTATGAGGGTGAATCATTACCATATGATTCCAAAACTAAAGCATGCCCAATAACCATAGGAGACAATGTGTGGTTTGGACGGAATGTGATGATTTTGGGGGGAGTTAATATTGGAAATGGTGCTATAATTCAAGCAGGAAGTGTAGTAGTTTCTGACATCCCCGATTTGGGAATTGCAGGAGGGCACCCCGCTAAGGTATTCAAGACACGAGATCAAAGTCACTATGAGAGACTCATTGAGGAGAAGAAGTTCCACTAATTGTATCAAGTACAACTCTTGCAATGATTCGATGCCCTGAGTCATTGGGATGTAATCCATCTGCAATATGAGATGGGTTTAGCTGATTTCTCACTGGGATTAAGGGCACCCCTCTCTTTTTACACATTCTAATAATTTCTTCATTCAGATAATTTACGTACTCTGAATTCCAGAAGCGATCCGAATCCCATGAGACCGGAGTCGTTTTCCTTTCATCAATTGGAGTTAATTCAAGAACATATGTATCGCATTTCTTCGGTTCAAGAATATCAAGAATTTCAGCAAGGTTTTCTGCGACTTTTTCAGGAGTAGACGTGTACTCGTTATTTGATTGAACCCATCGTGCGTCGTTAATCCCAGCGGCAATGATTACGATTTCAGGGCAATCCACTTGCAAATCATTTAGCAATTTCAGCCTGATATCATGCAGCCCAAATCCATGAACTGCATTGACGACATCACAATTGATTTGTTGAGCCCAACCAATTGAGTTTGTTGCACCGGCACCGGCGGCAATGCTATCCCCCCATACGCCGACTTTTAGGGTGCCCATCATATCTCGTAAGACCTATTGATATTGAAACCTCGCAGCGATAAGGCCAATGAGTGTGATAGTGTGGGGGTCACATGGACAATGTCGGCCCAATTCGTACGGGTTTGGCCAACGGAGTCTATTTCCTGCACGTTCTAGTCACGTTTTTCGTCCCGTGGGGTTGGATATTGCCATGGCCTGAAGCTTGGTGGTTTGGCATATTTTTCATTCCTTTGATGCTCATTCACTGGAAAACAGCAGATGTGTGCATCTTATCCACCATAGAAATGAAACTTCGTGGCCACCCCAAAGCAGGCACTATTGAACAGGGTGGATTCATACAACGAATGGGAGCATTGATTGGTTGGAATATGAGTGATAAAACTGCTGTAAATATGGGCTGGGCCTTCTCATATATGGGTCTCATACTTTGTGCTTTGAGATTATATATTGGAGGGTAATAATGCCTTCTAATCTGCGGCGATTTTCCGCAAAATTAGTGCGAATATCACATCTTTTTGTTATGCTTTTCATAATGATTGGATGGGCTCTACCTTGGCGACTAGCGTGGTGGATTCATGTGGTTTTAACACCACTAACCCGAGTACATTGGAAGCTCAACAATCGAACTTGTATTTTCACGACCATTGAGAATCGATTATTACAGACTAAACCAGTGGCCGATCATGAAGAAGGTTGGTTTGTAAAAGAGATGACTGAGGCAATAACAGGGTGGAGGCCACCTACAACTTTGACACGTATTGTGATGGCATTTTGGATGTGGATTTCAACGATATTATCCGCAATCCGCTTGGCGGTTGTTTGATGAAGAGTGCCGCGGTGGCCACCCTATGGGTGGCCGTTCAAGACTACTATCAACAAGCCTAGTATTGCTAATGTTAATCTCTGTGATTACTCCATTTGCTACTGTTGAAGAAACCTCAAATCTTGAGGACGAAATTGTTTCTTTGGATTCGGCAAAGAGCACATCATTAGTCGATGTACCTTCTTTACGAATTGGAGATCAATGGGTGTATGACGCCTTTTTCGATGTGGGTGGATTAATTGCAGCAGGTGGTGTTTCAGCTAATGTTCAAACTCTAACAGGAACTCTTACCGGAGTCCTGCAAAGTATTGGAACACAGACCGTAGAGAATCGTTCTTCCCTTGTATACACTATTCGTTCGACGGGTTCGTTTGGTGCTAACGGCGTCAGTCTGGATGGCTATACTGGCAATCTCGATGTTGATTATGTTGGAATTGAAGAGTATCGAGTATCTGACATGGCGCTAATTACCCGTACAATGGAATTAGAGGTGGGGTTCCTTGCTTTTGGATTCATCAATATTGATGTGGCAGATATTACAATTTTGACTACTTATCAGCCACCGCAAGAAAATTACGATTTCCCTCTTGCAGTTGGAGAAGGACATTACACAAATTACACTGCAACTGTTCAGTGGAGTGGATCTTCTGATTATTTCGCAATTCCAGAGGACGAAACAAGACAAACTTCAGGGTATAGCACAGTGACTTCATCAGGCGACCCGGGTGTATCATATTCTGGCTGTTCAAATTCATATAACGTCACGCAATACAATTCAGATGGAACTGTTGCTGGCTTCAATTGGTATTGTCCTGCAGTTAAGTACAATGCTTGGCAACATATTGAGGATGCAATCGGCCTCGTTATTGATTTTAAATTAAAGGCACATACACCAGCATCTCGAGCACGAATAATATCGGTGAATCTCCAATATCCTGCATATTTCCTCGACATTGAAATGGGTGCCTGGATTAACGTAACCGATGCAGGCGGAACTCCCGTTGGGGGGGAGAATCTAGAATTCAGGTATGAGGCTGAAAGCGACATACGTCAAATTACAACAGCAACCAATGGTTCAGCCTACGTTGTTTTTGACACTGGACATTTCCCAGATCCCTCTGAAACCACATATGATTTTGCAAGCCATGGGATTATTGGTTGGATATCTTCTTCCAATCAAGTTGGAGTTAGCACTTTGACATTGGACGACGATTTGGTTGAAGTTGATTTGGTTACTAACGCGGCGAGTGTCGCGGTGGAACGAGTTAGAGGAGCAGATGTTTCAAATTTGAATTCAATAAATGGATACAATGTTATCCCTGGTGATGAATTAACATTTAGTGTCCCTGTCCGAAATGCAGGCCTTCTTTATTCACCTGCAACACAGTTGGAAGTTACTGCGCCAGATGGTACCACAAGCCGTGCCAATGTCCCTTCTTTAGCCCCACTTGCTGAAGCGAGAGCTGAAGTTTCTTGGACCGTTCCAAGCAGTCAATCAATTGGAGATGTCACAGTTAGTTTTGAAGCAGATCCAGATGAAGTTGTAACTCAAGATGCAAATCGTAGCAATAATCAGGATTCTTTGACAATATTTGTTGGTAGACTCCCATCAGCGTCTTTAGCAAACACAATTCCGACATTAACTTTTGATGATGTATTGTTGGATGCGACAATGTCTTCTGACCCGGATGGTGGCGACCTATACTGCCAATTTGAAATTGAAGAAGTCGCTGGAACAGATCCAATAATTACTTCAAGTTATGATTGTGAATATACAATGTATTGGGAAGATAATGGAGATTATGATGTTATTTTGACAATTTACGATGATGAAGGTGACTCATATACGATTACACAGACTGTTAACATCCTGAATCGAGCAGCAGTGGTTAACCTTGCCTCAAATGTAGCGATGGTGAAAGTTGGCGAACCTGTAACATTTGATGCATATGATCAAAGTGATGTTGATACCACTACATCAGAGGCACCAATTTCAATGCAATGGCTTCCCCCAAATGACCCGAATGGTATGCCATATGCTTGCGATGAAGGTATGGTGACGATGGTATGCACAGTTACACCTGAAGTTGAAGGTCAATTTATGATGTCCTTCAGGGGAATTGATGACGATGGTGCATTGACATCTGCAACTCATAGTATCATGGTCAACAATATTGCTCCCTCAAATGGTCAAATCGATTTGAGAAATGCTGATGATCAGATATCCATATTACCTGATCAGCAACAGATTTGGTGGGTCGATGAAGACCAATCCTTGGAATTAGTTGGTGATGTTACTGATTCACCTAATGATATGGATAGCCTGACATGGATGTGGCAACCAGATGTAGATATTGATCCAACATTGTCTATGACTTCCACAGGAGCAACCTCCGTAATTCCAGTGTCATGGAGCGAGAAAGGATTGCACAAAATCTCTATGCAAGTATTCGATGATGATGATGAAAGCAGTGGAATAGTTTCACGTTATGTACGTGTACAAAACGTTCCACCTACAATTGCCGATTTTGAACAACAACTTCCACTTTGGGAAGACCAAAATGCCCAATTAACTGCTGATTTTTCAGACTCCGCTTCTGATGTTGATTCATTAGTTGCATGTTGGGACACCAATCCGTTCGTCAATAGTGATGGCGAATTTTCAGCTGATGATGATTGTGATATCTCGGGATCAACGTTGACACAATCATGGCCATCTGCAGGTTCGTATCAAGTCATTTTCCATGTGACAGATGATGATGGTGATCGCACAAGTGAAATGGTCAATTTCACTGTACGAAACCGTAAACCAGTTGCTGCAATTGTAGCTAGCAACCTCCTCCCAGAGACAGGTGAAAAATTCAGCCTATCTGGAAATCTTAGTACTGATACTGCGTCAGATATCGATGATTTGATTTATCGTTGGGACTTAGATACCACCGAAGATGCTGATGACGATGGCTTTGCAGACAATGATTTTGATCGAGAAGGCATGGAGATATGGATTGATATTTCCAGTTCAGGAACACATACAATTCGCTTGATGGTGTTTGATGAAAGTGAGGTCTCAACTGCAGATGTAGTTATCGAGGTTCAACAAGAAGAATCAGGATTCCTTGGAGGAATCTTGAGTTTTGAAGATAATGGAGTTGCTATAATCGTAATTATTCTCCTTTTGGTATTAGCATCGTTACTAGGTGTTTTAGGATGGACATCAATGCGTGGGAAACAATCAGATCCTTGGGAAGGTAGTAGTGCTGACCCGTATGCAGTTGAGGAAATGCCTAGTTCCGCGCCAAATACAAGTATGTTTGCCGCTCCTACGGCAGAACCTTCTCCTGTTGCCGCACCCGTTCCAATGGGTGAACCAGTCCCTGCTACTGCTCTGCCTTCAGTTGTTGAGCCATTAACTCCTGCAACACCTCCCTTGCCAGACACGGGGCTACCTGCTGGATGGACAATGGAACAATGGAGCCACTACGGGGCTCAATGGCTAGAACAGGAAGCCGCAAAAGTAGTCGAAACACCACCTCCAACGTGGCCATCTTCCGAAGGTGACATGGACCTAGACCTCTGAGAGGGTACCATGCGACGGGCATTGTACGATTTCTTTGGCCTTCCAAAAATCCCTCGCAAAGATGAACCTGATGAGGTTGAAGATGAGATTTTGGAAGCTGAAGTGAGTCCAAACCCTATTGAAATCCCACAACCAGTTAGAGCTCGATCAAATAATCCCCTTCATGAGATGGATTTTCATGATTTAGGAGAGAGGAAATGGCTTGAATGGGCTGCGAATTATCAACGGATACCACATAGAGGATTACGCTACATCAAGCCTGATGAAATGCACCGTTTACCACTTGATAGAATTGTCACACGCCTTTCACAAGGAGATATTTTGATTATTGATTTGTTCTCTCTCGCCCACATGGATTCCCAACGCTCAGCACTCGCAAGGCAAGTTCAGGATGTAGCAGCAACTGGCGGATTACCCGTTTTTGCATTGGATGAAAAAGAACGCCTCTTATTGGTGCCAGGAAGAGGTAGTAGAGTAGATTCAGAAACTTACAATTTAGGGCTAAAAACAGCCCCCTTGTAACTTTTATTCGTAGTGACTACGTACTTCAAAACTCCACGAACTTCCATCAGGTCCACTGGTTAATCGATCCAGTCCAAATTGTGCTAGGAGTGGCCGCCAAGTCTCAGCATCAGGTGGAGAATTACCCTTGGCCCCAAGTTCAGGATGGATTAAATTCCTGACTTTCAAAATAGCAAGAGTTGCTACAGCCTCGGGTAATGTGACTAATTCCACAAGTTCACATTCTAATGCTGCTGTTGCAAGTTGGTGTCGAGGTGGCCATCCATTTTCTGAATCAACTTTCCCATCTAATCCATTCCATTCACTTTTTTCTGGAGGGAGTGGTGACGCGGTTTGGTTAACCAACATCGCCGCATCCCATGTCCCAGGGAGAGTCATTGCCGTTATTTTCGACCCGTTTTTTAAATTTACAAGTGTGTCTCGTGGCCGCCCATTTCTATTCTGACTTAGTGAGATACCAATTAGAGGCGGGTGGTTAGATAGTATTGAGACTGAAGAAACTGGACAGAGGTTGTCAACACCATCTTCATTTGTAGTTGAGAGTAGAAGTACAGGTCGAGGGGCTACAAGTGCAGAAAGCCATGCCGAACGCTCAGAGAATTCAAGGTGACTCATATCGATATTACGAATGTCTCCAGACATTGGCTGGCCAAGAAAACTTGTTATCTTCCGTTCTGCTTCACCATCACTTTTGAACCAATCATCTAATTCTCCACGTTCAACCTCTGAGAGTGCATAAGCGGTGAAATCTCGATATGCAACCCATTTTTTGATTTCGTCTCTATCTTCTTCCCTATCTCGCTTACGGTTAATACTTGAGTCCGCGTAGAGAACACATCGTTTCAAGAAATCACAAACTGCGGCCTTTGAATCATTCATCCCTTGCCACCTCATATTCCATTCTTGACATCAAATACTTTGCAGGGTTTCCAGCCCACACTTCTCCAGGTGGGATATTCTTGGTTAATACTGCACCTGCTGCCAATACACTATTTTCACCAACTACAACACCAGGTAATACAGTAGAACCTCCACCGATTACTGCACGTGCTTCAACAACAACAGGCATCCATTTTTCAGAATCACCAGAAGGTGGATATTTGTCATTTAACAACGTTGAATTTGGCCCGATAAAAACATCATCCTTGATGACACACTTGTTAGCAATATATGCGCCACCTTGCACTCTCACACGATTACCCAATATGACCTCATTACCAATATGGGATAGAGCACCAATATTACAGTCAAACCCAACAATTACATTCTCTCCAATATAGTTTGGACTCCAAGCAACAGATCCATTTCCCAGACCCAGTTGCTCACAGTCCAATTTTGACATGGGCCTCACTCCAAGGCAAGATGTTTGAGGATTCTCTCTGCATGACCCTTTGCTTTCACACCATATTTTGCATAGGAAAATGTCCCATCAGTCTCAATTACAAAGGTGGAACGTGAAATTCCCAGAAATGTTCGCCCATAATTCATCTTCTCCCGCCATGCCCCATACATATCGAGTAATTCACCCTCTGTATCCATGAGCAAATGGAAATTTAAATTCTGATTTCCGATGAAATTTTGATGTGATTTCTTACTTCCTTTTGATACACCCAATACAATGACATTATTTGAAGAAAGAATACCCATGTTATCCCTGAAATCACATGCTTGAACCGTACAACCTGGTGTAGAATCTTTTGGATAAAAGTAGAGAACAATTCGTTTCCCTTCGGACAATAATTTTTCCAACGAGATGATTTCTCCTTCTGTTTCTTCAACTGTAAAAAGTGGTGCTTTGTCACCCACCTCGAATGTAATTGTAGTGTCCATGAGTGCCCCAAGGCATACTCATCTTCAACACTTGCTAGGAAGATTGTTCTATCATGGAACATACAATTATGGATGCTGGCCGTTTTGGTGGTTCACTAAAACCAAAACAAGCAGTAGCCTGAAATGGCCGCATGCCATTGAGTGATTTACCCTTGTAAGTTGCTTTTGCATTTTTAATCCAAGAGATACCACGGACGCAATACCATTCTCTTTGTCCCTTCCGTGTCCGACCAAATGTACGAGTACCAAAAAAAAGACGGGCGAAAAAATTCTCTACTGTTGCGAGAAACCATCGTGGTCGCGGTAGAGGAAATGGGAAAGCACGCCCCCATTGTAAATCAATTTCAAGCTCGTCCGAAGATATTTTGATTCCATTCTTTGATCTACTAATTGATATTGGAACAATTTTCACATCTTCGAAGTTATACAAACCAGATACGTAATCTGCATGTTTTTGTGAAGGGGAAAGCAGTAACCGGGCACCATCTGGTCTCGCCCACATGATATTCGTAAAGGCACCGAGGGGAGAGCTTTTCCAATCTCCAATTACAACACGGTCCCCACTTTCAAATCCACAAGATGAGATTCTGCCCTCGAAAACATCCATGGTTTAACTTCCCATTTCTTGACGGATTCGTTTTTTTGTTGCAGCCCATGAGCATATCGGGCACTGTGTGAGGTTGTGATGTCTCGCAGGGCAATATTGGCGTCCAAAAAAAATGATTTGCAAATGCCTTTTGTTCCATTTATCTTCAACCCACAGAGCTTTCAAATCACGTTCCACTTGGACGACATTTTTCCCCTCCGATAACCCCCATCGTTGTGCTAATCGATGAATGTGTGTGTCAACTGGGAAGGCTGGGATGTCATACCATTGAGCCATTACTACACTAGCAGTTTTGTGGCCAACACCTGCTAGAGATTCCAGATATTCCCAGTCAGGTTTCATCCCTCCTCCTTCGACAATTTGTACCGCCATTTTCTGTAAGTTTTTTGCTTTCGTTGGTGCTAAACCGATTTCTCTAATACACTCTTGAATAACTTCAACACTGAGTGCAGCCATGTCCTCTGGCGTAGATGCTCTGGAAAAAAGTGCAGGAGTGACCTGGTTCACTTTTTTGTCTGTGGTCTGTGCAGACAGCATGACAGCAACTAACAATGTATAGGCTGAATTATGATCAAGAGGAACTGGAGTTTCTGGAAACAATTCATCGAGCATTTCACCGATTTTGATCGCCTTTTCAGCACGCCGCATTTATTCCAACTCCATCGGCTCAGCATCCCGTACTCCGAGCCAAAATCCGATGGCAATACAACTGAAGAATGGGCCGTAACAGGCCAAATACATCCCGATGTCTTCCATTCCACCCCATTGTTCCTTAGGGGCGCCAATTAGGACGTATGCCATGAGTGACAAAAACATCCCTGGAAATATTGCAAATGCACCAAATACCATTGCTTTACCAAGGCCCATTATTCCACCTCTTTCCCGAGTGCTTTTGAAAGTGCTTCTTGTATTCGAATCTCAGCCCACCATAGTCCTGCGAAACCACCGATTACAATACCAATTAGTAGCCCAAGAGGGGCACGTTCAGCCCCTGTTCCATACCATAGGAATAAGATGAGAAGAGCAGCGACAAAAAAGAGTCCGGTTCGAACAGTCCATGCAATTACCTGCGCCCGCATCATTTCACCACAATAGTTGTTCTAAGTCCGAGCCTTTACGGCAGTTGATAATATCGGTAGTTTCCAACCAGCCTTTACGAGCAATTTGAGCCCCAAACCAAACATCTTTCAGGCCTTGTGTTGAGTGTGCATCCGGATTAATCGCTATTGGGACACCTTGTTCCTTTGCATAACGGCAAAATCTCCAATCTAGATCTAATCTGTATGGGCTTGCATTGATTTCTACAATCTTCAATTCACCTTCTGCGTTCAACTCGCCCATGCGTCTTAGCACAGCATGTAAATCAATGTCAAAACCATCACGCCCCCCCAGAATTCGTCCAGTGGGATGTCCAAGTATGGTGAAGGTGGGGTCTTCAATTGCTGTAATTAGGGCTTCAGTATTTACATCTTCATCCCTTTTTTTCCACGTAGGTAATTGATGAACACTTCCAACGACATGGTCCAATATACCTCGGGTTTCGGCATCATAGTCGAGAGTACCATCAGGCAAGATGTCACATTCATTTCCATGGAATATACGGAAGTCTACACCACTATCTGACCAAGATTCATTCAATGCTTTAATTGCGTCTTTCTGTTGATGTAATTCTTCAGCGCTCAGACCACTTGCAACTTGCAATATTTGACTATGGTCTGCAATCCCTAAGAATTCCCAACCCAAACTTTGAGCAGCTTGAGCCATTTGTTCAAGAGAGGCTGTACCATCTGATGCTGTTGTGTGGTTATGGAACGCCCCTTTCAGTTGAATCGGTTCCATTAGTGTAGGTAATTTGTCATTCAGTGCTGCTTCAATTTCCCCATAATCTTCACGTAATTCCGGTGGGACCCATGCCATTCCCAAATGAGCATAGATATCCGATTCTTCAATTGCAGGGAGTGAGAATTCCGCCGCTTCCAAACCTTTCAAATCCCCAATAGCATCAAGTGGAAACAGGCCAAATTCGTTTAATCGAAGACCTTGATCCAATGCTCGTTGCCTCATTCTTACATTATGCTCCTTTGAACCAGTGAAGTATGCCAAAGTAAATGAGAATACATGTGGAGGTACAAGACGGATTTGCGCATCAATGGTTGTACTGGATGCTAATTCCTCCCAAGCATCTCCACCGAGTGCTTCCAATACACCTCCATCAACTTGCCCTTCTTCGGAAATCTCATCAAAAAATTCAGTTCCAAGAATGATGCTCACCTTTGATGAACCTGAACCCTTGATGTCGGCAATTCCAGGTAATGAAAGAATTTGGTTAGTCACTAACTCAACATCTTCTGGTTTCACTGCAGCAACAATATCAAGATCGCCAATTGTTTCTTTTCGCCGCCGCGTCGATCCTGCAAGTTGGGCTCTTTGAACCCCAGACATAGATGCAATTCTGGTTTCAAGTGCTTCACCATATAATAATCCAACATCGAGCCTTCTTTTACCCGAGAACCGCTTAAGTAATTCAATTCCATCAAGGACTTTTTGTTCAGATTTAGCACCCATTCGATCTAAGCCTTGTAACATTCCATCTTCTCCTGCAACTTTCAGAGATGCTATTGAATCAATACCCAATTCTTCGTAAAACAGTTTGATTTTCTTTGGCCCCAATCCAGGGATTGCTAACATTTCGATAAGCCCTGATGGGATTTCGTCATAGAGGCCCCCTATCTCTCCCCATTTCCCTTCACTCATTGCTTCAGAAATTAGTCCTGCAATTCCTTTTCCGATTCCCTTTATTTCAGTAAGCCGCCCTTCATTAGTAACAATCCATAGGTCTTCTTCCAAATTCGAGAGACTTCTAGATGCATTTTGATACGAACGAATTCGAAATGGGTTCGCCCCTTTCAATTCAAGTAAAACTCCTATTTGCTCAAGAACTTGGATGACATTTGACTTGGAATAATATGGAGGTCCATTGCGTCGAGGACGAGGAAGAGACCAACTCGCGACACCGACCATGGTGAGGTTTGACACTAGGACGTTCTTGACTCTTAGCACAGGCTGAAGAGCCTCCACCCCTTGGGAACACTATGCTAGCCGAGTCACTCAGTATGGTGCTTTGCGGTTTTTCACTTCTACTATGGATGCTAATAGCGACTTTGTCACGCAGTGACCTTGCAGAAAGTAGAGCTCAGTGGGCCATGCTTATCCTTTCATTAACAACAGCAGCTTGTTTGTTATTGTTGGAATATCAAGGTGGTTCTATTTGGGGTTCAACCTACTTGCCTAAGCCATTGGCATTGCTGTGCATCGGTTTTGCGTTCATGGCTAGATTGAATATTAAGGGGAAAAATATCTCACAAGGCATGAATCCACATCAAATCATGAAGGAAAACAAACTTGCTTTAGAGGAAGAGTGAAGATATTTTCACTGTAAATTTCAATCTGAATCTTCTAGATTCAGTTTGTCGTCAATGAATTGGCGCATGTAGGCTGGGAGTTCACCATTAACAAAAATGACATCATTGACTGGTTCAAGTTTCATCAATGCATAGTAAATTTGCATAGCAGTCATGGGTGTACTACTACATCCGGTGCACCCACCCTCAAGTCCAAGCATTATGATCCCATTCGATGTATCTTTCACATCCACAACCCCGTCATGTGCATCCAGAACAGCCTGAACAGGCCCTACTGAATCCAGAATTAGTTGAGGATCTACATCCGCCATATGAGCCCTATTAGGGGTGAGGCATTTCAACCCACGCCTATCTCGGAGAGATATGACTCGGGTTGTTTTGCTTGATTTATTGGTCGAGCGAGCAGAATTTGGTCATGGTGGAAATTTAGAAGTTCTATCTCCTTTTTTGTCCAAAAGTGATTCGATTGAGTGTCTACTATTGACGCCACAAATGGAGGCTAAAAATTCTCGCGCACAGGGGTGTATCCAACTTCAAGAGAAAGATATCCCTCGTTGGGACAATGACTTCCCCTTCTGGCAGGAATATACAGAAAATTTTGATAAGGGAACAATCCATTTCCGTAGAATTAAAATGCCAACTCAATCCAGTTTTCTTGACCTAAAACCCGACGCAATTATCTGCTCCGGGAGTCGGAAAAATGTATCCATGTGGGAGCCTTGGATGGAGGCGTGTGCTGAATTGCTACGTTGGGGCATCCAACAAGATATACCGACACTAGGCATTTGCTTCGGTCACCAACTTCTTGCTACAGCATTAGGTGGCAAAGTAACTAGGGCTGAAAAATATACAGATGTTGTTTCAGATTTGGTGCATCACGAGTCAGATGAAGTTGTTAGTGTATGTGGGATTGGTTTGTTTACCCATCAAGATCATGTAACTTCCCTCCCCTCTGGAGTGACCCATTTGGCTAGCGCAAAACATTGCGGTTATGCTGCATTTCGGGTGGATGGGAAAAAGGCATGGGGTGTCCAGTTTCATCCTGAAGCAGCCAGAGCCCGAATTGAAAGGTCATTCAAACTTGGGCATATCAATGAAGAAGAATTGGCTGCTTTCAAACGCGATCATGAAGGTGCAGCACTTCTTCTCGCATTCTCCGAGCAAGTGTAAATTATCTCAAATGTGCATCTGAAGAGATTTTTCACGCCCACGCGCTTATAACGGGGTCATCGTGCGCGGGCCATCCCAAGAGGTGTAATCATGGAAATTAATAGTGAAATGGTCGGACAAGTAGGCGTTGGTGCGGGTTTAGTAGGATTGCTCATAGCATTCATGCTATATCGCCAAGTGAATTCAATTGAGATAGAGAATTCTAAAGTTGCAAAAATCACGAAACAAATACAGGAGGGTGCCATGGCATTTCTCTTTGCAGAATACAGAATACTCGCTGTATTCATCGTCGTTGTAGCCGTATTATTGGCTGCTGGAGGAAGCATAGGGCTGGGTACTGAAACTGCAATTGCTTTCGTCATAGGAGCAGCATGTTCAGTAATGGCAGGATTTAGTGGAATGAAATCTGCGACAAGTGCTAACGGGCGAACCGCTCAGGCAGCTGCAAATGGTTTGATGGAAGTTACTGAAACATCCCAACCAAAGGGCCATCAACAAAAGGTAGGCCAAGCAGCAGCTCTTGCAACTTCCTTCAATGGCGGTGCAGTAATGGGTTTAGCAGTCGGTGGTTTAGGCCTAGCAGGTATTTCCCTCATGTTCTTAATGTATGGACAAGATCTCGATACAGTTGGAACAATTGCAGGATTTGGAATGGGTGCATCATCCATTGCTCTTTTCGCGCGCGTAGGTGGAGGCATTTACACCAAAGCTGCCGATGTTGGTGCAGACCTTGTGGGTAAGGTTGAGGCAGGTATTCCAGAAGATGACCCACGTAATCCTGGCGTGATAGCTGATAATGTTGGCGACAATGTCGGTGATGTAGCAGGAATGGGAGCAGATATTTTCGAATCATTCGTGGGGTCAATTATCGCAGCAATGGTCATAGCAGCCGCATCAACTGATCTTGGTGAAAATTATGTTCTCATGCCAATTCTTTTCGGTGCAATAGGTTACGTTGCAAGTATCATTGGAGTATTTTCAATGAGTGTTTTCAAGGGAGGGGACGCAGCAGCGGCTCTTCGGAATACGACTTTCGTTGGCGCAATTCTATTCTTGATAGGTGTTTACTATGCCATGACCGAACTAACATTCGCAGATGGAACTACATTGTCTGATGGTTACTATGGCCTTGGACCGTTGAAAGCAGTTGCCATTGGTAGCGTTGTTGGTATTTTAATCGGCCTGGCTACTGAATACTATACGGGTATTGAGCCCGTATTCGGTGTACCAGTGAAGGCAATCCCATACATTGGTGAAGCAAGTAAGACAGGTAGTGCAACAAATGCAATTGCAGGTCTTGCAGTTGGTATGCAATCGGTGTTCATACCTGTAGTATTGATGTGCGTGGGAATTTATGTTGCTAATGATGTAAGTGGCCTATATGGAATTGCAATGGCAGCAATGGGAATGCTTGCAACAGTCGGAGTTACAATGACAGTCGATGCATATGGACCGGTTGTAGACAACGCAGGTGGAATTGCTGAAATGAGTGGATTAGGAGATGATGTTCGTGAAATTACAGACGAATTGGATTCGATTGGAAACACAACAGCAGCGATTGGAAAAGGATTCGCAATTGGTTCAGCAGCATTGACAGCCCTCGCTCTTTTCGCTGCATTCCGATCCAGCACTGATGACGCTCTAGCAGAAGCAGGAGACCCGTTACTTGACCTTTCACTAACCAACCCACTAGTTGTGATTGGTTTGCTCATTGGTGGCGCTCTACCATTTGTAGTGGCAGCCATGACAATGAAGTCAGTAGGGAAAGCTGCTGAGGATATGATTACCGAAATCCGTCGCCAATTCAAAGAAATTGATGGCTTACTTGAAGGAAAAGAGGGTGTTGAACCAGATAGTGCAACATGTGTTGACATTTCCACACAAGCAGCCCTTAGGGAAATGGTCGCCCCAGGAGTTGTAGCAGTATCCAGTCCACTGATTGTTGGGATGCTACTAGGTAGCTCCGCACTTGGTGGTTTACTTGCTGGTGCAACTGTAACTGGTGTTCTAATGGCATTATTCATGGCAAACGCTGGTGGTGCTTGGGACAATGCAAAGAAAGCAATTGAGCAAGGACATATCCCTGGTGCTGAAAAGGGTGATGAAGCCCACGGTGCCGCAGTTGTTGGAGACACGATTGGTGACCCATTCAAGGATACAAGCGGCCCATCTTTGAATATTCTAATCAAATTGATGAGTATTGTCAGCCTTGTTATCGCTACTCTTGTAGTAAAACATGGCGGAATACTTTGAGAAGTATTCAAGAGAAGAATGTGTCAGCGCGCATCATGCGCGCTCAAATGCTGGTGTTCCTATTTTTGGGCGCTAGCCTTGCAGGTTGCTTGGGTTCAACAGGTTCTGGCTCAGGATCTGAGGATACCTCTGACTTATCACAACCAGCAAATTGGTCTGTAGGACAGTGGTGGTTGTACACTTTCTCTACACCTGAATGGGAGGATGACTCTGCCCGATTGGTTGTTACTGAAACAGATGCAGAAGAAGGCACTGCATACATGTTGGGAATTACAAGTCAACGTGAAGCACGTCGACATGCCGTATTGAATCACAACCCTTTCCTCGGTAGAATTACACATGATAATTTATCTGCATATGAGAATGGTGCACCACAATCAGTACTACAATTTCCATTAGTTAAAGGTGCAAGCTGGTCGTTTACACTATTTGCTCAAGAATGGACTACCATAGTGACTAATGCCATGGATGGAGTTGCTACACTTGAGGCGAGTACAACAGATGGCCAATCTCTGGATTATGTGTACAGTGGTTCAATGGGCTTCTTCAGTGATTTAGTCTGGACAAGCTCAGAAAATCAAGTATTATTACAAATGACTGCAGTCACTACTGGGTTGGATTACAAAGGCAATGTATGGTTCGTACAAGCCGGAGACATATTTTCAAAAGAATGGGACAACAACGGTGGGCCAGACGCTGAAATTGAGGATTCATTCTTTGTTTCAGGACACCCTAGTGCAGGAGATTATGATGAAATGATTTACTGGCTCGATGCTGCAATGGGAACTGGGTCCACAGGAAGTCTAACTTTACGAGATCATTTTTCCACTTCCGCATTGACTCGTCAATGGGGTTCAGGTGCTGAAGAAAATGGGAATTTAGGTACTATCCCCTATCCAAGTGGAGAATATACTCTGACTATTACTCAAACTGGAGATTCATATATTCGATTTTTCGTAGCAGGTGGCATCACAACAACTTGGACTTTATGAGTTGATTTGATGGGCACGTTAGTCATGCTCCATGGCCTTACAGGTACAGCAGATTTGATTCGTCCTTTTGCAGAATCAATTTGCCCAAAAGGATGGCATTTGTGCCTCCCTGAAGGGCCATTCAAACACCCAAAGCGAGGTTTTGGTTGGTGGATTCGAGATGCCCCTCCATCGACCCCTCTTGATACGAAAACGTCTGAGCAAGTGGACAAAAGTATTGCTTATCTTGAACAAATAATTCCGGATGGCCCATTAATTGTAGGAGGGTTTTCGCAAGGAAGTGCCCTCGCTCAAGAATTACTAGCAACGTCATTAAATCAACGAATTATTGGTGTCATAGTCATTGCTGGAAAAACAGCTAGACCTCTTGAACAAAGATTGATGCTTGCAAACATCCCTCCTTGTCGCTTGCTATCGATGCATGGTGAAAGTGATGAGATGGTCCCGCTATGGCAAGGTGACCAAACAGTCGAGATCCATCAAGAGGCAGGATGGGATGTATCCCTCTTACGTCATCAAAAAGGGCACATGGTTAATTTGAAACAACTTCCCGAAATAATTGAATGGGTTTCAAAGACTATTGGATGATTACCAGCCTTCAAGAAGGTCAATCATTTGGGCACATACATGAGCGCCCGCGTCAATTCAATATTGGCAAGAGCAAGAACTGATTTCGTGATGTTTGTTACGAATGTCTGTCCTTATTGTCACAAAGCGAAACGTTTGCTAGATAGTCAAAATATGTCTTGGTCGGATTTTAATGTGCAGAAAGACAGGTCTCTCCAAATGGAAGTTGTCGCAATGACTGGTCATCGCACAGTCCCAGTTATCTTCGACACCCGAGATGATACACCCGTTTTTGTTGGTGGTTCAGATCATCTTGAAGATTATCTCTAATCAATTCACCTCAACACCCTCGCCAAGAACACGACGGGTTTCATCTGGGTCGATGAATAAAACTGCGAGAATGATTAATGATTCAAAGACCGCTGCTAAAAGTAATAGTGTTGCATAATCAAATCGACTTGCGAATAAATCAGTCAATGAATACCCGATGACTGCAGATAGATTCATCATAGCCATGTACGCAGTGAATTGAG
>Ga0066836_10000378_pt1 | contig 20769 bp, 17 predicted proteins | sample ETNtaG_18_FD_71568 | JGI IMG/M metagenome (GOLD analysis project Ga0066836, IMG submission 71568) | Marine microbial and viral communities from oxygen minimum zone, Eastern Pacific Ocean - ETNP201302SV91 | ecosystem: Environmental > Aquatic > Marine > Oceanic | place: Pacific Ocean: Eastern... | reverse complement strand
TTTTTTCTTTTTATAACATAAAATCATAGAATAAATTGTAATAAAAAAAAGTTATTTCAACTCCTTTCATTCTTAAAGAATAAAAAATAAAATAATGAAATTAATATATATATAATCACAATTATTGGAAAAGCAGCTAATTTGATAAATAATATTAAAAATAAAGAGATCAATAATAAGATATACTTATGAAAATTTTTAAAAATTAAATAATTTTTAAATTTTAAAGAAAAAAACTTGATATTAACTACCATCATTATTGAAAAAAATATTACTAATAAAAGTAAAATTTCAGACGTAAGAAAATTATTATAAGTTCCGGGATTAAAGATTAAAGAATTAAAAAACAAAGCAACTAATGGAGTAGGAATACCCAAAAATATAAACTCTTGTTTATTGTCTAAGTTGAACTTTGATAACCTTAATGAAGCAAATAACAGAATTAAAACTGAAAAGTACTTATAAATATCAATATAAGAATTAGTCTCAAACCAATCATATAAAATTAAACTAGGCAAAAGACCAAAAGATATTAAATCAGCAAAAGAATCAAGATGTTTGCCAAAATTAGATGTTGCATCCAATTTTCTTGCTATAAAACCATCTAAAAAATCAAAAATAAGAGATAAGTAAATACAATACTCAATTAGAATATAATTTTTATTTATCAGAAACAAAATTCCTAAAAATCCAGATAGTAAATTAAGGATCGTAAAAAAGGTAGGAAAAATAATTTTCATATTAAAAAAGGATTATTATTCATTTCATTTTTCAGAATTGTTTTTGGTCCGTGGCCCGAATAAATTGTTGTATCCTCACTCAGCAAAAATAGTTTATTTTTTATACTATTTATTAAAGTATCATGATCTCCACCTGGTAAATCTGTTCTTCCTATACTATTAAAAAAAAGGACATCACCACTAAAACAAATATTTTCATTATTACAATGAAAAGCTAAGTGACCAGGGCTATGGCCGGGGAGGAATAAAACATCAAGTTCAATATTCCCAAATTCTACTTTATCTTTCTCTTTTAAATATTTATTTTCATGTAAATGTGAATAATTAGAGAAACCAAATAACGGTGCAATATTTTCAACATTTTTATACATGTCCCTTTCAACAAAAGGAATTAATAATTCCGCACCATATTTATCATTTAAATAATTATTACCTAAACAATGGTCTATATGACAATGGGTTAAAATAATTTTTTTTAATCTTAGTTTATTTTCATCAATAAATTTAGAAATCAATTCATTTTCATTGTGATCATAATTCCCTGGATCTACAACAACAGCTTCCTTTGAATCATCAAAAATTAAATATGTGTTTTCCTGATAAGGATTGAATATAAATGATTGTATTTTTAACATTTCATTAAAATATTTTACAAATTTCTTCTAAAAAAAGTTTAAATTATAAATTGTGGACAAAAATTATGATATTATAATTGTTGGACAAGGAATTACAGGTTCAGTTTTAAGTTGGAGACTTATTGAAAATAATATTAATTTCTTAGTAATTAACAATTCCAATAAAATAAGCTCATCAAATTCAGCTCTTGGATTATATAACCCCATAACAGGTAAAAAATTTGTGGAAACATGGAATTCAAATCAAATTATTAATGAAACAGAAAAGTTTTATACTTCAATAGAAAAAATATTAAATGAAAAGTTTTTATATAAAAAAAAAATTTATCGCCCATTTTCAAGTAAAAGGGATATCAATGATTGGGAATTGAAAATGGAATCTAAAACCTATAAAAAATATATTGAAAAATTATATTATAAATCTAAATATAAATTTCTAAAAGATAATTTTGGAGGTGTTACAACAAATAAAAGTGGTTATTTAGATGTGAAAAAATTTCTTTTTCTTACCCAAAAATATTTAAAAAAAAAGAATATATACATAGAAAACAATATCGAATCTAAAAACATAAATTCAAAAAAAGATTATATAGAAATAATTAAAAAAAAGACTAAATATTTAATTTTTTGTAGAGGATTTTATGAAAATGAATCTAGTTTTTTTTCTTGGTTACCTTTTAATTTAGTAAAAGGTGAAAATATTAATATATTAACACCTCATGAAAGTAAGGAAATAATTCAAAAATCAATATTAATTATACCTAATAAAAAAAATAACATATATTCGGTTGGTTCTACTTATGATTGGAAAAATTTAAATAATAAAGTAAGTGAAAATGGAATTAAAAAATTAAAAAATAAAATTAAAAATATATTAAACTGTGAATATAAAATAATTGAAAAACAGGCAGGAATTAGACCTGCAACTAAGGATAGAAGACCCTTTGTTGGCTTTCATCCTCATAATAAAAAAATAGGAATAATTAATGGATTAGGTTCAAAAGGAATAAGTCTAGCTCCCTATTGTACAAAAATATTAATTGATAATATCCAAAATAATAAAAACATTAATAGAGAAATAAACATAAAAAGATATATTTCGTTATATTAATATCGTAGTTATGCCTAAGTCTCTTCAGTTTTTATGTGTTTCTGTATTTATTTTTTTTAATATGGAAGTAAAATCTCAATCTTCTATATATAATGATTATGGTAAAAACAGGATTCAATTCAAATTATTTGAATGGAAGTATTTATCATCAGAAAACTTCAATATTTATTATCATGATAATGGTAAAATATATGCAGAAATTGCAATTAAAGAATTAGAAGATAATTTTAATCTAATTACTAATTTTATTGGTCACTACCCCAACTCCAAAACAAAAATTTTCATATTTAACTCAGCTTCAGATTTAAATCAAAGTAATTTAGGAATTAATGAAAAAGAGATTTTTTTAACAACTAATGTTCAAACAAATCTTAAGCTAGAGTTTACTACATATTTTCCTGGCACCGTACAAGATTTTCTTAATAAACTTAAATATGATTTTTCAAATTCATTAATTAATGATATGATGAGTAGTGAAAAAAGTTTTACTCAAAGATTTGGCAAATCCTCTTTAGTTTATTTACCAAAATGGTTTACTAGTGGAGCATCTAAATACCTAGCTGAAGGATGGAGTCAAGAAATGGACAATTATATTAGAGATTACTTCTTGATATCAGACTTTAAGAAAATAACTAAAATCACAGAAAATCAAGCTCCAATAATTGGACAAAGTATATGGAATTATATTGTAAATACTTACGGTAAATCCAGTGTTTCTAACATACTAAATTTATCAAAAATTATAAAAAATACACCTAGAAGCTTTGAGTCTACATTAGGAATATCATTTAATTTGCTTCTAAAAAAATGGCAAAATTATTATATTGATAATTCCAAAGAATTGATTTCACAATATAAACTTCCAGATAAAGACAAAGAAATAAATCATAATAAAGATGTCATCAACTCAACTCAAACTAAATTAAGTCCAGAAAAAAATAAGATAATTTATTCTATAATTGATGAGAATAAACAAAAAGTTTTTGTTAAAGATTTGATTACAAATAAAATAGAAAAAATTTATTCTGTATCTAATAATTTAAATAAGAATTATCCCATTCTTAACTGGATAAATAATGAGAAAATAGGAATTATAACATATTATAAAAAAACAAATATTTTGTTAATATATGACTTTATAAATAAAAGAAAAGAAATAAAAAAACTTGAAAATTTTGATCAAATAAACAGTTTTAATTTTAATTCTTCATCGAACCTTTTGGTTCTTAGTGCTTCTTTGAAGGGAAAAACTGATTTATATTTATTAAGTACATATAAAAACTACGTAAAGAAAATTACAAACGACAATTGGGATGATATAGATCCTGTTTTTATCCCTAATAAAGATATTATTTTATTTAGTTCTAATCGAAAAAATCCTTATTTAGATGATAGAGAATACAATACAAATAAGATAAAAAACGATAATTATAACATTTTTTTATACCATTTAGATACCACTAAATTAAAACTAAAACAAATTACAAAAACGGTAAGCAAAGACACAAAACCATTAGCAAAAAGTATTGATGAAGTATTTTATTTAAGTGATATCAAAGGAATTAGTAATATATTTAAATATGACTTAAGAAATGAATCATATTTTCAAATTAGTAACTTTTTTTCTGATGTATTAAATTATGATATTGATTTTGAAAATAATAATTTAATAGTTTCATTAATTAATGAAGGAACTACTAAAAATTTTTTTTATGAAAATTTTAATTTATATAATAATGTATTTACTCTTGAAACTAATCGTAAAAAGTTTATTATTAAAAAAAGTTTATTAGATAAAAATCTATCTAAAATTGATTTTAAAAATGAAAATGATTCAGCAATAATAGACGATATTGATTATGAAGATGTTGAGAATTTTATTTTTGAAGATCAAGATAATTATAATAATGTTTCATCAATTATTTCAAATTATAAAAAATTTCAAAAAACCTCAAACGCATACACATCTCATGATTATAAATATTCTATAATTAAAAATAATTTTAATTCATTTTTATTTATAGATCCAATTAAAGGTTTTGGAAATAAAATTGAAGTTGATATAATTGATTTATTTGAAAATCATAAATTGTACAGTAATGCTTTTATGCCATTTAGAAATTTAAAAAGTCCGGATATTTTTATTGAGTATAGTTATTTAAAAAGAAGAACTGATTTTAAACTAGGCTTTAAAAGAAAATTAATTTTTTTAGAAAATGATGAAGATTATTTATATCATAAATATCAATCAAATTCAATATTTTTAGTATCATCTTATCCTATCTCAAAATTTTCAAGAATTGAGATTTCACCAGAATATAAATATTCCCAATTCAACGACCTTGACTATAGAGTTATAAATGCAACACCTCTTCCTCATCTAATTGAAAGTAAATACAATTATATAGGTATAAAAACTAGATTTATTTTTGATAATACCAAAAAAATTGCAATGAACTTACAACAGGGCACTAAACTAAAGTTTGTAATTGAAAATTATAATTCTTTAAAAGCTAAACAAAATAATTTCAACAAAATATTTTTTGATATAAATCATTATCAAAAAATACATAAAGAAATAACTCTAGCATCTAATTTTTATTATGGAAATTTTTTTGGGAATAATCCTAAATTTTTTCTACTTGGTGGAGTTAAAAACTCGTTATTTTCAAAAAAAGAAAAAAATGCTAAATATGATCCTTTGACAATAAGTAATGGCTTTGATAATTCAAATGTGCTTTTTTCTGAGTTTCATAATCTGAGAGGTTATAATTATAATAAATTTCAAGGTAATCAAATTCTTAAATTTACTACAGAACTAAGAATCCCAATTGTAAAATATTTATTTAACAGAGAAGTATCTTCATCTTTTCTTCGAAATTTACAATTAATAAGCTTTTTTGATATTGGATCATCATGGACAGGAGAATCTCCATTCAATACTGAAAATAGTATAAATATATGGGCAATCAATGATCCTGGATCAGTATTCGATGCTGAAGTTGTAAATTCTAAAAACCCATGGCTGTCAAGTTTTGGTTGGGGAATTCAATCTTTGATAATGGATTACTATGTTAAAATAGATTTTGCTAAACCTATTGAAGATTATAAAATAGGGAAACCAAAATTACATTTTTCACTAGGCTATAGTTTTTAAAAAAATTATGATACTTTCAATGACAGGATATGGATTTAAAAGGGTTGAGATAAATGATGAAATTATTGAAATAGAGATTAAATCTCTAAATTCAAAATATTTTGATATACAAAATCAAATACCAAAAGAATTAAATCATAAAGAAATTCATATAATTAATTTATTAAAAAAAAATCTAAAAAGAGGAAAAGTAAATTTATCTATTTCTATCAATCAGAACAGAAAAAATAATACTATTGAAATAAATAAAAATATTTTCAGAAAAAAGTATAGAGAACTTAAAAATCTTTCAAAATCAGTCAATAATTCCTATGAAAAAGATTTGTTTAAAATAACTTCCAGCTTGAATAATATTATCACATATAATTCAAGAAATAATAAAATAACATATAATAAAATCCTACCATATATAAATGAAACTATTGATGAATGTAATAAATTTAGAAAAAAAGAAGGAGATTATTTAGCTACGGATTTAAAGAAAAACATAAGTAAAATAAATTCCTGTATAAACTCGATAATAAAGACCGATAAAAAATCTATTAAAAAAAAAGAGAAATTATTAAAAAATAAATTGAAAAATATTAGCAATAATATTAAAATTGATAAAAATAGACTTGAACAAGAAATTCTTTATTATATAGAAAAACAAGATATTAATGAAGAGATACAAAGGCTAAAAAGCCTGACACCAAACTTTTTAGACACAATGGATTCTAAAAATAATTATGGGAAAAAGCTTATTTTTATTTCTCAAGAAATAGGAAGAGAAATAAATACAATCGGATCCAAAACAAATGAATTAGATATAAAAAATAAAGTAATTGAAATGAAAGAAAAGTTAGAAAAAATAAAAGAAATACTTTTTAATGTACTTTAAAAACTAGCCCCCTAATTTAAAAGTAATTGGCAGAATCATTCTAACCCTAACAGGTCTTCCTCTTTGCTTACCAGGAGACCATTTTTTTGCTCTTGAAATTACCCTAACAGCTTCTTCATCACAACCAGCTCCAATTCCTTTAATAGCTTGAACATCCGTAAGAGATCCATCTTTACCAACTACAAATTGAACAAAAACCTTACCTTCAATACCCATTCTTCTAGCCTGAGCAGGGTATCTTAAGTTAGTTCCTACGTATTTATAAAAAGCACTCATTCCCCCCGGAGGTTGTGGTTGATCTTCAACAATAGTAAAAATTTCATCAACTTCCTCTTCTTCAGGAGCTTCTTCAAAAACAATTTCTTCAATAACTGTTTCTTCAGTTATTTCTACATCTATTTCTATTTCTATTTCTTCCTCTATTTCTTCCTCATCGGGAACCTCAATGATTTCAGGCTGTTGTATTACAGGTGGTGGTGGTGGTGGTTGTTCAGTAGGAGGAATTTCTAGAAGATCTTCAAAATCATCTTCAATATTACCTAAATCCATACCAGATCCTCGATCATAAAACCGCCATTCAAAAGCAGTAATTACAAGCAATAGACTTACACACAAACCTATATTCATAAAAAGGCTCGATTTCTTTTCTAAGTCAGCGCTAGGATTCTTTTTTAATTCCATATATTATTATTAATTAATAAACTATTTGTAATTATACTAATTCATTTTATTTTAACAAAATAACAAAGGAAAATTCCTAATACATTAAAAAAAATATCATCTAATTCAAAAGACCTATAACTAGTTAAATTTTGAAAATATTCAATCATAAAATTGAATATTAATAATAATATAAATAATATAATTTTTGATTGAAAATTATAATTTAAGCTACTTCTACTTATAGTCCTAAGTAAAAGATAAGTCATAATAAAAAAAATAATAAAATGTACAAGTTTATCATTCAATAAAATCGATGAAAAACCAGAAGGATTTATTTTAGCAAAAAATAAATAAAGACTAAAAAGAATCCATGTGATACTAAGAGATAAATTAAAATAAAAATTATCCAGATATTTCTTCATAAGATTTAAGATCCAAAAGGTTTTCAACTTCATTGAGATCAAAAATTTCAACTTTAATCATCCATCCTTCACCATAAGGATCAGAATTGACAAGTTCAGGGTTATCAACAACTTTTTGATTTATTTCTATAACCTTACCACTCATAGGCATAAAAAGGTCTGAAACTGTTTTAACAGCTTCAACCGATCCAAAAACTTCACCAGAACTAATTTCTTGGTCTAAACTTTCAATTTCTATGAAAACAATATCTCCCAATTCTTTCTGAGCAAAATTTGTAATTCCAATAAAAGCATAATTTCCATCAACTTTTATCCATTCATGATCTTTTGTGTATTTTAAATTATTTGGATCCATAATATTATAATTTTTTCAAAAGTAATATCTAATTTTTATAATATAAACTCTACTGAGATAAACTTAATCTTAATTTTACTCCGAAAGAAGAAGAATACCTTGGAAATGAATTTGCAACACTTGGTTTATTAATTGTATTTTCATAATACATGATTAAATTTAATTTATCATTAACTGAATAATTAATATTTGGTCTTAATTGAAAATTGTAATTACCATTTGTTAAAATATTTTCTCCTTCAATTTTTCTTTGAATTGTTTTTGTATCCCTTAAGACAAGATTCATTCTAAACTTAATATCATTATCTAAAACAATAGTTTCTCCTCTATATTTAAATGGCAATTTAAGTTTAGACTTTGTAAAAGAAAAATCAAATGATATGTCAGAATTTTTTAATTCAGAAATTTGGGAATTAGATAAATTTAAATTTAAATTTCTTTCAATTCTATATTCAATCCTTGCATTCAAATTATTTTTTGTTCTTACATTGATTCCTAATAAAGGTGAAAATCTTTCAATTATATTTACTTGACCAATAACATAAAACGGAACTAAACCATTTTCAGACTGTTTTGATGCAAGAGGATAATTTGAAATTTTATTAGAAAAGTCCATATTTTCATCATAATATAATGAACTAACAAAATTATTTAATGAATAGATAGATTGATATGAATGACTTATATTGATAGATGAAAAAACATCTTTTAAAAAACTAACTTTCGATAAACCAGTAAAATCAATTCTCCAATTCGGCAGTGGAGATTTAATAAATGGATTCAAAGATATTTCCATCGGATCTGACTTAGAATAAGCAGATACAAATGCTGGAATTAATACATCTTGAGAATTTAATCCGTATTCACCTACTGAATTAATTGCATTAAGCCTATCTCTAATAATTTTTCGATTGTTTACAAAAGTACCGAAAGTAGAAGAATTGTTTTGATTATCATCTTTAACAAAAGCCGTCTTAATTAAAATATAAGAAATGGAAAAGTCACCTGATCTTGAAGGCGTTAAAGAAACAAAGGATTTATTTGAGTCATCAAATCTAAATATTTCTTGAAATTTTTCAGAGAAAGATCTTTTTGCATCTAATTGTATTCTTAAAAAATCAAAAGGTTGAATACTCCCTCTTAATGTAATATCTTCAGATCTAATCTGTAAAAAAGGGCTAGTTAATGATGAGCTTTCTGTTAACCAATTATTTTCAGATGCATTAAACCTAATATTTGAATCCTGAGAGCCTAAAACAAAATTCCATCCTGGGGATTTAAACTTTGAATTAATACCAAATAAATTTGGAGAATTCGTAATACCAGCTAAAGTAGTTCCTCCATTGATTGAATAATTGATATTAAATGATCTTGCTGACATAATTAATTTCATGATTGTTTTCAGAAATCTATTATCATATATAGTCTTTAATGAGTCATCTAAAACAAGCTTTGATTTTTTATTAAATTTTTTCAAAAAAGGAATTTTGTTATATAGTTTAATCATATCAATTTTTCCATTAAATAAATAATCTCTATTATTATTTATAATATTACCTAATGTATCTGATTGAGCAACAGATCCTCCTATCCAAAGATATTTCACATTCATCCTTCCTTGTGAAGATATCCAATCCGTAATCGGTGATTTTTCTAATGGTAGCTTATAACTTACCGTTATGTTTTGTTGAAAATTTTTTGTTCTTCCAAGCTTTCTTAGATTATACCATAAAGAATCTCTCTTTTCTTTTGTATTAATTTCACCTTCAGGCTCATCTATGACTGCGTTTGTTGTTGAATTATAATCTAAATTTAAACTTTTAGCCAATTTCCAACGAAAATTATAAGATCTATTAAAAGAAAAATACTTTTCATAAATTGGATCAACATTCTCAATACTCAACTCCGAATTTCTATATTGATCTTTTGTATACCTTCTGTTTAAATCAGCTGAAAAAGAAAAATTTGATGGAATTGGATTAAAATTAAAATCTTTTATCAATTTAAGAAATTTGGAATCTAACCATTTAATTTTCTTAAATGGTTCAATATTCTTTTCTTTAGGAGAATAATTATAAGTTAAATTTCCTCTATGTTGTTTTGTTTCCGAAGAAGCAAGATTTATACTTTTGTTTTTGGTTTCACTATAAGAAAAACTTGTAGAAATATTTTCTATGTCCCAAAAATCTACTCTAGAATCTTTCATCCTTTCCTTTCTAACATTATTTAAACTTATAGATTTACTTTCTCTAGTTTCTTCTACTAAATTTTTATATGCTTTTTTTTCATTTTCAGACTGAAAAGAAGACAGAGAAGCATCTAATGGAATGTCTTTATCTAGTGGATCATAATATGGAGTAATCCTACTTTTATCTGTAGAAATATATAATGGCAATTTTACACCAGATTTTGAAGGTAAAAATTTATCTAAATTAATGTTCGCTGATGCATCGTATTGAAAACTTTCTTCCCTTGTCCTTTCAAAAATTCTTTGCTGTATTGATCCAAAACCAACAGATGTATATCTAACTGAACTACTTATATCAGCAAAATCAGCCAACTTCATATTTAGAGAAACATTTGATGCCCAACCTTTCTTTTTATCAAAATCAGTAGCTCTTAATTCATTATACCAAACACAAACTGATTTAGAGGACCGATCTTTACTATAATTATTTCTTATTCCCAACATGATATTAAGTACTGAACTAATGTTAGGTCTTCCAACTATTGAAATTTTATACTTGCCATTTTCAGATAATTTAGAATATGGAATTTTATTGTCTATATTTAATCTATTCCTTTGAGACTTTATTGCAAAAAGTTCAGTAACTGATAAATCTAATTCATTATCTTCAGGCCATACTAACCTTGAAATATCTCCTTGATTTGAAATTAAATTTGGTTGTGTTATTTTTAATGGTATTTCTATTTCATAAAAATTTTCTTTATAATCAGATCCAATTCTAACAATAGCACTGACTTCATCATCATAAACTAAATCCCCATTGGATGATTCAGCATGCAAAAACATTTTAATCCTTCCATAATTAACCAAATCATAATTTACTTGTTTAAAAACTGCTCTTGCATCACCATCATATAGATCATTTACACATAATTGTAAAGATTGCTCATTAGTTCTTCTTTGAACAATAGTAGTATTATCAATATCTCTTTTTATTCCAGGAGGAATAACATAAGGGGATTTTTCCTCAGAACCAATACTATTTTCTTCAATATTTACAACTGAAACTTCAAAGTTAGAAGAAGAAAATTCAGGTATTTCATTTAATCCTTTTTCAACCAATGAGGATTCATATTTTTGCCATTGACTTCCCACAAACTGAAATTTTGAAAATCTTAAAACAACAGGTTCCTCCCAATTGGTGAGGTATGTCCTTATAAATCTTATGTTTTTAAAATCAGATATGCTACCCTGAATTCTATCAGGGTCTCTAATAGGAATTCTAAACTGATACCAGGTTGCCTCTCCAGACTGATCAACAATTTTATCAACAATATGATTTGTTCCGATTTTCAAATTTCCAGGTTCTAAAGATATTTTATATTCATAGTATTTTTCTAAATTAGATAAGGTATTATCTCCGTTGATGTCTTCATTTTCAGGAAAAGGAGATCCCTGAGCAGCAAAATTTCCTTCGAATGCTAAAGGAGTATTTCCATCCATTCCATTATAGTTTTTATACCTTTCAAGAATTTTTAAATCTTCAGAATCAAAGTTTTCTCCTAGATAATATTGAAAGTTATCTGCTGATATATCTTCTTGAATTTTTAAAGATGATTCGGACGACAAAGAAACATTGTTTAAAAATGAATCTTTAAAATAATCTAATTCATCATTATCATTTAAACCATCTAAACCTACATCTTGTATCTCTCTAAGAGAATTATCATTTTCAAAATATTTTGTCAAATATTGTTTTGTTGTTACTCTTCCCCATTCATTCTCGATTGTATTACTAGAATTAAAATTTTTTGAAAGACCATTTTCAAAAGCATGTATTTCATCTTTCATTATATCTTCTGAAATATTTCCTAAATTAAAAATTAAATCACCACCTGTCTCATTATTTTTATTAAAAATACCATCAATTACTTTTCCTTTTTCACCCTTAATAAATGGATCCATCATCCAAAACTCTAAATATTGAATATTAGTTTTATCAAAATCAACATCATTCGAAATATTTCTTGTTATAGCACCATAATTTGATTTTGGGTTTTTTAATAATCCAGATGAATACAAATCAGGATTATAATTGTATTGACCTCTCTCTGATGGGAAATAAGCAATATCAAATGTAGACAAGTTGGTATTAATTAATTTTTTATCTTGTTGTCTAAAAATATCTTGTGGAGAAATTGCTTTTACATAATTGTTCTCCAAATCTTCTTTAGTAAGGTTTTTTGGAGCTGAAGAAGAAAATCCACCCCTAATATAAAATATGTTATCAATAACATACCAAGCTATTTTAGCTCTTTTATAAGAATATCCTAAATTAGAACTTGTTTGGTTACTTAAATCAAACCTATTATTATCAGTTGTAGGTGTAGCTCCCAATTTCCAGATTTGAGATGAACTTCCTAAACTTAAAGGAATAATTGCGTTTTCAAAATCATCTATATAAGTTGTCCCTTCTCCATTTACCTTATTAGAAGTCCCTGGAATCAATTGTGCAAACTCTGCATTTAAATTAATATTAGATATTTCTTTGGTGCCAAGTAAAGGAACAAAATCTATAATTTTAGTTAACAATTTACTCTCTTGAAAAACACTAAGATCAAAACCATACTTTGTGTTTTTTATAGGCTCACTTCCGATACTATATCGGCTTATTCCTCCCGGACGTTCATTCAAATGCAACAAAGTAAAACCTAAACTCGCATTATCAGAAAACTTATATTCCATTCTAGTTCCCGACAACCACTTAGTTTGAAAATTAAATAAATCAGCTTTTTCATAAGATACACTTATGTCTTTTCCTGAAGTTAAAATTCCAGTATTGATTATCTTTATTTTTCCTAAATTATAATCAACAGTATAGTCCTTACCCTCTACAAGTTGAATATTTCCAGACATTACAACAACTGAGTTTTCTGCAATATCTAAACCTGGTAAACTAATTTCACTAGAAGAACCAGAACTATACTTTCCTATTATATAAAATTTATTTTTTGATAATACTTTTTTTGCATCTGATTGAGTAAGTTCATATAATTCATTAAATACATATTTAAATTGAAGATTTTCTTCATTATTTTGTTCAAAATAAAAACTTAAATTAGTACCAAAAGGTTGAAGAACAGGGAAAATTATGTTACCAGTATTTGAATCGATTGTATAACCTTCTACATAATCAAAATTACCATCCTTTTGAGGGTCATTATTACTATTCAATCTATCGAGACCCAATAATTCTACTAGAGGTTTATCTTTTGTTAAAATCCCTTCGTTTAGACTTGGGTTATCAAATCCATTTGCATCATCCCTATAATTAATTCTCAATTCAAATCCTTCACTATTAACTTGATTAGAGTTAAGATTATAAATATTTTTCATCATTAACTTCCAAGTAGGAATAGTAGTATTAATACTTGAAGGTCTTAATAATTTAAGCATAATAGTTTCATCATCTGATCGATTTTGATAATTTTCAGATAATTCTCCAACTTGATATCTTTTACCATTATAGGTATATTCATATGATACTGCTAAAACTTCATCATTTTGTAATTTTCTTAATAAAGAAATATAACCCAAAGCTCCATTAACCTTGTATTCAGAATCACTTAATTTTCTTGCTGAAGTAACTTTTTCAAAATCAATACTATTAACCAAACTAAAATCATTTTTCATTATTTCATTAACTGATTCAATGTTTCTTAAATTTGGGTTATCAATTAAATAGGTAAATAACTCATTGGCACTGTTATCATTAGGACCACCATTACCTGCACCTATTTTTAAGTTATCAGGTTTATGGATTTTAGATCCTTCTCCCAAATCCATTAATGCTAAAAAGTTTCTTAAAGTCTCAGTATTATTGTTTCTATTTAGAATATATACTTCAACTCTTGTGATATTTATACCAGAAATAACTTGAGGCAAAGAACTTAACCAATTCTCATAGTTATCTCTAAAAAAATGTCCTAAGAAAAAATGTCTATTTTCATCATAATTAGAAGATAAGATTTCGAATCTTCTTCCCTCTGCTCCATTTTCAATTTTTACTGACTCACTTTTTCCTTGCTGTCTTGATAAAATACCTGTGACAAATAATTTCCCAAATTGAAGTTCTGTTTTTATTCCAAATAAACTTTGAGCTCCTCTTAAAAGACTATTGTTTATAGGCATACTTACATTTCCAATTTCAATTTTTTTAATGATTTCTTCTTCGTATCCAGTATAATCAAGTTTTAAATTATTTTGAAAATCAAAAGTATTGTTGTTATCGAAATTTGCACTTATTTTTAATTTTTCTCCAATTTGACCTAGAATGTTCAAATTAAGTTGTTGATCATAATTAAAACCTCCATTTCTTTGCTGTCTAATTGGAATAGAAGGGTTTTCTATTCTTTGTAGTTTTCCCCCAAAATCAAGATTTACAAATCCATTTACTGATAAATCAATATAATTACCACCAAAAATCCTGTCAAAAACTTGAGGAATGAATATTTTTGGTATTAACCTTCTTCCTTGCAAACTATTTTCACCATCCAACTCTGTGGATTTTTTTCCCCAATTCTCTTTAAGAAGATTTTTAGTTTGATAATTATTATATTTTTCAAATGGGATACCAATAATAGGTCTATAGGCTATTTCCCCTATAGATTCTGTAAATGTGTATACCATAGATGTATCAATTTTCAAATCATTAACTATACTAGTTGAAGGAAGTGAAAAAAGATTGCTTGAAAATAAATCTTTGAAAGAATTACTATAGCTATCTTTCAATTTAAATGTAGAAAAAATAGAAGGAATGTATTCTTTACTCTTTATTGAATCATAAATGGTTGTATCTTGTGCAAGATCAAAATAATGAACATCTTCTTTCCCTATTATCTCAAAATAATAAAAGGCAAAGAAAAATATTAAGAATATTATTTTAAAAAATTTATTCAAAACAATCCTATTTGTCATTTAGGATTTCTTCAAAACTTCTTTAATTAAACTTTCAAGGGACACATTTTCATTTTCCTTTAAAATCTGATCCACTTTTACACGAGAAATGTTTCTAGAAATTCCTAAAGATGATAAAGCATTTAACGCATCATTTCTTAAAGTATTGTTTTTTTGAGATGAAAAATTATTATCACTTTTTATAAAATCTTTATTCTTCAGTTTATCTTTTAATTCTAAGATTATACGTTCAGCTGTTTTCAATCCAATTCCTTTAATTGATTTAATGGTTTGAATATCCCCATTTAATATTGCTTCTTGAAGTTCTGAAGCAGAAAGAGAAGATAAAATCATCATAGCAGTACTTGGGCCAACACCACTAATAGATATTAAATCTAAAAAAATTATTTTTTCAGATATAGAAAAAAACCCATACAATGTATGGCTATCTTCTTTGACTTGTAAATGAGTGTTAATTTCTATTTTTTTTAAATCTTTGATATCACTGAAAGTTCTTAATGAAATTTTTATTTCATAACCTACACCTGAAACATCAAGTATAATATAAGTTGGATCTACTTTTATTATTTCACCTTTTAATAATGCAATCATATATCAACTTAAATTTTGAATGACCAAAGTATCGAATAAATTTCCCTCATTAAATCTCTTTTTTTTGAGCCTGGAGCATAAATGTAACCTTCCATATAATATAATCTATTTGAATCTTTATCTACAAAGGTATAACTTAAGAAAGGGCCGCCACCAGAAATATCACTTAATTTCCATAGTCCTCTTGTTTCTATTGAAAAGTTATTCTTAAAATTAACTTCTTTTTTCATAAAAGGAAGCTCTTTTTGATATGTCATATATATTGAAGGATTTTCAATGTCTCTTAAATATTTCAAACTAATTTTCTTTCTAAAATCTTCTATATTTTTTTTGTAGAAAATATCATCTGAAACATAATTTTCAAAATATACAAATATGTTTTTTTCTAATTCGGGATCAATTTCTCTTAGCCAAACAAATTGAGAATCTAATTTAGCAATACTAAATCCAGAAGGAATATTAATGTTAAACCCATACCTTTTAATTAAGTCTTTCGAAATGTTTTTATTAGCATTTGATATGTTTTTTTTGTTTATATTCTTGATTGCTTTATTTTCAAAATAGTTTCTTAATTTATCTTTATTTTTTTTTATGTGCTCCAACAATGTTGCATCATCTTTACTAAAAAGATATAATATTTCTTGACCTTTTGCATACTGATCTTTTTTAATCATCATAAATAGTGATGTATCCATCTGAATTTTTTCTATTGAATTTTGATTAAATTCATTTCTAAGTAGCTTTGATGAGGAGCTACCTCCTTCAAGAGTAAAAACAATTATAATGTTTTTAGCAAATTTTAATATGCTATTAAAATTATTAGGCCTTATATATTTTAGGTCAAAGTAAGGCTCAGGCTGGGGAAGTCCATAAATATTTTCGCCAAAAACATTAATCAATGATCTCCCAAGCTTTTTTTTAAACTTTGAAGAGTCCATCACAATAAGCATTTCACTTTCTGTACCATTAGCATTCGGAAGAAAATCCCTTGAAGTTTGATTATCAGAACTACAATTAGATAATAGGTAAAATAAAATTAGAGTCGATAAAACTATTTTTTGTTTCATAAATTAATTTCAGTAAACAAAAATAACGATTAATATAAAAAGAATACATTTTTATTTTTCGTCTTTTCTTCTTAATGGAAATCTTTTTATATAAATTTAAGTAGTTATAAAATTAAAATTATGAGTTCAGATAATTTAGTAAATAAAGGAGTAAGTATGTGCTTTGTAAAGATGGCTAAGGTAGATGGAGATTTTGTTGATGAGGAAAAATATAATATTACAAAAAGTCAAGTTTACAATAAGTATAAATACGGTAATTTAAAAGATTTAAATACTGAAGGATTTTTTCAAAAATTTCATTCAACTTATGGTCCTGAGATTTCTAAAAGTTTAGAAGAAGAAGAAAAAGAAAATTTAATTAGAGATTTAATTAAAGTTATTAAAGCCGATGGTAAAATTCATAAACATGAATCTTTCTTACTTGGTCATATTGGAAATTGTATTGGATTAAGTCCTGATAAAATTGTAAATGTTATAAAATCTGAAACCGAAGGAGATGAGAAGTCTGCCGGTTGGCTTTCATGGTTATTTGGGTAATTATTTCTAATATATTAAATTATAATCTATGAAATATTCAATGTTTATTGGACGATGGCAACCATTACATAAAGGACATCAATGGTTAATAAATCAAAGACTCCAAAAAGGTAAAAATGTTTTGGTATGTATTAGAGATGTAGAGGCTGATGAAAAGAACCCTTTTACTCCTCAGGAAGTTTTAGAAAATGTTTCAAAACACTATTCTAAAGAAATCAGTGAAAAAAGAATTAAAGTAATTATAATTCCCGACATTGAATCGATAAATTATGGAAGAGGAGTTGGTTACGAAATCATTGAACATGTTCCTCCTACTGATATCAAAGAAATATCTGCAACAAAAATAAGAAAAGAGATGGGCCTATAAGGATAAACTATTTTTTATCCTTTGAATCATCGCTCTCTATTTCTTTTTGTATTTCTTTTGAAGCTTCTTTGAATTCCCTTATCCCTTTACCAAATCCTTTAAATATTTCTGGAATTCTATTTGCACCAAAAAAAATAACAACAATCAATGCGATTATTAATAATTCCCAACCTCCTGGCATAGCTAATAAAAAAAACGTTTTCATAACTCAAAATAGTAATATTATGTAAATATATAAATCATTTTCTATATATCCATTTTTCCGGATTCAACTTAATATTATTTTTCCAAATTTGAAAATGTAATTCAGTAGTCCCCTCATTATTTGTAATTACATCTGCTAGATAATCTCCCGGTTTTACTATATCGCCTTTTTCTACTTTTAGATTTTTTAGTCTTGCATACAAAGAAAAATAATTTCCATGTTTTATAATAATAACATTGTTCATTCCAGGAATAAAAGCGACGGTAGATACAATACCAGAAAAAATAGATTTAACTCTAGAGTCTTTTTTCGTTTGAATGTCTATACCATCATTTTTTATTTTAATATTTTTAAGAATAGGATGACTATTATCTCCAAATTTATTTGAAATAAAACCTGAAATTACTGGCCACTCAAATTTACCGATATTTTTTTCAAATAATTCTGTCAGATCATCATCTTCAATAGACAAAGAAGTGTCTTTTTCTTTTTTTCTTAATTCATTTCTAATGACCTTAGCTATAAGTTTATCTAATTCTCTAAGAGCTTTTTTTCTTGAATCAATTTCTTTTCTTAGTTTCTTCTGTTTTTGGCTGAGGTCTTGAATTATATTGGTTTGTTTTTTTCTTAATGATTCTAGACTTTTATTTTCATCTATTTCTTGACCTAGCAAATATTTTTTGTCATTATTTTTATTTATCAAATTATCCTTTTGATTGTTTAATTGCTTAGAAACTTTATCTATTTGTTTAACTTGATTCTTTCTTATTTCAAAGTATTGATTCAAGTATTGTATTCTTCTAAAAAATTGATTGTAAGTATTAGATGAGAAAATAAAAATAATTTTATTTAATGATGAGTTAGATTTATATGAATTATAAATCATTTCACCATATTCTAATTTTAACGCACTTAAATCACGTTCAAGAAAATTAATCACTAAATTAAGATCGACAACTTCTTTGTTAATATAATTTATTTCATTCTTTAAATTTCTTATGAATTTAACTCTAGAATTTATTTGTCTTTTTACAACATTTAATTTTCCTATAGTAGCATTTTTAACGACCTCGGTTTCTTTTAAGATTTTTTGACCTTCTTTTATTTTATTTAAATTTTCATTTTTTTCACGTTCAAGGTTTTCTCTAGTTTGCTGAGAAAATCCTGTATGCATGCAAACAAGAAAAAAAATTAAAATAAAATTACAACTCCTTGACTTCATATTTAGAAGGAACATTAAATGGAAATTTTAGTGTTTTATTTGTTCTTTCAACTTTGTTATAATTGAAACTTATGTTCGTAATTAAAGGTAATGAATTGTCTTCCGAGTAACTTATAGAAATAAATGAATGCTGGGTTGGGAACAGTAATTTTCCTAATGGTTTAAAATCCTCATATATTACTGTCAACAGATAATTTGTTGCTTCATCAAATACGATAATCTTTTCGATCTTTGAGTTTCTAAGGTTTACAACATTCTGCGTTTGAATAGAATTATTTTTTTGTTCAATCTTTATATAATCACCTTCTCTTACAATATTGTCTTTATCAGAGTAGTTTTTGATGAGATTTCCAATCAATATGGATTCTATCTGATTATAAGTAAGTTTAATTTTAAATTCTTTTTCAATCGCTTCGGGAGAAGATTTATAAAACTGCTTATTAACTCTATCCATAATAAAAAGTGAATCATTAGTGACAAGACCTCTTATAGCTTCAAAACCAAGAGCAACTCTTATTGAAAACCATATTTTATTTCCCTTCTCTACTCTCGTATTCAAGGTAGCATTTATAAGTTGATTTTCATTTTTATACTGAAATTTGGATTTTGTTATAAGGTATTTAAAATCAATTTCTTCGACTTTAAAATCTTTTACATTAATCTCTGATGAATCAGACGGTATAAAATTCTTTTTACAGGATATGAGAAAAATAAGAAAAACAAGAGAGAAAAGCTTTTTCATAATTTTACACAAAAATAATAATTAAAAAATAATTATTCGCAGCTTATAGAATTCCCTACAATAAAATAACCACCATTCAAAGCATTAATTTTTGAGACTGCAGCTGATGATAGTGAAAAAGTATATAAACCTAAATTATTTCTGTCAATTACCTGGCAAGAATATAATAATCCATTACCCAAATCTTTCCATATTTCATAACCTGCTGCATTATCCTTACTGGTAATTATTTCAGCGTGAGTTGTATTTGACACTTCCCAAATTTTAGAATACGCATCAGTTCCTCCTCCTTGGTTATACCAATTATCAATATCAAGTTTGATCTGCGCTGAAGTAATGGTTTGTCCAGCAACCGAAGCTAAACTCCAAGAAAACCATGATCTATAGTAGTTAGTACCGCTCATATTTCCAGTATATGTATTACTATTATTAGCACTATGATTTGCCTTATTGCCACCGCTATGTTTATACCAACCACGATCACCAGTTACTCTCGCCTTCAAAGTGACTGTAGAACCATTTTGTAAAGTAAGAACAAGATCATCTGGCTGACTAGTATTGCTTGATGTATGCCATCTCATAGAAATTTGATGCTTTTCACATTCAGGTTCACTACACAAAGAAGCACCGCCACAACCTTGAGCTCCACACTCCTGATTTAAAGATGACGATGAAATTTTTTGAGCTCCTTGAAAGGTTGGTAGAGCGATTTGTACAAAAAGGGAATAAAAAGAAAGCTTTAAAATAAAACATATCATCTTTATTCTCCTTTAAAATCTGGGCATCTTTTTTCTAGGAATGCTTTTGTTCCTTCAACAAAATCTTTAGTAGCACAACATTCAGAAAATAATTCTATCTCAGTTTTATACCCATCTTTATTTTCGTCATATTTTGCATTAAGAGATTTAAT
>Ga0066836_10000375_pt1 | contig 20811 bp, 18 predicted proteins | sample ETNtaG_18_FD_71568 | JGI IMG/M metagenome (GOLD analysis project Ga0066836, IMG submission 71568) | Marine microbial and viral communities from oxygen minimum zone, Eastern Pacific Ocean - ETNP201302SV91 | ecosystem: Environmental > Aquatic > Marine > Oceanic | place: Pacific Ocean: Eastern... | reverse complement strand
GAATACAGCAATTCTATTCAAGTCGTAGTAGAGCAATGAATGTTGTCAGAAGCCTCTCTGCAAAATCCCTATTTTTAGACGAAGCAATATCCGATCTTACTGATAATGGAAAAACCATAAGTCCTGAAAGATTAAGAGACAAATTACTCTATTCTATAGATGAAGATGGGCTAAATGAATTCAATCATAATATTAGGAATATTATGGAAGATTATTGTGAATTAATTAAACAGAATATTACTGCATACGGTGGAGGTTGGGAATCGGAAACTAGAATATCTAGTTTAGATTATTTATCTCAAAATTTGCCTGCCGAAGGTGTTTGGAATAAATTAGTTTGGCTTAGCCATGTTATTCAATGTACTGCTTCTAGACCCTCAGTCATTAGTATGTTAGAAAAAAACGATGTAATACCTACATTTTTTGGTGGTAAGAAACATCCCAACTTACCAGATGAATCTGGACCTCGTGCTTGGCCTAGAGGAATTGAAAATGTAACTGATCTTAATCCAAATCTTACAAATTTCACTGATAAATTTCGCTCTTTATGGAACTCTTCAGAAGCCGATATTGTTTTACATTATACAAAAATTGTTATGTTATTAGAAGCCACTCCTCCTCCTTTTTCACCAAATAATTGGCTCCCAAGTTTTTCTCCAATAAATGATATTTTACCCAATCAGGCACCTCATGAAAGCAAGATAATCTATCGCTTTAACATAGAACAGGAAGCACAACATCTTGACGATCTAAGAATAGCTTCATCTGGATTTTTAAAGATCCTTAGTAAGTTGAAAAAGATAGACGAATTAAAAGACTATACAGATACCAGAGATTTAGTTCGAGACTTACTCCTTTCTCGATGCCCTGAGATATGTAGAGATTTTTACCATCAATCAATTATTGATGCTCTTGATAATTTCAATATATCGAAACCATGGAATGATGGACATATACACATGGCCTTTGAAGAATTAAATAAATTAGAAAACAGCCCAAAATTTGCTGGAGCATCGTTCCCTCATCTTCAGGAGATACGTAGAGATATTGAATATAGATTTGAATTATTAAAAAAGATTCGCCGAAGATATAGAGCCTTTGTAATAGACGAGGCTCAAGATAATTCCACTCTTCAATGGCAAATTTTATCAAGATTATGGGGGGAAAGATTGTTCAAAAAAGATGAGGTTGATGTTCCCGATACACCTTGGCAACCAACAATTTGTTATGTAGGTGATATTAAGCAAAGCATCTATGCTTTTAGACAGGCAGAAGTTGGAGGATTTAGACAATATTCTAATTACTTACGTGAAATAAATAAACACGAATTTACTAGTATCAAAATTCTAACTGAGAACCCGCCGTTAAGAAAGAAGAATAAAAGTAGAGATCCCCGTAATGCTAATCCATTTACAATTTCTCGAGCCAGTCAACATCTTGTTAAGGGAGGACAAAATCTCGATAATTGGGTTAAATTCGAGCATTATGATGAACAAGATCCTCCTTCTTCAGAAGAAATTCAACTTCGTCGAGAAGGCGTAATATCATTGAAGATAAATTATCGAACTGATGGAGGACTATTACAATTAATGAATAAATGGTGGGATGACATTTTTTCCTCTCGTCACCGTACGATTCCAAATGCTAATTTTTATGCTGATTCTCAAGTACTTTCTGCACACAATAGTCAGGCGGGGTCTCTAGAATGGCTTTGCCCTGTAGACTCAAAAGTATCTATAGATCCTCCTACAGATCTTAATCAATATATTGATCCATTCGATACACGTGCTTCTTCAAATCATGAGAAACAGGCTTTAATGATAGCTTTACGAATCAAGAGTCTAGTCGAGGGGAAACCCATTAGAGTCAAGGCAGGTTCTAATGATATACAATGGAACATTTTACCAATTTCAGATAAGGTTTCTCCTAATGAGATAATGGTTCTTCTACCAACTTACAATAGTATAAAGAATATTTTAATTGGTTATTTAGAAGACTTTGGAATTCCCGTACAGTCTGATAAAGATGATGATATTTTAAATCACCCTGCAGTCCATACATTGAATGGATTAATCCAATTCTTAGCACGGCCCTATGATCGTCACCATGCATCTTGGTTGGCTCGTTCTTGTTTAATCGGATTTAATGATGAGCAACTTGATAATTTTATTCGAGGAGCAGATGAATCAGAGAATTTGCTTGAGCGTTTGGAACTCTTAACTATCAATATTCGGCAAAAGAATCTTGTCAGACGCTGGATTGAATTATCCAAGAAAGGTAGAGTTAACCAAATAATAGAAGATACAATAGACAATTCTGACTTACTTCTTACTTTCCCAGATGGCATTTCTGCTAAAAATATTGAACAATTCATTCTGCTAGGTAAATCTTTAGTTTCAGAAGTTGGTGGAGATATTATTGTAGTTGCAGACAGGTTAAGAGAACTTTCTGAAAGAGAGTCTTTATCCTTCGAATCACCTAAAGTTATTTCAGATAATTCTGTTAAGATTATGTCAATTCACAAATCTAAAGGACTAGAATCAAATGTTGTATTTCTTGTTAATATTTTTTCACAGGCACAAACTACAATTAATCAGGATTCTCGTTCGAGAGTAATGGTTAGCCCTGAGCTTTTTTCTGGCAACCCCAAGCCATGGGGTGACAAGGACATATTCGTTCCTGCATCATTGATACACACAAAACGCCTTTATCAGGCTAGGACTGATGCAGAAGCAAGAAGATTGTTTTATGTCGGTGCGACAAGGGCTAAAAACCGATTAATATTAGTTGGCTCACCTACGGGAACTGTTTGGAAAGAAATAGATGATGAAAACACCGATTCTATCTTGTCAGTGCCATGGAAGTATCAATCTCCAATACCTCAGTTAGGTCAAATGTGGTTAGAATCTTTACGTCAGTACTCATATAAATCTGGGAATAATAACTCGCCGTGGCATAGTGATTCCAATTTTAATTCAGAAGGTATTTCTGAACCATCGAATGACCTTGATTTTAAATTGCAACTAGATCCATTCAATCTTCAGATTAATTCTTTTATTGGTAATAATTTTCTACCTGGTATTACTATCTTACATCATCCGGATTGCTTTAATTTTGAAGGCATAAATTCAGAATCATTACATACTCCACTTAAGAAAATAGAACGCAAGGATGGTGCAACTAGAAGAGCCCTAAGTCTCCCTATCCAATCAGATTTTAACCCTCGTATTGATTCATTATCATCCGTAAGAATTCAACCAAGTCGCCTTTCAGTATTGAGCCAATGCGCACGCCGTCATTGGATAGAAACTAGAGGTGGTATAAGTTCTAATCCAATTATTTCTAAGTCAGTTAATTCAGAAAACTCTTATCTTCCCGGCGGTATCGATGCTGCGACTTTAGGAAATGTAATACATAGAATAGTAGAGATTGGAATCCCTAATCCTGGATTGATAAAACCTGATTCTCCTATGCTGCCTGATTTATGGACACAGAATAGTCCTAATAATTTATTAGAAACCACAGTTCATGAGCAAGTATACCAAGAGATTCTTTCTTCAAACATAGAATTATCTGCAATTAAACCATTAGTCATCGAAATAATTGAGAGGCTATCGAACGGTAAGTTAGGACAACTCGTTTCAGGTGATGAGATAGACGGTACAATTGTTGAAGGTCTGAGGACAGAAATGCCCTTCCACATATCATTCGAAGTCTCTACAAAAAATTTGCTAATGACGAATTGGACCCCCGATGGTCACAAACCTATCTCCCAGATAGAAGATGCCTCCGTCGTAATGGATGGATTAATTGATCTCGTTTTATGTACAAATGGTGAAGAAGGACCTAGTATAAGGCCTATAGATTTGAAAACTGAAGAAGCAGGTAAATTATATTCTAATGCTTCTGAAGGTCTCTTAGAAGGTCTTGGCGCAGATTCTTATGAGCCGGCTTGTTTGGCAGAAGAACAAATGCTTCATCATCATCGGATGCAATTAGTTATTTATTATCGAGCTCTTAAACAAATGGAAAGTAAAAGAGAAAGGCCAAGAAATGTTCTTCGGCCAGCTATTTGGGTCGGAGTTACTGGAAGGTTAGTTGAATACCCTAAAGATATGTTCGATAGTGCTAATGAAGAGTTAGATGAAATATTAGCTCAGGCAGCTCGAATATCTTTAGATCCAGAAACATCAATTAAGAATTACCCTCCACTTCCTATTGAGGCTTCAGAAGCTTGTCTCTCTTGTCCATTCCATCAGGAACCATTCCCTATTTGTGGCCCAATAAAGCAGGACTCTTAAATTAAAGATTCAAAGACTGTATTGTTTAACAGAGCACTATGTCAGTAGACTTGGATAGACTAATGGCGAGGGCAGATGAATTATGGGAGGATTCAATACTTCCTAGTTTGAGTGATTTTATTGAGATAGAAGCCCTTTCTCCAGGTTTTGAACCAAATTGGAAAGATAAGGGAGAACTAGAATCAGCAATTGCTCTATTTTCGGATTGGTTAGTTCTTCAGGAACTGGATGGTATGACTTACCAAATCCATCGAATAGGTGAAAGAACTCCCGTACTTCTAGTTACAGTTGAGGGAACTGGACCAGGGGAAGTCATATTTTATTCCCATTTAGATAAACAACCATCTCGTGAAGAACTTTGGTCTGACGGACTCCATCCTTTGAAAGCAGTTAGAAGAGATCCCTGGTTATTTGGTCGAGGTGCTCTAGATGATGGTTATGGTGGTTATCTTTGTGTAACTGCTCTAAAGATGTTACAAGAACAAGGAATCCCTCACCCTCGTTCTCATTTTCTTATTGAGACATGTGAAGAATCAGGATCTTATGATTTGCCTCCTTATCTTGATGAACTAACAGAGGAATTAGGAGATCCAGATTTGATAGTTGTTCTTGATAGCGGTGGACCTGACTATCAACATATATGGGTGACAGAAGCATTGCGTGGTTTGGTAGCCGGTAATCTTTCAGTAAAAGTTTCCAATGAGGGCGTACATTCTGGAATGTCTGGTGGAGTAATCCCATCTTCATTTAGAATTCAGAGAATGTTACTTGATAGAGTTGAAGATTCTAATTCTGGTAAAATATTAATTCCAGAGATGCACGTAGACATCAGTTCTAAGGTTCGTAAAGAAGCCGAAGTTCTTGGGAAGTTACTTGGAGATGAACTTTGGTCTCAGTTACCTGTTGTTGACTCTCTTAGACCAGAAAATTCTGACGCTGCCGAGATTCTTCTCGATATGAATTGGAGACCTGCGATGTCTGTAATCGGAGCAGATGGGATGCCTCCTACTCAAACAGCAGGAAATGTTCTACGAACTAATACCGACTTGAAACTAAGTTTTCGAATCCCCCCTGGCGTGGTTGCTGAAGAAATAGATTCAATTCTCAAAAATAAATTTGAACAAGATCCTCCTTATGGCGCTAAGGTAGAATATATTCCGGACGCAGCAGCAGATGGTTTCCATGCACCAGCGATGGATGGAAAGGTTGCACAGGCTCTTTCTATTGCCTCAGAACATATTAGTGGACTACCTCCAATGGCTACTTGGGTCGGTGGAACAATCCCATTTATGGCTATGATGCAGCATAAATATCCAAAAGCTCAATTCCTGTGTACAGGAACCGGTGGACCTGGAAATAATGCCCATGGTCCCGATGAAAAGTTGCATATTCCCTCATCAAAAAGATTGACTGCAGTTCTTTCTGCAACAATAGCAGCCATATCTCAGTAAATAGATTAGAATGATGCTTTTTTTAGCCAAAGAATCCGCCGAAGTTAAAGCGAGGATATGACTCGAGATAAGCGAGGGTATCCAATGACTGATGATGAAGGCGGCTCAATTACGCCAGAAATTCGTATCAAACAACTCGAAGAAAGGATTGTAGAGGAGTCTGATAGGCTAGAGAAATTATATGTTGCATATCGTAAAGTTGAACAAGAACTTGAAGAGAAAAATGCGATAATAGAAGTTTTAGAAAAAGAAGCAATAGACAAAGAAATAGAGAGAGAAGGTATGGAATCATTACTTTCAGATAAGGACAACCGGATTCATGAAATGGAAATGGAAGGAGCTAAGTCTTCTACGAGAATTAAACATCTTGAGCCTAAATTAGAGAAAACAGAAGAAATGTATACGCGTGAAAAGGCAAGACTCGGAAGAGTTTTTGAAGTCGCCGAAGAGCTTGATGAAGCATTACAGACTGCTCAAGTAGAACTTACTGCAAGAGACGATTGGTACGTACAACATATGCAGTTGTTTGAAAACCTGAACCAAGCGATACAGACCAGATATGAAATGATCGACTCTGCAATAGAGAAAAGTGCGGATTTTGCTAAGAAACAAGAGACATTCAAATCTCGAATGGATGAAGCACTTGATGCTGCAGAAGAGAAAGTTGCTCACGACCAAGACATGTCCGAAGAATTAACAGAAGAATCTGAAGATTGATTATTCTGGTTTTGAACCATCGGCTAACCTAATACATTTTGCCGGTATTCCCGCCCAAACTTCTCCTGCCGGAATTTCTGTCCATTTTGGTACCACAGCCCTTGATGCAACCACGGCTCCTTCTCCTACCTTACATCCTGGTTGAACAACAGAGCCCATTCCAATTAGAGCATCGTTTCCAATTAAAACAGGTGCCATAACCAATTCTCCTTTTTCTGTCAGATGAGCATTAATAATTGCATTTCCCCCTATTACAACTCTATCTCCTAGAGTCACTGACCCAGCATCATTTAAATGTGCAGAATTAATTTGTACCCCTTGTCCCAATTTTGCACCGGATAACCTGTAGTATGTATTGCCTATGAAAGATGGAACCAAGAACGGTAAAAAGAACAGAGCAATCCTATGGAAGATCATAGACCAAGCCCATTGAATAGTTACAAATGATTGTAGTGAGTATCTACCTGGTTCCAGCCTTGGTCTGAACAAACCTCCTAATAGTCCACAAATTATTACTAGACTTATTCCCCAGGTCATAATGCTCATTCCTATTGCAATACCGGTTATGCTATACCAAGTCCAAGAACCAATCCCAGATGCGAATTCTTGAATATAGAAGAAAACATAAATTCCAGCCATCGATGATAATCCTACAATAATCGCAAGAAATGGGATTACTAGGGCAGTCAATAGATTTTGAACGATTGTGAAAGACTTCATTGACTCACCAATGTATATCCCTAGACCCCATCAAACAAGATGTTTTGGGCGACGGCAGTATCAAGAGAAAGGAACCAACCGACACACTATGGTCGGTGCTTCTGGGATAATGGGCGACGGCTCTAAACCTGTCAAAATTCATCATCTTGTCAAAGCTCCAGAAAATACTCCTCAATCTATTTTACGTAGAGAATCTTGGGATGCAACCAAGCCAGCAACTGTCTATAAAACCCCTGAAATATTACGAGACGGTACTCCTTGTACTGCTGCAACTGTTATATTGAGAACTAAGGGTTGTGTTTGGTGGTGGAAATCTGGTTGTACTTTTTGTGGTTATTTCAATGATGTTAGAGATGACGTTTCAGCCGATGATCTTTTTGCTCAATGGGAAGAAGCTAAGAGATTAACAAACGATTTCAAAGACTGTAAGATGGTTAAGGTATATACTTCAGGAACATTTTTTGAGGATCGAGAAAACCCTCCTGAGTGGCAAGAAATGGTTTTGAGAGAAACCTATGAAAGAGGCTTGGAATTAATTGTAGAAGCCCAGGCACATCTATGCAGTCCAGAAAAACTTTCATGGGTTGCAGAAAGACACCCCGGTTGCACGGTTGCAATTGGTTTAGAAGCATATGATGATACAGTATTACGTTTTCATTGCAACAAAGGTTTTTCGACAAAAACATGGAGAAAATCAGTATCGGACTTGCGTGATGCAGGCTTACGTGTTAAGACATATTTGCTTTTCAAACCACCATTCATGTCAGAAGCTGACGCACTTAATTTTACTTCTGAATGGTTGAGAGAAGTTGCACCTTTTTCCGATGAAGTTTCCGTTAATCCAATGAATATTCAGAAAAATACTGTTGTCGACAGAATATTTCGTAATAGAGAATATCGACCTCCTTGGCTTTGGTCACTTGTTGAAATGATTGAAAGAACTCATGATGATATTTCTAATTCTAATTGTAGAACAATTGTTCATCCTACAGCTGGGGGGAGGGTTCGAGGTGCCCATAATTGTAAGGGCTGTGATACTGAAGTTATCGCTGCTATAGAAAGATATTCAGTTTCTAGAGATTTAAGAGAATTTAAGGGTCTTAATTGTGACTGTAAGAGTATGTGGAAGGCTGAAATTGATAATGATGAATCATTGCCCACTCCATTGGGTCAGGGTAGAGATAGAAGGCTTTCTAGAGTTGATATGGTACGTGCACCTTAGGGCTCTCGTAACTTCTTTCTCTGCTAATACTTAAGGGTGAATCTCCGGTGGTAACGATATCTTCAACGGGAGTTTCGGAGGTATCATCATGTCAAATAATGCAATAGATTCAGTAGAAGGTTTTCTACAGGGTGAAAAAGAACCATCTGGTTCATGGATTTTCATTGTCTTAGGAATTGTCTCATCTTTAACTTTTTTAGTCTTGTATAGCATTCTTTATCCCGGTCAAGATTTACCAGTAATTTCCGATTTAGTTCCTGTATTCAGTGGAGTATTTGATTCCGGGATTTGGTTCTTTATACTGGGGACAATGATTGGTATTTTCTCTATCTTAGGTAGATTATTGTTAGAGGCAACAAGTGAGTGAGTGGTTTTATGGATACAATACTATCAACATTGTTTTATTTCTGGCTATCTTTATTTGTAGTTATTTTTTTGATACAAAGAGGCCTTTGGATATTTTCCGATGTGGCCAAAGGCACAGTCCATTTTATGCTTGAGAAGGCTCTTGGCCCTGGTCTTGATTTAGTTGAAGGTAGACCTGGATCAGGAGCCCGTGCTTGGATTATGCAAGGTTCTTTATGGTTAATTCTTGCATCTATGTTTACCTTCACAAGTATGTGGCTCACTCATGATCCTCACGCCCTTCATTCTTTGGCATCATGGGGTTATACAGCAAATACTGATGAATTAGCATATGCTGGAGTGTATTCGACACTCTATGGTTCTGTTTCGATGTTTGTTATTGGTTGCAGTTTTCATATTATACCCAAGTTATCTGGTACAGAATTGGCAAGTGAGAGGAACGCAAATCTGGTTTCATTCATTTGGACATTATCTGTTTTGGTTCTTGTAGTTGGCACTCAAAATAACTCCATATTGGGGATTGACATTATACCTCTAGGAATCGGCCTCAATACTGTTGTTCTTCTGGCTGTACTTATGAATCTCCTTTTGACAGTATCTAACAGGACAAAAAATATGGCATTACCGGGATGGTTGATCCTAGTTGCAATGTTAAGCAGTCCAATAGTCAGCATTGTGTCTATAGCCTCAGGTGCTGCTAACGATAGTGTCGGCCAATGGTTAACCTACCACCTATTTGGTGGAACATACCTATTCGCAGGAGTAGCAGGAATCGCTCTTTATTCTTCTTCAATTGCTTCTGGTAACCCCTTATGGTCTAAGACATTAGTAGGCGTAACTTTGATTGGTAGTATTTTTGCAATCAATCCATTTGGTGATATTCATGGTCAGATGGTTATGGATGCATTTGGACCATTGGCTGATGATACTATCTCATCTTTCAGCAATCAAGATATGTTAGCTGCAAGCTTCTTGATGGCTCTTGTCTCAATACCTGTGTTAGCATTTTCTAGTAACATGCTTGTAACTATGCGTAATTCAGATATGTTTGTCGACGATCCTAATGCTTCAGGTAATGCAGAATTAAATCTAGGGTCTTGGTTAATTATTCCAATCGCTATTGGCTCATTGTTTGTCCAAACAGATACAGTCAGTGGTACAAATGAATTAGTTGGTATTGCAAATACCCTTTCATTTATGGCAGGATGGTTGGTCTTAGTTCCTCTTTCTCTCGGTGCAGCATTAAGCCTATATCCTGAATTAGTTGGAAGACATTTATTCTCTCAAAGCCGAGCACGTTGGGGATTTTGGATGATGACTGGTGGAGCGATATTTGGGCTTTCAATCACAATGATAGCAGATTTCATGGACATGGCTCTTGTTGAATTACTTGTTGAAGACCCCAGTAGTCTATCAGAAGAACTCCGTAAAGCTGGTTCAGTAATGTTCTATGGTGTGGTTATAGGTTCAATCTTCCACTCATTGAATATGGTAAGTGGTATATTTAGAGGGGCTATAGTTTCTAAGAAATCCATTACATCATCATCAATTTCTGTTGAATCATATTCTCTTGTATCTCCAACTACAGTCCGTAGAATACTTGCTAGTGGAGCAGATCTTGATACCGAAGTAGTTCCGACTGGTGAAAATGATGAGAAAGGCAGCGCTACTAAACTGTGAACGTAGTTCAATTGAGGATTTTTCTTCTATCTAGAATATGAGGTGAGTATGCGCATCGGACTTGTTGGCAAGCCAAATGTGGGAAAGTCAACTACTTTTTCTGCTCTGACAGAAACTCCTGTTGAAATAGCGAATTATCCTTTCACTACAATTGAACCAAATGTTGGTGTAGCTTGGTTACCATTACGTGAAAACTGTGCTTGTAAAGAGTTACGAGATAGGAAAGAAAAGCAAGGTAGATTGGAACCTACGAATGAGAAAGACATACGTCAAGGAAGTATATGTCAACCCAATTCAGGAAACTGCGTTTCGCATCAGAGACTTGTCCCTATTACTCTCGTGGATGTCGCTGGTTTGGTGCCTGGAGCACACCAAGGTCGAGGCAGAGGAAACCAATTTCTTTCTGATTTAGCTCGCTGTGATGCCTTAATTCAAGTTATAGATGCTTCAGGATCTACTGATATCGAAGGGAACCCTGTAGGAGAAGGAGGTTCAGAACCAATAGACGAGTATCGTTTTCTTCTCGATGAACTAGATGCTTGGATAGTTGGAATAATTGAATCTAGTTGGTCTAGAGGTGCTAGGAGAGTTCAGTCCGAGGGCGAAAAAGCTCTTGCTACTTATTTACTAGATCAGTTAACAGGGATTGGTGCTAGTGAGCAGCATATTAATGCTGGAATCCAGTCAGTCTTCCTTAATCACCCTGAATCTGGTGTCCCTTGGTCTTGGGGGAATGATGAACTCACAACATTAGCGGGGACAATTCGTTCCCTTCTCTTTCCAATATCTATAGCTGCAAATAAGGCAGACAATAGAGAACTCTCTGTAGATGTTTTAACATCTGAAGTCGAATCAGCCGGTGGACAAGTAGTTTACACAAGTGCAGAAGCAGAATTGGCACTTAGGAGAGCATCAAAAGCAGGATTAATTGCTTTAGATCCGGTTTCTTCTCGATTTATAATAACAGATTTAGGCGAAGAAAAGTTATCTAAAGAACAACACAAAGCTCTAGACAATATCTCTCAAACTCTGTCTAATTGGGATGGCGGCGGTTTAGTAGGTCTTCTTTCTTCAGTAGTATTTGATAGATTGATGAGACGAGTTGTTTATCCTGTTCAGGACGATACTCACTGGGTTGATGGCGAGGGCCATATTCTTCCTGATGCAATATTAGTGCCGGAAGGAACAACTGCAAAAGGTCTCGCTTATGCAGTACATAGTGATCTTGGTGATGGATTTATTCGAGCAACTGATGCTAAAAGCAGTCGAGTCATAGGTGCAGATCATGAACTTCAAAATGGTGATATCATTAGCATCCACTCTAGGACTTGATTAGGTTCCGGAGCCAAACTTGCCAATGTTATTATCTTAGACTCTATTTCTAGAATCAAGCATTCGCACAGAGGACCTCGAAAGTCGAAGCATTACTATTTTCTTGCTTGTGTGCACTTATCCGAAGAGTGAACCGAGACCTTCGAAGCCTCCGCCATCGTCTTCTTCCACTTCTTCAGCTACTGCTTCAGCAGGAGCTGCTTCAGCAGCGGATGAACCGCCACCACCAGCAGCCGCTGGTCCAGCAGCAACAGGAGCAGCAACAGCAGTAGCCATTGCTTCACCGATATCAACGGATCCTAGTGAAGATACTAGAGCTTTAACTCGAGCACCATCAACATCTACGCCAGCAGCAGTTAGAACCGCTGTGACAGCCTTATCATCAATTTCCTTTTCCGCAGAGTGCAGTAACATTGCAGCATATACATATTCCATTTTATTTCACCTTTTTTTTATTTAGCCGAAGAGATCCCCGAGTCCACCGAACCCTTGTTCCTCCTCTTCCTCTTCTTCCTCTTCAGTAGTTTCAGCCACTGTCTCGGTTGCATCAGAGGTTGCAACCGGTACACTAGTCGATGAAGAAGCAGCACCGAGTGCCGCCGATAATTCATCATCAAGCGCAGAGGAGTCTAATTGGCCTGCTATGGCCAAAGCACGTGCATTTGCACGTGATATGAATAGAGGCGCAGTTGTATCATTTGCAACTCCAGCCTCAACAGCAACAGATAGTGCTTCACTACTTGCTTTCGAAAGAAGTGTAGGCATAGTTTGTTCTGAGAACCATTGCACATTACATGCAAGATTGAAGGCCCCAGATGTTGCAGTAATAATGTCTGTACGAACCTGATCTAAATCTATATTCAGTGCAGATGCAGGGAAGAAGAATCCATCTTCTATTGCACCCGTCAGAATAATTCCTATTTCAATTGGATTGATATCTAGTTTTGCAAGCATAATTCCTAAGTCTGCAGAAATTGGCTGGCCTTTCTCTACAACAGTTGTTGTCTTTTGTATTGCTACTTTCCCTTTATCGATTTTCGCTGGAATCCCTACTGCATTGAATTCTCCAACAATAGGTCCTGGGCCAAATGAAGTAGGGCCTTGCTCTACAATTATGTCCATGGGTGCCAATTCACCTTCTTTAGCAGCCCTGCCTTGACGAGTTTTTTCTAATTCTATGAATAATTGAAATGGATTAAGATTTGTAGATTGAACAATACATGGTTGCACTGCTCCTTCCATCAGAGTTTCTAATTCTTCTTTAGATCGACCTGAATTTTCCCAAGCTAGTCTGATTAGGGTTTTCTTAGCCATTGTAATTTTCATTGAATCTCTTAAATTACTTCTCATATCTAGCATATTACTAGCGGGAACCCCGCCAACGTCTACAATTCCGACGACTCCGTCTGAGTTTAGTACCTCAGTTAGTTCATCCACTCGACCTCTTTTCCAGGATGCTACCTTTGGTTCAGTAATCATTCAATCACCTCTACCTTTATTGATGGCCCCATTGAAGTTTTAACATAACAAGAACGAATATTACCTGCTCCACGTTCTAATTTACTAGTCACTCTAGTCCAAATTGCCATTGCATTAGCCGTCAACTCATCCATCCCTTGTTCACGGGAACCAAATGCAGTGTGGAAAGTTACTTTGTCACGAGATCTAACAATTGTTGTATTTTTTAATCCTGCAGCAATCATAGCCGGATCTAGTGTTGGAGGCACAGGACGTGGCATTTTACCACGAGGACCTAATACTACACCGAGATATCTTCCTACAGTCCCCATGTGTGGGATTTCTGCCAAGAAGAAGTCGTATTGTTTTGCCATTTTACGAGCCTGTTGACGATTCCCACCCAAATCTTCTATTGTTGAGGGGTCAATCACGTTTATTCCAGCAGCACGTGCTTTTGTTGCCATTTCACTACCAGCAAACATTGCAATCCTTACATCTTTCCCTCTCCCTGAAGGAAGACGTACTTCTTCTTGAATACGATTAACTGGATTTTTCAAGTCTACATCTTTCAGTGTTATAGCCATTTCAAATGACTCAACGAACTTGCGTTCAGGGGCATTCTCTATTGCTTGTTGGATAGCATTTTGTATATTTTCTTGCATATTTTTCACCTCCGTGGTCAACGAGGTTTCCCTCTCCCACAATTCGTGATTACTCAGCTAAAATGTTCGCTGAATTCCCCCTTGCTCATACGTTCTAGTGCTTCTTTAGGAGCGAATCCTTCAACATTCACTCTCATTGCAACACAAGTTCCCATGACCTCTCGACATCTTGCATACAAGTTTGCTCCAGTAAGGCGCTCTTCTTGTTCTGTTGCAATTTTCTTTATCTGATCCATTGTTAAATTTTCAGATGCTTCTTCCCAGGAACCGTTGCACTTCTTTTTGCCAAGAGCTTGGACTACCTTGTGTGGCGTCTCATTACGTGCTGACATGTGCATTACCTCCTATGATTGTGTCCCGCCGACTTACCTTCACTATTTGAGCGTGTTGCGTTAGTCTTTGTTCTCCTATCTTTGATTATTCTACGCGTTGAGTAACACGTACTTGGTCTGCTCTAACTGTTAGTGCAACAGGAACTGCAGCTTCGAATAGTTCAACAGTAACCTCTTCTTTAGACTCAGTTACTCGAATTACACGTGCGGATTGACCTCTAAATGCTCCTCCATGAATCTCTACGATACAACCTTCTTCTATTCCTGAAGTAGCTGCTTTAGGTTCTAAGTATGGTAGAACATCTTCAAGTGGTGATTCTCCACCTAGAACTTTCCTACAATTCTTGATTGGGGTTGTAGAAACTCCTGCTCTTCCAATTAATTTTTCTACATGATGGAATGCAGATGCTTCAACGAAAATATATCCTTTCATATAGTTAGGACTTAGCACTCCGTATATTTCGCCTTGAATATCCATTAGTGAACCACTACCTGAGAGCCTTGCTTGGATTTCCCTAGCCACGTTTTGCTCTTGACCAATACTAGTTTTTAGAATGTAAAGGAAAGAAGCAACATCTCCGTACATATCCTTCAGACTTGGAGTCACATATTCTTTCTTCCCAATCATTCCAGGGTCGACCCATTCTGAATTTTTGTACAGAGTTTTAGGTGTTACAGTATTGCTTTCAGCAATAAAAAGAATCGGAGTAACTTCTAGTAAAGAATTCCCCATTGCAATACCTCTTGAGTTTCCGGTTCTGACATGTTGTAACATTTCTGATGGAATTCCAGTTGATTCAACAATTCTTGAAGTTACAGCATCCAAATCATTAGGATCTCCATAACCATAGACTCCATCCCAAGCTCCAGGCAAGTCAGCGACTTCGTCCGCTCTCTGCATTAACAGAACTTTCTCTTCGTGGCGAATAAATACAGTAAATGCATCAGACATCTTAATCACTCAATTATTTATTTTGTTAACCATTCAAAAAAGTCAGGGAATAGATTATCCATAAGGTATAGCATAACGAAGCCAATACCTCCAAGTACAAACATACCTATTCCACAGACAATAACGGTTTGACGAAATTCTTCTTTGGAAGGCTTTCTTGCCATCTTAAGAATTCTAGCATAAGATCCTGTTTGAAGGCTACGAATACGGCTCTCAATTTCATCTTGCAAGTCTTGGACTCTGTCCTCGACAGCACTAGTGTTTGAGTTCTCTATAGCCATGCCTTTCCCTCTGAAGTGCCTCGGCGACCGACCGACCTCATTTAAGCACGTCGGGAGGGCAATTGGAAGTAATATGCATCAACTTGAGAAAATATGTCAATTAATGAACTCGACAGTTCTAGTTTTCAGGTTACGCATTTGTGTATGTAAAGCGGCACCGTGTATCTGTTCTGACTTGACCCCTGTTAATACGAGCAGTACCCTTATTTCATCGCCCATTGATTCATCAGTAGTTGCTCCTAAAATTATACGTGCATATGGGTTAATTCTATCACGAATAATCTTAGCGCACTTTTCGGTATCACCCAATGAAAGACCGGGTCCTCCAACCACATTTATTAGGGCTCCTCTGGCATCAGAAATATCAATATCTAGTAGAGGTGAATGTAGTGCTTCTTGTGTAGCTTTCTCAGCTCGATCTGGACCATTTGCTTCTCCCAATCCTATCATTGCAACTCCACCTCCATTTTCCATTACTGAACGCAAATCTTGGAAGTCAAGGTTAACTATCCCCTCCTTCGCAATCATTTCAGATACTCCTGCAATTGATCTCATCAACAATTCGTCAGCAACTCTGAATGCAGCATCTAGTGGTAAATCTCTAACTCCCTCTACCTCCAGTAGTCTTTCATTTGGAAGTACAACTACTGTATCACAAACTTCTCTCAATCTTTCGAGACCCCACTCTGCATTTTGTCTTCGTAATGCACCTTCAGAAAGGAATGGATATGACACTACTGCTATTGTTAGAGCCCCTGCCGCTCTTGCCAATCTTGCAATTACATGAGCAGATCCAGTCCCAGTCCCTCCGCCCAAACCTGCAGTAATGAAAGCAAGATCACATTCTTCTACTTCATTTTTGAGAGCTCTTTCTGATTCATAGGCTGCTTGTTCACCTTTTTCCGGATCACCGCCAGCTCCTCTTCCTCGTGCCGATCTTCCTATCAAAACTTTATTTTGAACCCCTACTCTAAGCAAATGTTGCGCATCTGTATTTATTGCCATTCCTCTAACATATGTATCATCAAACAAACCCTCTTGTTCCAATCTAGCTACAGTATTTGATCCACACCCTCCACATCCAAAAACTCGTATGCGTGGTTGTAGTGATGAGAGTAGTTGAACAAGTTCTGAATCGCTCTCTGTATTTATCGGTGCAGACGGTATTCCTTCATCTTCTTGAAGTTCCAATACACGGTCGATGATATTCTTCACGACTCATAGGCGAATTGTAGAGAGGATAACCATTACCCTTGTTGGAGGGGTTTTAATTGCTATTTCATTATATAATTCTATGAACGACTCATAATTCGAGTAATTGTTTTCTTGTACTATTGAATCTTACTAAAAATGTGTAAACACCGCCCCAAGCAGAAACTGCCAGAGCAGCGGTCATACCATTTAACTCAGTATTTCCTAGCAATATATATTCGAAATATGTGTTATATGATGTAATGTCTATCCCCACTCCTCCAGTATATGCCTGCATCGCAGCAATTAGAAGTCCTAAAAGCGTGACAATCATACGATCGGCACGAGAAAAACCACCGTATATTCTATCCAATCCTACTGATTGAGCTTGTGTCCCCATATAAGATCCTAGAAGAGTTAGAAGACCAGCTAATAAACCAGCATTAAGATTACTTACGAATGCAGCATTTGTTCCTATTGCTACCAGTAATCCGACATCTACAATACGGTCTATTGTATGATCGAGAAAATCGCCATATGGTCCATCAGTTCCTTGATTTCTAGCCAATGCACCGTCTAATGCATCCAAAACACCTGCAATTAATACAAGAATCACTGCTGCAATTATCATCATAGCTCCTTCTTTATTTATTTCTGCTGCCGACAAAACATAGAACGCAATGAGGGAAACAAATAATGAAGTCCAAGTTAGTATAGCAGGTTCCAAATCACCCATCTTTAGTACAATTGGTTGTATGGCCTTTGTCCATCTCTCTCTCATTTTTTCAAACATATCATTCCTCCATTACCCCAATCCAGTCAATCTCTGTGCCCCTAGTAGTTGGTTTGAAGTCATCTATAATCCAATTCCTAATATATTCAAAAGCGTCCTCTTTACTTAATTCTGTAGTATCTAATTCTAACCATCCATCTGAATCTTCTTTATCATTCCATGGCCCACCAATTAATTCCCATTCAACATTTCCAAGAACTTTCTCTTTAGTATAATCTCTTTTTTCTAGTCTTGCTTGTAGTATATCAGGCCTGCATCGTAGTATAATTTTCTCATCACAAGGAAGTTGATGACTCAGGTGTCCATCTATTATGACAATATCTCTAGTCATGTTAGTCCAAGAAATTTCTAATTTTCTCTTTAGTTTTTTCATATCAATAGGTTTAGAATTATCTTCAACATCAACTTCGCCTAGACACTCATATTTTTTTGCTAATGTTTCCAAAGTAATAATCTTGAAATTTTCTTTAGCAAGTAACGCTGCAATCGTGGTCTTACCAGTGCCTGGCGTCCCACTAAGTGCTATTCTACAACCTTCTCCCACACCTATCGGGTATTGGTTTAACGAATGAATCCTCCCTTTCTCAAGCGCAACATTGACTTTATTATAGCCCTCCCGAACAAATAATGGTTGATGTCGCACGCATAGTTAGAGCCTTTGATCCTAGAGAAAGTAAACTTAATCTTCTTTTGATTGCAGTTCCATTAACGGTATATTTTAATTATATAGAAAAAGATGCAAATCTTTCTTTTATTACGTCAATGGTTGCAATAATGCCTCTTGCTTTCTTAATGGGTAAAGCCACAGAAGAAATCGCACTAAGAACCTCTGATTCGGTTGGTGGTTTATTGAATGCAACTTTTGGCAATGCTGCTGAAATGATAATTGCTCTTTTCGCAATAATGGCAGCAGCCGATGCCGGTGCTGGAACTGAAACAGCACAAAATATGATTCACATTGTTCAAGCCAGTCTTATTGGAAGTATTCTTGGTAATTTGCTGCTTGTAATGGGTCTTTCATTTGTTTGGGGTGGAATACATCATTCTGAGCAGAAGTTTTCTGAAACTCAGGTCAGTTCGAATGGATCATTACTTCTTCTTTCAGTCATTGTTCTAATAATTCCTACAGTTTTTAATTTCACCGTAGACGGCTCTGCTGGCGAGGAAGGGGTAGAGAAATTATCTCATGCTGCGGCTATAATTCTTTTAGCAATGTACGGATTCTTCCTTCTATTCCAGTTAAAGACCCATTCTTACCTTTTTGCAACAGAAACTTCTCATGATGAATCGCCTACTATGGAACAGAAAGATGCAATTGTATTGTTAATAATGGCGACAATTCTAGTTTCATGGATGGCCGAAGTTCTTGTTCATTCTGTTGAATCGGCAGCTGAAGAATATCATCTTCCATATCTCTTTATTGGAGTTATTCTTTTGCCACTCTTCGGTAATGCCGCTGAACATTTCACTGCCGTCTCAGTAGCCGCTAAAGATAAGATGGACTTATCCTTTGCAATATCTATAGGTTCTTCTACACAAATTGCAGTTTTTGTAGCACCTTTGATGGTAATTATTGCTTGGATTCTCAATGTTCCATTAACTTTTGAGTTTGGTGTTCTTGAAACAATAGCCGTATTCCTTGCTGTTACAATAGCCAATCTAACAGCAGCAGATGGTAAATCAAATTGGTTAGAAGGTTTGCTGCTCTTGGCAACTTATGCAATTCTAGGTCTTGCATTCTTCTTCCATCCATGATATATTGTGACCTCCTAGACGATTAGTCAAAGAGCCTGTAGTTCTCCCTTAGTACGTGGCTCGTGTACATGGGTGGTCCGAAGAAGAACTATCTTCATACTATCAGAATAATACTATCGACCTTTCTTGGCTTCTCAAACCTTCTAGACACCAATTTCGATGGAAGTCATTAAAGGGGCCCTGGATTACATCAGACAGAAGGGTTTCTTCTTCAAAGAAATTAATAGAATTATTTTCCAACTCAATGCCCACCGATGTTTATGTTTCAACTTCTTCATGGCTTAACCCTGTTAATCTACCTAGAATTAAAGATACCAAAAAACCTTCACCTATACTTTTAGATCATCTTGTTGTTTTTGATATTGATATTATGCCATTTTGTCTTCTTCGTTTAGAAGAAGCCAGACAGGCAACTTTTAATCTTAGAAATTGGTTAATTGATAATACTGATATTCAGATTAAACATATCACATTTTCAGGAAGTAAGGGATTTCATATTATCGCAGACGATCCTGATAGAGAATCATTTTCCGAACCAGATCCTAAATTAAGAGAAGAGAAAGTCAAATCTCAACGTAAACAACTATTGAATCAAGTGATTGAAGCCGGACATCCAGTTGACAAGGTCGTAACTGCAGACACTAGACGCATCATTCGTTTACCGGGGACTGTTCATGGTAAGACGGGCTGGATTTGTACAATAATAAATGATGAATGGATCGAATTACCAGTTAATAAGTGGATAAATAAAGTACCTAGACACGAATCCGCAATCAAAATTCCAAAAAGACCTCCAATAAGAATTCCTACGCTTTCCCTACCAAAAATGAATTTAAGATTCGTTCGGAAGAAGGTAGTGAGTTTACCTCAATATACTAGTCTAGAATTAAGTAGTCATGTGCACGGAACGAAGGATCGATCCGCTTTTGTTTCATGGTTGCCCAGAAAATGGGGTGATATTCGTGAATCTATAGAAAAGTCTCAAAACTTTTTTAGTGAACTTAACCTAGGTCCAGTTGCTTATTTTCATGATGAAGAGAGAGTTTTAGCGATTATTCCGCGAGCAATTCCTAAAGACTTTTTACTTAGTAAATTATCACAACAAGATTTCAATGATTTTGTTTATGAAACACGTCATATGAATCATAGCTGGACTCGAATCTCAGGTAGACTGATGGGAGAAAATTGGGAAGGTGAGATCGAACCTATTTCTGTACTTGGATATGAGGCCGCAGAAGACTGTTTACACCCTTGGTCTGCTCCCCATCTTGAGATATGTTCTCGGTTGGGTCTGCCTATACGGGTATCTCATGGCGATATTTCAGGAACCAATGAAGTACCTATGAGGGTTGCAATCCGACGTTGAGTTTATTTCCCTGTTTACAGACGCGGGTCTGTCTCAAAGAAGGAGCCTTACGGCAATGACTGCAGATGCTACGCATCGTCTCATTAGGAGAACCCAGAGGTCATGGCGCCGAGACAGCGCCATGGCCAAAATAATATCGTGGTGTAAATATGGGTCTTTTTGATTTCATAAAGGCCTCAATTCACAAAGCAACGGCTCCCCCCGATATCAGAACCCTCCCCCCAGGCCGTCG
>Ga0066836_10000374_pt1 | contig 20842 bp, 15 predicted proteins | sample ETNtaG_18_FD_71568 | JGI IMG/M metagenome (GOLD analysis project Ga0066836, IMG submission 71568) | Marine microbial and viral communities from oxygen minimum zone, Eastern Pacific Ocean - ETNP201302SV91 | ecosystem: Environmental > Aquatic > Marine > Oceanic | place: Pacific Ocean: Eastern... | reverse complement strand
ACTGCGGTCGCTGGCGTCGCACCTGAAATCATGGGGTATGGACCCGTTCCTGCTACGCAGAAGGCTCTCAAACGTGCTAATCTGACATTGGATCAAATCGATGTAATCGAAATGAACGAAGCGTTCAGTGCCCAGTCATTGGCATGTCTAAAGGACTTGGATTTGCATATGAATGATTCACGGATTAACATCGATGGGGGGGCCTTGGCGATTGGGCATCCTCTTGGAGCAAGTGGATGCAGAATTACCGGGAAGGCTGCCAGTTTGCTTGATCGGATCGGAGGACAATACGCTCTTGCTACAATGTGCATTGGTGGTGGGATGGGTATTGCAACTGTTCTGGAACGGTGGAATTGAGCCACAATAGGCTGATATGGGGCCAGTCGATGGCCCGCCATGGGATTCGGCATTCGTGAAGGTCGTCGTCAGGCAAAAGAAAATTTGTCTACGGATGAAGAAGGTGACTGTGCTCGATGCGGCGGCAATGCAAATGCATCCTCAATACCCGGCTATTTACAATGTTCAAAATGTGGATATGAGTGGAAGGATCCCACTGCAGAATCGGAAATTTCGGGTCCGCGAGACTCTATTTCTCGCGATACAGAAAAACTCGATGAATTCAAACGGGAAATGGAATCAGGAAGTGGCTTAGCGCGAGTTTTAGGTGTCGATGATGGCTTAGATTCAGAACAAAAGGAATCATTGGGTAGGCTACAGGACAAATGGATGTCGGGGATGCAAGGCCAATACAATGCTGCAGAAGATGAACGAAAGCCATTGATGATAGCATTTGATGATGATGATAACTTACTTGAGACTCAGGTTGGAGCGATTCATATTTCTGACAATGTTTTTGACGGCGGTGAAGAGATTCGAATCGAATATCCAGGCCGAGGTACTGAATTTTACGTGATTAATGAGGATGATGAACTGGGTTGGAAAAGAGGCAGAAGTCTTCAAGAAACAGCGAGAAACATTGCATCAATCATCAACCGGACGAGTAGTTTAGTTCACGCCTCCGCAGAGGGCACAAGCGTATCAATCGAGCTACGTGATGTCAAATTGGATTCAGATAGTTTGGTCATCTTTGTAGATGACCCTGGTGGGAAAAATATGACCGTTGAAAGGTTGGGTGTCATCTTGGATCCAGATCAAGTTCAAGTCTACGAGGATTATCATCAAATTATCAAAATTGCTTTGGCTGATGGAATCATTACTCCTAGCGAAGATCAGATGCTATGGGCGATGCGTCAAAATCTAGGAATTAGCGATGAAGACCATGTTCGTATCGTGATCGATATTTTTGGCGACAATGCAGTCAAGGAGTGCCCTGAATGTGGCATCAATGTACCTCTGTATCTAGAGTATAGTGCATGGTGGTGCGAAGGCTGTCAGCATTGGGTTTGACTCCCCAATTGTGATTTAGAATGGAACAATCGGATGGGCATGGTTGAAATACCGGGTGGACCCGGTATCCCCTAGAGGTAATGGTATGGCAGATGAGACACTCTACATTGGTGTAGACTTGGGGACTTTTCGTTCCGTAATGGTATCCAGCGATGGACACGACGAAAAAGTGCTGACTGTAATCGGTACACCAAAGGATCAGATTGCCAAAGGTTTCCTCAAGCGAGATGTCCTGTTCGGTGAAGAGGCCTTGAAAAACCGTCTTGCTCTGAACCTATTTCGCCCCCTAGAACACGGTGTCATCAAGGATACTGCAGAGGACAAGAAATTCATTGCGCACTTTATTACAAACATCATTGGTTTGGGAGACCCAGAAGATTACAATCGCGTTGTTGCTGTCATCGGCGCACCTGCAGAGGCAAGCCACGTTGACAAAACTGCAATTTTCGATGCTGCTGCAGGTAGTGTAAACGCCTGCATGATTATTTCTGAGCCGTTCGCTGTTGCTTATGCCCTCGACAAGATTGATCATACTCTTGTGATTGATATCGGTGCGGGTACAACTGATTTGTGCCGTGTTTATGGAACAGTCCCAACACCAGCTGACCAATCACACATCAATTTCGCCGGCGATCATATCGATGCAAGAATTATCGAAGAGATTCAACTCAAGTATAACGGTGCACAAATTACCAAGGATATGGCCCGCAGATGGAAGGAAAGCCACTCCTTTGTCCCTGGCACCGAACCAGATGAGCCGATCATCGTTGACTTTTCGATTGAAGGTAAGGCTATGTCACTCGATATCACCGATTGTATTAGCGCTGCATGTGAATCAATCGTCAACCCTATCGTTGAGGGAGTCAAGGAATTGGTGGCCGGTTCAAATCCAGAATATCACGACGCGTTCCGACGAAATATGATACTCGCCGGAGGCGGTTCAGGGATCGCTGGTTTGGGTGCATTGATTGAAGAAAGACTTTCTGATCTTGGTGATGTCGAAGTTCTTACTGTGGAAGACCCACTCGAATTGGGAGCAATGGGTGGACTAAGACTAGCCATGGAAGTCCCAGAGGATATGTGGAAGAATCTAACCCTTGCACACCGTTAGTTACTCTTCTTCACTACTGTATAGTGCAACACTTTCGGGTTTGACCAGTGTCATATGGCACTTAGGACACTTATCTTTACGACTCAATATCGTCGGTTGTACCGCTAGTAAACTGTGACAATGTGGACACTCAGCAAGTACTTCGCCTGATTGAAGAGAAATGTCGCCAGCATCCAGTACTGGGTTTTCACCACTATACCATGCCCGAAATATTGGATGCCGCAGTAATCGTAGCCTTTGCAGCATCGACCAACACAAATAGAGCAATAGTAAACCCTGAACGAATCCCCATGTACCTGTTGAACCTTCTATTGCTGCTGTGAATTCTACAACCATGAGTAGAAAACACAGTGCTATTGCTACCATCCAAATGGTTGAAACCCACGGTAGGGCCCACTTTTCCAATCGAAAATAGGCACGAACGATCATGATGCAGAAAGGAATCGGGATAATCAACACAAACAAGATTGTGGGACCCAAAATCGCCCCTAATGTTGCGAAAAGCAAGAACCCGATCAAAGCCATTGTAAAGACCAACATCATTCCAGATTGGCGATGGGCCAAATCGAGTTGATCTGTATCTGCATCTTCTGCCATGATGTGCTCAAGCAGTGAACAGAAATCGTTCTTTCCATCGCAAATGCACATAGGATGGATTCATGAAGGCGGTGCGTAACCCTCAATCATGCCCAGGGACACCGACGTCGACCTGCACACGAGTGCACTGGCCGGCAAACACGTTGCTCTGGGGGTGACTGGTGGAATTGCTGCAACTGAAACGGTAAGACTGTGTCGTGAACTCCGACGTCATGGAGCAGAAATCACAGTAATGATGACGACTGCTGCCACGAAAGTAATCACTCCCTTGGCGGTTAAATGGGCATCCCAAGGAAATGTAATCACTGATTGGGCGGCAGAGATGTCCCAACTAGACGAATTTGACGCTATACTGATCGCACCGGCTTCACGAAATTTCATTTCAAGATTCGTCAACGGTATGATGGACCATCCACTACTGATGACCTGTTCAGCTGCTAGGGGACGTGCAACCCCAATATTGGTTGTACCATCCATGCATTCAGATTTGTTTGATGATCCCATTACAGATGATTTGCTGGAGAGAATCTCCCACGCTCATATTGTCTTAGGCCCATATGAGGAAGGGCGATACAAGCAACCCGCACCCTGCCAAATCGTAGCCGATTTGTGTCATTTGGTGAATAATAATCTCGAATCCGGTCATTTTGCGATTACCCTTGGAGCCAACCGCGCTCCCATAGATTCAGTTCGGGCCATTCAAAATGCATCGAGTGGAGAAACTGGGTGGTTCGTTGCCGAGTACCTATACAGGTTTGGACACAAGGTTACAGTGATTGCTGGTAAGACCAGTGCACCCCCATCATTCGATTTACCCACCATCATTAGAGCAGGCAGCCCTGATCAAATGTTGGCTGCATGTATTGAAGTCGCAGAACAACAACCTGACGGTTGGATCCATGCGGCCGCTGTATTGGATTACTATACTGAGCCGATAGATGGCAAGAAACGCAGTGGAGAAGATGATTGGAAACTTGAATTGCAGCAAGGGCCTAAACACATAGCTGAGTTGAGAGAAATGGTTGGATCTGCAAAACGAATCGGCTTCAAACTTGAAACCCAAGTTACCGTCGATCAATTGCATTCCCGAGCACTTGAACAAATCAATGCATACGGAGTAGATGCAACCGTTGCCAATATTATGGAAGAAATGCACAATCCCTCCACCCCAAGAGCCTATTTTGTGACGCAAACTTCAATCGTTGAATTGGAAAACCTAGAATCGATGTGTCAATCAATATTGCATCTATTAACGTCCTAATCGCGTTTCGTAAAGCGTCACATTGAAGCAGAAGATATTGACGAGCATGCTCCATGGCAGACCATGGGAAGGCGAAGCGCGGCATCCCTCCGAAGTCTGACTTCAATGCATGGTACCCAGCGATTGTTGAAATTGCGGAACTGGTGGATAAGAGATATCCAATCAAGGGAATGGATGTATGGAGACCATATGGTTGGAAAGCCATGAGGTGCATCGACGCATTGACTCATTCTGAAATGGAAAGAACCGATCACGAGGAAGTTCGCTTCCCATTGCTAATCCCTGAGGATCTTCTCGAAAAGGAAAATCGGTTGGTATCCTTACTCAAACGCGCCCGTGAAGAAGGTGTCGACCCCAGCGAGTTACGTGTCGAGGAAGAGGAAACTGGATTCAAAAAGGAAGTATATTGGGTTAAACACGCAGGTGAAAATGATCTTGATGTCCCTATGTTCTTGCGGCCGACCAGTGAAACTGCAATGTATACTATGTTCCCATTGTGGATACGCAGTCATACAGATTTACCGTTGAAAACATACCAGATTGTCAACACTTTCCGATACGAGACAAAACAAACGCGTTCTTTCATTCGTGTCAGAGAAATACACTTTTTTGAGGCGCATACAGCTCACATCGACGAAGACTGTGCATCTAGACAAATTCAGGAAGATTTGGATATTGTCCGACGATTAATGGAGTGTATGTCACTTCCTGTAATCATCTCAAAAAGGCCGGTTTGGGATACATTCCCTGGCGCATGGTATACCATTGCGATTGATGTGATCATGCCCAATGGTCGTACTTTGCAGGTCGCCTCATGCCACCATTACAAAGATCAGTGGGCGAAAGCGTTCGATATTACCTATCAAGATGATAGCGGCAACACACAGTATTGTCACCAAACCACGTATGGTATGTCCGAAAGGTTGCTCGGTGCTGTTGTCGGTATGCATGGCGATGATAATGGCTTGATTTTCCCTCCTCAAATTGCACCTTTACAAGTAGTATTGATGCCTGTTGCTGCTCATAAAAGTCCAGATGTTCAGCCTGCTGTCGAGCAAGCTGCGGATGAATTGAGAAAAGCTGGATACCGCGTCAAAGTAGATGAACGTGATTTGCGACCGGGACAGAAATATTGGGACTGGGAAATCAAGGGGGTCCCACTACGGTTGGAGATTGGACCGAGGGATGTTGAAAATGGCAACGCTTTCGCCGCACGACGAACTGGTGGCAAGGAACCCATTCCACTATCCAATATCGTCGATGGGGTTCGTAAACAGTTGGAATTGGTTCACGATGAACTGACCAATCGAAGTCATGCACATGTTGAAAATTGTGTCATTCAATTGCAATCATTGGATCAAGAAATCATCGATGGGCGTATCTATGAGGTAGCCTTTGATGGTTCAGATGCTGATGCTGAAATACTAGAGAAGGCTACTGGTCTTGCTATTCTTGGAGATGCGATGAGTATGTATTCAGATGACCAAGTTTGCATCGTATCTGGTAAGCAAACCAAGCGAAAACAACATCTGGCACGGATGTATTAGTTACGGCCACGCAAGCCATATACGATATTGGCAACGCACAATAGAGCCAAAATCACATCTGGAATTCCAATACTCCCGGTAGGACTCCAGGCGATATGTTCATCCATCCTGAAGAAATCAATCCAATTTAGTTTCAGGCTTTCTCCACAAGTACTGTGCACATCTGCCGCACAAACGCTGAGGAAGTTACCCAACCCATAGAATAGGTTGGTAATCACAGCAATGAGTCCCAATGAACCACCGAAAATTCGTAGTTTTTGAATCAATGATCTGCCACTGGTTGAGATACTTATGTCCTCATTGACTGGCACAGGTGGCATATCTTCAGGCATCGGCAATGGCAAACCACCTTCTGGCAACTCGTCAATGAGAAGATCATCGCCATCAATTTCTGAAAATTGCTCAGCAAGTGCTCTCTTTGTCTCACCGCGAGAGATACCTACATTGTCGAGGAAATCTGCGCCATATATGCGTTCAGCAAGGCTGGCCAATACTGGATCATCAGCGATTTCTTGAGCTGAAAGTTTGCCATCAAGGAGTTCCTTGAGACGACTACCATCCTCAGACATACGTTCCCCTCTAAGGTGTGCGTGACCCCACCTCTTCATCAAGGCTATGGAGGCATGAGGGTGAGCATGACTACCTTCGGGCAATGGCGCTATTGGCGGCTTTGACGATATCTTTGGCCTTCATATTCAGTAATTGAAGTAGTTCATCACTATCACCTGATTCACCGAATCGATCCTGCACACCTACGCGTTCAAGAGGAACTGGGTGCTCTGAAACAATACATTCAGCGACTGCCCCGCCCAATCCACCAATAATCGAGTGGTCTTCAGCTGTTACAATTGCACCACATTCTTTTGCGAGTTTAGTGACCAATTCGGTATCGAGTGGTTTGATTGTGTGCATATCGACAACGGTCGCATTAATTCCAGATTTAGATAGAATATCTGCTGCATCTAAGGCTTCATTTAGCATGACACCACAGGCGATAATCGCAACATCAGAACCCGTTCTGTGAACATGTCCTTTGCCGATAGTCAGTTCCTTAGCAGATTCCTCACTATAGGATCGTGAAACCTTGTTTCGTGCTGTTCGCATATACGAAGGCTGATCATGGTGTCGTAGTGCCAGGGTCAAAGCCTTGGCAGACACATCGTCGCACGGGTGTAGCACTGTCATGTTCGGTAAAGTACGATAAATGGCCAAATCCTCAATCGATTGTGCACTTGAACCATCTGTTCCAGTGTGGATTCCACCGTGACTGCCACAAATGTGTACGACAATATTCGGCCTAGCAATACCATTCCTTACCTGCTCGAATGCTCTCTCACTGAATATTGCGAATGTAGAAGCAAAAGGTACGTATCCAGATGTTGCCATTCCAGCTGCTACTAGCATCATATTCTGTTCAGCGATGCCTAAACTCACCGTATGACTCGGTTTTTCCGCTCTGAAGAGACATGATTTTGTCGACTTACCCAAATCGGCCTCCAAAACAACTACTTTGTCGTCATCAACCATATCAAGAAGCGCGGCACCATAGCCATCTCGACTGGCTCCGCCGCCACTAGGTGCACTCACGACAATTCCTCCATCGCCATGTTGAATTGTTCTTCATTGGGTGCAGCACCATGAAATTTAGGATTGTTTTCCATGTAAGATACACCCTTTCCTTTGACGGTGTGCATCACAATACATGCAGGCCCATCAGTAACCTGATCGGCCCAATTAATGGCATCAAGAATTTGGCTCATATTATGCCCGTCAATTTCCATGACAGCCCAACCAAAAGATGCGAATTTTTCAGAAACATCGAACATCCTCATTTGAGATTCGCAGAAATCATCATTTTGTATTCCATTTCGGTCCACGATGACAGTTAAATTATCGATTTCGTGATGCACTGCAGCCATCACACCTTCCCAAATTTGACCTTCTTGCAATTCACCATCACCCAACATCACCCATGATGAACGTTCACTGCCATCGAGTTTTGCGGCGAGGGCGCAACCGATTCCGAAGGATAGGCCCATCCCCAGACTGCCTGCACTGAAATCGACACCTGGACACCATTTCATGTCTACATGACCTTGGCAGCTTCCGCCCAATTTACGGAAGGTCCAGAGATCTTCTTCAGTAAGGAATCCCCTTTCGTGTAGAATTGAGTATACACCAGGGCTGGCGTGACCCTTGCTCATGATAAATCGGTCTCGATCCCCCCATGCAGGGTCATCTACATCAACACGCAGGCGATGTCCATACAAACCTGTCAACATATCGATGGCACTGAGACTACCACCTGGGTGCCCAGCACCGATTCCGTATACCATGCGCACAATATTGCGCCGGCATCTCTTGGCCATTGATTCCAAATCATCAATGCCTAATCCCATTCCACGCTCTACCATGTCATCCCTAATTCGGTCCTCGCTTGGAGGGTCTTTGAGCGTTACCGCAATGGATTGCGATTACAATCTGCGATTTGAAGGAGGTTTCAGTGTATTGATGAAGCGCCGTATGCCATCAATAGCAATGGCAATCCAATCGATGATAATGTTTCCACGACCGTTCTTTGAACGCGGCATTCCTCGAGTTGCCAAATATGTGAATACAAGGAAAAACCATGCGAAAAATAGCAGAGAAAGCCAAGTTGGAAGCGTACCGATGAATCGTTCATCACACATGGAATGTCCTGTAGCAGAATCGACATATGAATCACTACAGAACCACTCAGCTGGAGGGCGAATTGGTTTAATCAAATTGGCGATGACAATGAACATTGCAACAACGACACCCATCAGTGCTTCACCGGCGATCATACCTGCCGATAGCAACAATCCTCGCTTGGAAACTTCTGTTCCCGCTTCGGCAGCTTCTTCTGTTGGTTCTCCAGTCAATGAGCCATCCACGCGTAGGTGAACCGTTCTCAGTACGAAATGACTAAGCAAACCGCCAGTGAAAATGGTCGCTGACAGATAAAATGGGAGATACATCCCAATCGCTACCGACATCACAGGTAGTCCTTTCCAGATGATTAGAACTGCGATAAGAACACCCAGACCGAGCATCGGGTAATTGACGGTACCACCAAAAATACCCTCGATCAGTGTACCAATAATTTCAGCCTGTGGAGCATCCAATGCGGCACTACAATTCGGAGACCCATCGGCATAATATTTGATTGGGTTCTCCATACAATATGTCTTTGTTAATCGATATGCATCATTCAGCACTACAAGGGTTAGAGGGGCCATGACAGCCCCGGTAATGACTCCAACCACTTCTGCAATCTGCTGCTTCCAGGGTGTAGCACCAACCAAATGACCAGTTTTCAGGTCCTGCATTACGTCACCGGCAATGGCAGCATTTACGGCCACTACACTGGCGATGATTAGAGTTGCATACATCAATTCATTTTGTTCCATGCCCAAAAATACATCGCCGACAATCCAGACGAGTAACGCAGTACCCATCAATGTGGCAATGGTCATCCCTGATACTGGCGAATTGCTCGACCCTACGACGCCAGCAATGTATCCAGCAACAGCCGAGAAAAAGAAAGCTGTCATCGCTAAGAATAGAGAACCCAGTGCTCCAAGAATGGCGGATTCAGTCAAGGATGCCCCCTTCAGATTCAGCCTCCATGTATAGAATAAAAATGTGAGAACCACGATACCAATCAAAACAGGCATCATCTTCTTCATCGGCAAATCTTGTTCGGTGCGGAGCAATCCTTCTTGTTCGTCTCCTAAATCAGTCCCGAAAACTCGCTTAACCCCTGTCGTAATCGTCTTCCTCATCGACCATAATGTCCACAATCCACCCACGACCATGCAACCTACACCGACGAACCGGACATGTGAAATCCAGAGTGAATGAGCGCTATGCGCCACATCCAAACCACCACTGGGCCAACCATGGACCAATCCATAAACAGGAGTGATCAATAGAACCCCAATGACGGCTCCTGTGAAAATGTATGAGGCAATACGAAGACCCACGATGTAACCAACGGAAAGCAGTGCGAGAGATAGATCCGATGCTCCATAAATACGTGCACCAAGAATATCGAATCCAGCCATAACTTTGCCTTCAGCAATTTCGAATCCCTTCACGAACCATCCGTAGATGGCTCCCAAGCCAAGGGCGTATAGGATGACGATTAGTGAAGATCCACCCTTTTCTCCGGCAACAAGCACTTCTTCACAGGCGATTCCTTCAGGATACAACAGAGCCTCTTCGACAATGAATACACGCCTCAACGCTATTGTGAAGATAGTCCCTAAAACACCACCTAATATAGCCACGCAAAACACCGTAACGAAATTCATGTCCCCAGCGAATCCCATCACCAAAAGTGCAGGCATCGTGAAGATAATTCCAGCGGCAAGTGACTCCCCAGCAGAAGTCATCGTTTGGACAACATTATTCTCAAGGATTGTAACGTCCTTGAATTTCAATAATCGCAACAGTAGCATCGACATCACTGCAGCTGGAATCGATGCGGATACAGTCATCCCCATGTATAGCCCAAGATAGGTGTTCGCGGCAGTCATCAAGGCTCCTAGGACAATACCAAGCACAATCGCACGAACGGTCAACTCAGCGATGTTTTGATCCGCTGGCACATACGGTGTATGTGTGGCCGACATAGAGCGTCGACCCCAATACGGAATGTCAAACATCCGGTTATGCAAACAGAAAATGACTGGTCCCTTCAGGGACCAAGAACATGAGTATCATAAGCAAGGATGCATCAGGACACCCTGTTCATATGCCAGCGGATGCTGTGACTACCGAACATCCTGAGGGGGATTGGCACGCTCTTCCAATAGACGAAGTCCTCGATATACTCAACACTGAAACAAGTGGATTGACGAATGATGAAGTGGAGAGGAGGCGTGAAATTTATGGCCGTAACAAACTCGATGAAAAGCCACCCATACCAAAATGGATTCGATTTCTAGAACAGTTCAATGATCCGATGGTATATCTCTTGATTACTGCTGCAATCATCGCCTTCCTATTCGAAAGAGAGGATATAGGGACACCGATATTCATCTGTATCGCATTGACTCTGAATGCATTCTTTGGATATCTTCAGGAATCTAAAGCAGAGGAAGCAATGGCATCACTGAAAAAATTGCTCGTCAGTCATTGCGTTGCACTCAGAGACGGGACAGAGTTCAAAGTGAATATCGATGAGTTGGTGCCCGGTGATGTCATTTGGCTGGAAGATGGGCTGAATGTACCAGCCGATGTACGTATTATCGAAGTTCATCAGTTACTTGTCAATGAATCCAGTTTAACCGGTGAATCAAATGTAATTCATAAACAAACAGAGCCAGTCCCAGCCGACTCAATATTGCAAGAACAATCGAATATGGCATTCATGGGGACCGTTTCATCCAGCGGGAGAGCAAAAGCGATTGTAACCCGCGTCGGTATGAATACTGTCCTTGGAGGCATCGCGTCAGGGATTACCGATGTCACAACACCAAGAACACCACTTGAGGTCAAATTGCACTCTTTGGGGAGATTCCTCGGCGGTATCGCAGTTACATGTGCTACGTTGTTGCTGTTACTACATGTCGTCATCGCGTGGGGTGAGGGTTCGGAAGAGAGTATGTACGACGTCATTTCTGAACAATTCCTGACCTCTGTGGTAATTTTCGTAGCGATTGTTCCTGAGGGTTTGCCAATTATTCTGGTCATTTCTTTGTCGATGGGCATGCGTAATATGGCCAAACAAAAAGCAATTGTCCGTAAGATGAAAGCAGTCGAAACCCTTGGTTCTACTACAATTATTTGCACGGACAAGACGGGTACTCTAACCCGTAACGAAATGACCGTGCGTGCATTCCTGGTAAACGGTGAAAGTTACGGAGTTTCTGGACGGGGATTTGACCCTACAATTGGTAAATTACAGATGGGTGGGAAGGATTTACCAGAATCTGAATTGGCTGAATTACATACAGATATTGCATTCCGGCAATCGATTGCCACCTGTCTCCTCTGCCAAAATTCCAACCTCAATATCATCGAGGATGAATGGGTCTCTGTTGGTGATCCGACGGATTCTGCATGTGCAGTTTTCGGATGGAAGTTGAAGGAATCTGTTGATTCATATCGGCGTAGCCACCCCAGATTCCGTGAATTCACATTCGAACGAACGCGTAAAAGAATGACCACAATTCACGAATTCGATGGCCAACGCTGGGCATTTTCAAAGGGTGCTTTAGGTCCATTCATGGGCGTCGCCACTCACATTTACGAGGATGGTGAAGTTATTCCTATTGAAGGCCGCCACAAGGACAGAATTTCTGAAATCAATCTCGAATATGCCTCTAGGGCGCTTCGTGTACTGGCATTATGCGCGCGTAGAGTAACAGATGATGTTGACATTGAATCCGTTGAGGACGTTGAGAGAGAGATGATTTTCTTGGGATTAGTAGGGATCATGGATCCACCTAGACCCGAGGTTTTGGACTCCATTTCGAAGTGCCATGCAGCTGGAATCCGTGTAACAATGATTACTGGTGACCAAAGAATGACTGCCACCGCAATAGGAACTGAAATCGGTATTGTCAAGGAAGATTCAGATCATATGAGTGGTAAGGAACTGAGGGAATGTTCTGATGAGGAACTGCAAGAACGATTGAATACAGTCGCAATTTTCAGTCGAGTCACTCCCGATCAAAAGTTGCGTATCGTAGAGCAATTACAGGCTCAGGGACATATAGTCGCAATGACTGGAGATGGGGATAACGATGCTCCTGCACTGTCACAGGCCAATATCGGAGTTGCGATGGGGAATACTGGAACAGATGTCGCGCGCGATGCTTCTGACATGGTACTACAAGACGATAATTTCTCTAACATTGTTTCTGCTGTTGAAGAAGGACGAAAACTATACTTGAATATACGAAATTTCGTACGTTATCAAATTTCGACAAATGTCGCTGCTGTATTGTTAATTGTGATATCTGGATTTCTTTTCGGTTGGGAATTGCCACTCACAGTGACTCAGTTACTTGTCATTAACATACTAATGGACGGGCCACCTGCAGTGGCTTTGGGTATCGAAAAACGGCACTCAGATGTCATGAATGAGCCCCCACGCCAATTGGATGAATCGTTGCCAAATACTTCTGATCGCAGTGTCATCTTCATGCTCGGCATGGTCATGTTTTTGGGGACGGCTGCTGTGTTTTGGTTTTCCGGTGGTGGCATCATCTCAAGTGACGAACCATGTACAGAATTCGATGGAAGTATCGAACAAGATTACTATGACGAATATGGTGTATGTGTTGAAGAGGAATGGATGGCAGATGCAGAAATTCGCTTTGTAAAGGCCCAAACGATGGCCTTTTCTGTTTTCGTACTCTTCCAATTATTCAATGTTCTAAACTGTAGAAGTACAAATCTTAGCATCTTCGAAATTGGTGTTTTCAACAATAAAGCGATTACAATCTCATTCGTAATCAGTGCCTCATTCTTGCTGTTTTTGGTTCAAGGTTCAATGCTTTCAGTTCCGCTCATGGGGATTCAAATCGGTGATCTGTTGTCCGTTGTACCTCTTGAATTCAATGATTGGGTGGTTGTTTTCGCAACAGCCTCTAGTGTATTTTTCTTTGACGAAGTTCGCAAGCTCATCATGCGCTCACAAAAACCAAAGCGATTGAATCGGTGAGTAGATGAAGATGTGGATTTCGGATATTCATACCTGCGGTGCCAATCCCGATTGGCGTAATATTTTGGCAACAGGCCTACCTGAAACAGACACTTTCGATCCTGAACTTCAGGATATCGTGGAGTGCCTTCGAACCGGTGAACAATTGACACATGAACAAGGTATCCGATTGTGGAATTACCCAAACCTGAGTTTGGTGGCTAGTTTGGCAGATGCATGTAAAAAAGCTCGATTTGGCGATCAGGTCTTCTTCAATTCAAATCTACATGTTAATCAAACGAATATTTGCACACTTGCTTGTAAATTCTGTGCTTTTCGTAGAGGCCGTAGAGCGAAAGATGCGTATGCATTGAGTGTGGAGGAATTTGTTGGTAGAATCCGTCCCTATGATGCCCTGATTGATGAAGTTCATACCGTTGGTGGGCTGCATCCAGATTGGGATGTTACTTACTATGAATCATTGTTCTCTGCAGTCAAATCAGAGTTTCCAGATATCCACATTAAATCACTTTCAGCTGTTGAAGTAAAACATATTGCTGAAGTCAGTGGAATCAGCCCACGCGCATTATTGTCAAGACTGAATATAGCTGGCTTGGACTCACTGCCAGGAGGAGGGGCTGAAATATTGGATGATGATATACGTGATGTGATCTGTTACGGCAAAGAATCGAGTGATGAATACATCTCGATTCACAGAGATGCACACTCGATTGGTATGCCGACAAATTGCACCATGCTATTTGGTACCATTGAATCGATTGAACAGAGAATTGCACACCTATGCAAATTGAGAGAATTGCAGAGTGAAACTGGTGGATTCCAATGTTTCGTCCCCTATCCATATCTACCCGATAATTCTCGATTGCCAGAGGCACAATTGGCCAGTGGTAACGAGATTCTAAGGATGATTGCGATATCTCGACTAATGCTCAACAATATCCCTCATATCAAGGCCTATCGGATGAACATTGGTGATCGCCTATCGGAACTTGCACTGCACCATGGTGCTGATGATTTCGATGGGACTGTTGGCCATGAAGAAATCATGCATGAGGCTGGTTCTGATACGACTGTTGGATACTCAAAATCAGAATTGACTCGATTCATTATTGAAGCGAAAGGGATGCCAGTACAACGCAATTCAAATTATACAAAATTCAGGCGTTTTGAAGATGATGATCATGAATATGGTATCAGATTACCATTATCATCAACAGCAGGTGATTGATTGAAAAGATGGCAACGAATTTTGGGGCGGGTCGCATTCGTCAATTGTGACCCATTGTACCATGAATTACCCAAACCTTGGGAAGTATTGTCTGCACCTCCTTCTTGGTTGACGGGACATATTCTGCGTAAGGATTGCTTGATTGCACCGATACCCACCGCCGATTTCGCCAAGCACGCGGCAGAACTACAACTGCTTCCGGATATTTGCATCGCGTCTACAGGCACGGTTGGTTCTGTTCTATTGTTTGGTGATCGTGATCCATCACAAATGAGGGATGTCGCCTTACCCACAGATTCGGCCACATCACGCAAACTATGCATGTGGGTGTTGGAACAGATGGGGTTGAATCCTCGGCCAGTCGATATGGGGCCGGATTTGGGCCAGATGCTGAGTCGATGTGATGGTGCGCTACTGATTGGTGATCGAGCATTGGACGAAGCAGCGAGACATCCGGAATTGGTACGAATGGATTTGGGACAAGCATGGCTTGAACTCACTGGATTTCCAATGGTATTTGCTGTATTTGCTGCCCATCGAGATTCTCCTGCCGAAAAACTAACTGAAGCCCATCAACTGTTGGTATCTCAACTGGAGTCTTTTGAAAATTCAGTTGAAGCGAGACAGTCGGTTGTCAAATCAACCTCTTCGAGAAGCGGTTTTAGTGAGGCTCGTATTGATCAATACTTCAATGAGGTGAAATTGAGGCTAGATGATGATGGGAATCAGGGCCTTGTTCATTTCTTAGAGCTTGTCTGTGGGGTTGAAAATTACCAGATAGTCAAACTCTAATCACTGGATTTCTTTTTCCGCCTAACCGGCCGTCGTTTTTTCGATTTTTCCTCCGGTTCAGATGTAATGAATGCAATCGCATCTGAAATCGCTTCGTCATCGTCGGATTTAGATTCTGTAGTATCTTCTTTAATGTCGACCAGGTGCTTGAAATCTACAGATTCTTCAGAATCATCAATTGGGCTGGGTTTCGTTTTACGTGTTTTCTTCACTCTTTGATTATGGCCTTCAGTAACTTCCGTCTTTTGCTGCTGGATATCTCGGCGAACTGCACCCGGTGGCTTGGGTTTCCCGCGAATATCCTTGACCACTGCGGATGGAGGTGTTGGTTTCCTTTTCTGAGTGTATTCGTCTTCCATTTCTTCATCCCATGCCGCCGCATCATCCACCATTTGTTCCCACTCATCATCCTCTGACTCTGCTGTATCCACTTCACTTAGTTCGGAGAAATCCACTGAATTTCGATAACTTGTAATGCCAAACCAAAGAGTCACTACAAAGAAGGTCAATATGAAGGCCACCGCATACCAATAAGTCAGTAGCAAGTCCAGAAATGATTCAACCGTATTTGGCTCCTCAACAGGCGGTATGTCGATCAAAATATAGATGTCGGAATCTCGTCGATTCCAAATTTCATAATCTGCCCTAGAACCACTGACATCTTCAAATTCAAGATGGATGGGGAATGTGTGTACGTTTTGAGCGATGCTGGCTGATGGTGTCTGAATTCCAGAAATGAGGCTGATATTGTACGGGGCTTGCACGGGTTGGATCAAAGTCCCATCAATGTGCCAACTGATGGAAATTCTAGTGCCGCGGTCGCTATCCATCGTACCATACAAATCAGCGGATTCTACGACACATTGTACGGAGTTTGGGATAAAGGATTCACCTCCGATTACAAGATGATTCTGCCATCTAGTTCTGATTTCATCTTCATCGTATTCTGAGCATATTGAGAATTGCATCTGTGCATACTCATCTGTATCTACACGGTGATTCGATAACAGTGATGTGGCGGCCAAAACGCGAAGATTTGAGCTCTGGACGGCATCAAGATGGATCGTTTCAACGACCGCAACGACATCACCATTCACTGAAATTCTCAATTGTCTAATGAAATCCTGGTCTGGTTGTAAATGGCAATTTGTACCAGCAATGCAAATGTTATCGTATACATCTTTGATACCATCACCATCATCATCATCGTCGATGTTGTCCGGTATGTTGTCCTGATCCGTGTCTACAGAATTCGGTATCTCGGTCTCGGTCACAATTGAGTCCGAATAAAATGCCACTAGATTGGATAATGTTGCAATCGCCAACTCGTTCGCATAGGGGTGGAGAGACATCATGACTGCTTTGTGGCCAATATTGAGTGTCCGTGAAGTGGTAATAGGTAGTGAACTATAGTCGATGAAATCAACTCGTCGGAAGTCTGGCAATACCACTTCAGTAGACAGTAATGCGATTTCAGAATCATCGGATGTAAAAGACATTTGTGATGCATTTGAGCTGATATCATAGTAGCCGAAATACGATTGTGTACTATCGTGATTACGCAGATATAGTGAACCGCCACCCATCCATGACATTACTGACCCATCATTCGAAAATTTACAGTCAGTGATAGGGTGGTTGTTCTCCCATCTCGTGATTTCAGTTTGGTTTTGTCGCTCCCATAGTACTACCAATCCATCGCCATCACCGCTCAATAAGTGCATCCCATCTGTAGAGTGGTCCAGACACGATATATGTCCTGTATGCTGTGTTGCATACACACGATCCACATCCAGATTAGAGCCAGTTCCTGTATTCATTTTCCATTCTGCAATATGTCCATCTTCGGTAGCTGTAGCAAATGTATTATCATCGTGAGAAACACTCAATCGATCAACATTCTTACCATCTTCACTATGCATCGTGCGCTCATACAGCCCATCGATTAGTTCGTAAACAACGGTCGCTGGTGTATTGGGAAGATTACTTTCCATGCCAATCAGCAAATACTGAGCATCGGATGAAAATGCGATCGATTCAACAAAGAAATCCACATGGAATGTTTGCAAATGTTCACGCGAATCCGTATCGGTGATCATGATTGTAGATTCGTGGGCGCTGGCCAAGATATTGCCATTTGGACTGTATTGAACCGCACTACCATATCCAAACTCAGATTCAGCAGCTCCAGCCCATGCCAAACCACTTGCTGCGCTTGAAATTGGGGTAAAACAAACTGAAACCACGAAGAAACATAGGGCGATACTCAAATGCCGTTGTTTCATATTCGGTGTGCTATCCACGCCATTGGTAGTGCAATTCAACTCAAAGGTATTGCGCAATATATGCATCAATGAAATCAAAATACTTGCAATTTGGAATCTCCGGTAACCGTGCTAAGTGATGCTGAAGGGCCAAAATGGAATTGAAATTGGGTTCTTTCACCTTCAACTATTCATTTACTGCGCCAATGAAATCGACTTCGGCAGGATCAAAATTTGCATCGATCATCCCAATGTTCTGACCATCACTGAGAAATTTCCGTATACTGGCCCTCCCATCTGAACCATAATCAATGGTCCGATCATTGACATACATTTGGACAAATTTTGAATTGGTTTCTTCATCGATTCCACGACCCCATTGAATTGCGAATTCGAGAGCCGCTTCCGGTTCATTGATACTGTGTTCGATCGACATCTTCACCCATTCTGAAATCTTCGCACATGCCTCTTCACCAAGGTCGCGCCGCACGACATTCCCCCCCAGTGGTAGAGGCCAACCGTTGTTATTTTCATTCCACCAAACCCCCAAATCAAGAAGTAGGTTCAATCCTTCATTTTTCCAAGTCAATTGACCTTCGTGAATAATGACACCGGATGAAAATTCACCAGATTGTATTCGAGGTATGATTTCATCAAATGGAACCACCGCAATATCTACATCACCACAGGCCAATTTGAGTGCCATATATGCGCTTGTTTTCATGCCAGGAATCGCAATAGTGCTCGAGCATGCTTCTTCGAGGGTCATGTCCGTATTTGTCACCAACATCGGTCCATATCCCTCTCCCATAGATGCCCCACAATTCATCAGTGCATATCTATCGCAAATTTCAGGATATGCATGGATGCTAACTGCACTGACCTCGTACTCACCCAAGAGTGCTTTCTGGTTGAGTGTTTCAATGTCCAATAGTATGTGTTCAAAGCGGTATCCCGGTGTTGGGAAAGCCCCTGTTGTCAAAGCGTGAAACATGAATGCATCATCGGGATCTGGTGAGTGCCCCACGCGTATAGTGCGTACCTCTTCTGTGTCCATCAGTCGCTGCGTGAAGCGTTGCCCATTTGACAGATTCGGCGTGAAGAACTCTATACTCTAACAGCGCCCTTATTAGCCGACCTGCGTTGCCATTGATGACGCTCATGGTTGATAAGTCACGACTGGCTATTTCCAAGGGCCAATTGGGCCCTGTTTGCGACTCCTGTGGTGAATTGATGACCTTCGGTGAATCATGCACTATCGACGAGAAATATGTTTGCTGGGATTGTTACGTTACTTTGACTGGGGCCGACACTTCAACGGATTCTGATACGAACCCGGGTTTGCGAATGTCGTAAGCGACGTATTCAATAGCCCCCGCTTTCCAATACAACATGGTGACTTGATGTCTGTTGGTTGGGCTCGATACGCATTCAAGTTCGGAGAATACTACAAGAATTGCAAAATCGATGAAATGTGGTACCCTCCACGTCTGCGAACGAGGGAATGGATGTTTGATGGATTTGATGATAGACCACCTGAGAGACATCGCGGATTTCGTAAACCAGAGGACCTCATGGCACACGTAATACGCAAAACTCCGAAAAGTTGTTTTTACTCAACAGCATACTACCGGGACCCCAATGAGAGACTGATGAAGGACAAAGGGTTGCAGGGTTCCGACCTAATTTTTGACTTGGATGGTGATCATTTACCTGGTGTTACCGATGGTGATTTCCCTGCTATGATCCATGTTATTCAGGAGCAAGCATATCAGTTGTGGACCGATTTCCTTGAGCCGGAGTTTGGTTTTGATGAACAATACCTTCAGGTAACCTTCTCTGGACATCGTGGATTCCATCTCCACTACAGGTCACCTGACATCTGGGAATTGGATTCCCAAGCGAGACGGGAAATCGTTGCTCACATCAAAGGTGAAGGGGCGGATGTAAGTACGATTATTCAGGGCCCAGATAGCGCATGGAAACGCCGTATTATTTCTGGTGTTGATGCTGTAATCCACAAGTTAGACATGGCACACGGTGGCAATCGGCAGATTCTGAAGGAACTCAAGGGAATTATCGACTCAAGAGGATCAGGTGTGGGGGAGAAACGATTGTTGAGTATTGCTGAGAAGATCCAAGATCAGGGCCGTCGCCAAAGGTTGGTCGAAGGCTATACTTCAGGTAAATTAAGCACACAATTTGGTGGTAATTTAGACAAAGTCTTCAATGATTTGGTTATCGGTGACAAAGCAGTTGTTTTAGGCAATGCTGGAGAAACTGATGAGGTGGTCACAATCGACTTGAAACGTGTTATTCGATGGCCTACCAGTCTGCATGGCAAGTCAGGTCTTCGAGTGGTTGAATTTCCAGTAAACAGGTTAGATCCAAACGCCTCAAATGCATTCGATCCACTCACTGAAGCGGTACCTTGGAAAATGGGAACAAAAAGCGTGAAGGTTCGTGCAATAAAATCCGATGTCCGTTATCGAATTGGTTCCAGTGAAAATCAATTAGACGTTGGAGACATCTATGATGTCGATGAAGCTACGGCTACATTTTTGGTACTCAAAAAATGGGCTGAACCTGTCTAATAATTGCCACCAACTACGTTGGTGTGGAAGGACTAACGCAGCATACGTTAAAGGCAAATGCAGTGTCAACGATGTTACGGTGGTGCGGAGCATGTCTGACGAAGAAGAGAATCCAACCCTTCCTCCACCACCGATGCCAGGTTCTGCAGACCTTCCACCACCACCGCCAATGGCACCTGTAAGTGGTGTTCCAATTCCAGCGCCAATGCCACCTGTAGGGGACTTGCCACCACCCCTGCCCATGCCAGAGATGCCTGCCCCTCCACCCATGCCAGGGATGCCTGCTCCGCCACCCATGCCAGAGATGATTGCTCCTCCACCCATGCCAGAGATGCCTGCTCC
>Ga0066836_10000373_pt1 | contig 20855 bp, 13 predicted proteins | sample ETNtaG_18_FD_71568 | JGI IMG/M metagenome (GOLD analysis project Ga0066836, IMG submission 71568) | Marine microbial and viral communities from oxygen minimum zone, Eastern Pacific Ocean - ETNP201302SV91 | ecosystem: Environmental > Aquatic > Marine > Oceanic | place: Pacific Ocean: Eastern... | reverse complement strand
GACCTCCCTCCGAGAAGGCAACAAGCCTCAGTGAGTTTCCTGAAGAGAATACGGAAATGTTTGCATGACCGCCCTTGGTCTCTTTCGGCATAGAGGTTACCGTTCCGGACGTAGAAGACTCGATATGATCATCACTTAGCTGATTTGTTCTATGGATCGCAAATGAGAGGCTAGTCTCAACATCCCCTCGTGACTGGAGCCACTCATGCGCCTTCTCTACAGCAGAGTATGTCGAGCCGCGAATGCCGTAAAGTACAGGACACGGGGTTCTGGGGGCAATCATCCCCTTTCCCTTAGTAGGATCTCGATTAAGGAAGGTTTCTGGGTGGTTTTTCTCCAGTTCCATGACCGATTCAGGCGAGACCATCCTCTTCGTCCCGATTCTAGACTCATCCCTCCAAGAAATCAGTTCCCATGAAGAGTTGCGGGTATTTTCCCATGAAATTGCTGCACAGGCGCCTACCACTCCGAAAGAGGATTCCGAACGAAGCACTATTGCACCCCTCTGAAGAGCATCTTCTAGCAATAATTCGGAATCGACGTTTTTTCTGACTGCATCCCAGTACCAATAATCGGGAGCCGTACCAAACAAAATTACCAGACAAGGTGAGGCCTGGAACTCAGAGGGGGGATGATGGCTTACTTGGACCAGCAATTCGGAAAACCACTCTTTGCAAATTCTCTCGAGTTTCTCGACTCCATCATCTGGAATCTCTAGAATCGCAGCAAGCGCACCGTTTCCACGGGTTCTCCTTCTGGCAAATGGCCAGAGACGTACCAATCTTCTTTCGATGACTTTGCAGTCAATAAACTGAGAAATCTCTGTCAAAAGGAGATCGAAACTAGAAGTTGTGCAACCAATATCCACATGGTCGGTGTCATCAAGACCGATGCGACACAGTACCAATGACTCACCCCCCTTCGTCGGATAGGATCTTGTCGATTACACCTGAAATTCCCGACTCTGAATCACATAGAAAGCCTTTGACTCCGAATCTCTCTGAAGCTAAAATGTCTGATTCGCGATCACCGATTAAGATAGACCCAGATTCGCTTGGCCGATCTATCCAATCGGCCCCGTATGAGAGGACATTATGCTTCCCTGGGAATCGGTGAGCATTGTTCACAATCTGCCTTCCTGCTTCAAGCATCCCCGGATTAGGCTTCCTCGCCCAAGACCCCTCAGATGGGGCGTATGGGCTATAGAGGATTATGTCGATTTCGGCTCCCTTATCTTCTGCCAGGAGAAGCTCCTGTAGCCTGTCATTAATCTGTGCCAAGACTTCATGGCCCCAAAGTCCACGTCCGATTGGAGACTGATTTGTTACTACACAAATCCTGAAACCAATCTTCCTTAGACTAGCAATAGCCTTTCCCGAACCAACGATTATTTCCACATCGTCTGGAGAATTGACATATTTCTCCTTCCAGCGATTTAACACCCCGTCCCTATCAAGATATGCAATTCGCCCCTCCCAATCAAAATCGCCGGGCAAATTAGTGAGCCTCAATGGTGCTTCAAGAGGGGAACGGTGCCGATGGGGTGGCAACATGGTCTCACAACCCATTATTCGACTTAACTGCCTCTTTTATGATGTGATTGATAACCAACTGAATATCCTCTATCCTCTCCATTGACTGAGATGGGACAAGTATGCACAGATCTGCAATTTTGGCCAATTTTCCCCCCTCTGCTCCTTTGTAGTTTCCAGTTATTGCCACTGTTTTGCAGCCATTCTCTTTGGAGAATTCAATCGCATTAATGACATTGGCAGAATTTCCCGATCCACTGAACCCGACGACCAGATCTCCGCGTCTGATGAAGGTCGAAAGTTGTCCGACAAAGGCGTTTTCGTAATCTGTGTCGTTTGCCCATGCGGTCAGTGATGACGCATTATCAGTATGAGAAATTGTTCGTAGCGAAAGTTCCTTTGACCAGTCGCCGGCACTATGCGAGGGGGTTCCGGCACTACCACCATTTCCGATGAAGTGTACGGTTGCGTCAGAATTACGAGCATTCTCAACCATGTTCCAGAACTCTTCTATCTGAGAAATGGGCAATTTTCCTAGTGTCTCCACCAGTGATGAGGCGTATGCCTCGGCAAATTCAGTGAAGTCGAAACTCATATTCTCGATTGTTCGGGAGGGGGCATCCTATTTACGGGTTGATGAAAGCAACGTGACCATGGAGGACCCGATATCAGCAGTAGTTGGGTCACTCGCAACTAGCCTAGGCATCTCTGATGTGACCATGCAGCTATTGATTGGATCACTAGGCCTAGTGCTGATGTCATTTTCATTTCATCGCCATAGTGAGAGTTATGCGAAAATCCTCGCGATAACCTCGTGGCCTTTTATCGGCCTATTCTTCTACCTATATTCGGGGCACTTCGTGGAGATCGCTGATCCGGTTTTAATTTTCATGACTGCGGGGGCACTTCCAGTCGCGCTCGCAATTTCGTATTGGGAGTGGTTGTCCGATAGCAATGAGAATGAGACAATCGTCTGGCTAAGGGGATTCGTGGTTTGGTCGATGATCCCCTACTATGTTGTTTTCGGGATCCCCTATCTGAATATGGCATTCGTTCAATTCACCGCAGTTAGTGCCGAGTTGATGCTTGAGTTTGCAGGATTTAGTGGTTACGAGATTGGTTCAATGATGATAGAGAGAGATGGGGAAATTGCCATCCCTGTTTCTGATTGGGAGGGGAATCGATTTGTGCTTAGCGAGCCACTTGGAGAGGGTGGCTTCTACGCACCAATGGTCAACAGCGAAGGGGAATCGGTGGTAGCATTCATCCTAGCTTGCTCAGCACTCCAATCCATGGCAGTCTTCATCGGAGCAATTGTAGCATTAAAATCGGTTCATTGGAAGAGGCGTGCACGGGCACTAGTTATTGCCATTCCAACCATTCACGTTCTAAACGTCTTCAGGAATGCTGGGATAGTTTGGCTAACGGACACATATCCTGCATGGAGTCTGTCGGGAATGGGAATCTTTGATTTCGCCCATAGCTATGCTGCTAAGGTTGCTAGTCTTTTTGCAATGTTCCTGATGGCACTGGCCCTGTTTGACCTACTTCCTGAACTGCATAAGCACGTTATGAAAGTCATGAGTCCAATAGTGAAGCTCAGACGATTCTTGACCTGATTCTCTCGAAAAGCTTCCCCGATAGTGGCATATCGTGCTCCCATGCGAATTCCTTCATCACCCTGATGGCTTCCTTTTCCAACTCTGAGTCGCCGACGAAGTCTGTTAACTCAATCTTGTTGTTTCTAGTGTTGGCCTTGAATGCGGCAATCGGGTCTTCCTTGTGGAATACCAGGTATGCAGACCCAAAGCCGAATCTCTCCCTTAGTAGGCTTCCGAAATAATGAATCAGAGGATCTGAAGGTGGAATGACCAAGTCACGAGTCGGGGCAATCCTTTCCTCCCCCTCAAGCATATCTAGCCTCCCCCAGCAAATGTCCTGGAGATCGTCTACGAGGAAACCCTTGATCAATGTCCCATCGTCCTCGAAATCATGCATAACATCGCTAATCTCCTCGGGAGTAAAGGAAGAGCCAGCCAGCCTCTCAACTTGCTTCAGGGAGATTACGGGGTAATCCTCAACTAGTGCACGCAAGTATCTTCTTTTTGACTCCCACAAATCCAGATTTCGAAGGGGCTCTACAGTCCTGAAGCCACCGCGATAATCTTGGATAAGGTGGCCACTTCTAACCAGTGGTGAAACTATCTTGCGGAACTCTGACCTCGACATGGCGTTCCTTTCCATGAATAAATCAGGATCGTTTGTGTCCCTGAAGAACTGGAGAGTCTCCTCGTCCTCCGGATCCGTAGGAACGTTGCGAATAGAAAGAAGCCGTTGAAAATGCGAATACCTCGCCCAAACCAGATGGCCACGTAGATTCGAACCTTGATGCAACTGGTGGGCTGCGACCATAGAGTCAAGATTGACCCTGAACATCTCGCACCTGCCCCTTAGGGAGAAATCGTCACGCAACTCGGTTGAGTTCTCAAGAGCCATTGTCTCGTTCTCCCACCTGCTATTTTGGTGAATTGAATGATGGTAGAAAAGCAGCCTGTTGATTTCCTTCCGTGACCTTGGTTCGACTACCCCTCCTCTGATGTACCTCTCCCCGTCGCCCATTGACGAGAATCCCAATTGTGCCAGAATTTGCTGAATGTTCTCGTCACAGTCGTGGACTGGGACTCCGTTGAAGGCATGGAGTACGGATACATCCACTAGTCGGTCTCTGTAGTTCTCTAGCAATTCGGCAAAGGTATTCTTGAAGTCATCCAGATATGAATGTGGGATGTTGATGTCCTTTATCTCCAAGTAATCATTTACCACGAACATGAGGACTCGACCAATTGGGTCAACCCCCTTGAAGACCGGATAGTACCATCCTTGTTTGAGGAGAAGGCGGACCTCCTGAATGAATCGGCTGCTGAATGGGTCCGACTGCGCAAGGATTCGCATCTTCCTATCCTCTGGAAGAGGCGAGAGCAGACTTTCTGCGTCTTCATGTGATGCATAGTAGTCCGTAGGGTCGGGTTGTAGTGCTACGACCCTAGCAATCGACCCCCTCATCTCGAGGTCGCGCAGCGTATCGGCCAGTTCCTCCACTGGTCTTGAGACGAAGAGGCGCAAAGTGTGTAGCCTGACTGGACCTATTCTGGCAATTAATTCGGTTAGGGCTTTGTCGAAAGATAACGGTTTGATTCTACCGTGCAGCCTCTTGAAAATAGCCATTGACCTCTTGCGATTGGGGACATCGACGAATTGTTTCGCAACCACAAGTTGCCTCTCCATATTGGAGAGCGCTGACTTCAGGCTCCTCTGAATATGTGCATTCTCCTTGCCCTTGGGATATTCCGAGAAAAGATCGTTCCTTGAGATTCCTTCTTCTGGAATCTTCTCAATTAGCTCCTCTTCCAGGGGTCCAAACCAAGGTTCTGAGCGAAGGCCCATCAGCATGGGTAGTTTTTCACTGAGGGTGTATCCGACCCTATTGTGAAGCAGTCGCCCATTGTAAACATCAGAATCGTGTTTAATGTCTTTCCAATCTCGGAATCTGTAGTTCTCAACGCGATGCAATAATTCCTCCCTCCTCTGAACGAAGGTCAGATTCCGAATTGCGTCAGCGGGTTCCTCGAATTTAGAAAATGACTTGTTCAAAATCAATGTCTGCAGGGTTCGATAGTCAATGACATTGAATTCCCCGCCCGTTATCCTGTACTCATCGATTCGGAGAATGAACTCGCCCTCGTCTGTTTGAGTGAAGAAGCCTATCGATACGAGGTTCCTCATCTCGAGTTCCTGTAGAACAGATTCTACCTGAGCAGTCGGGAAAGGGAGGCGAGAGCTGAGTGACTCAATGGTCTGTGGACCTTCTGATCCAAGCATATCGAGTAGTTTTAGTCTAAGGCAGTCCATTGGGTCGGAGAGTGATTTCTTCTTCCAAGTGGACGGTTCTCCTCCGACGAAACTTTCGCCGATTTCATAGTTCAGACCGCCAGTATACAATTCTCTTAGATCATCCATCTCGGCCGCACCTGCTACGGCGAGGCAACCAAGTGTGCCGTGGACCTCGGTCATCCGCATCGAGAACCACTTGCCATCTATCTTCTCTAGCCCGGTCCCCCTAACCTTGGTGATTAGTCCCCTCTCTGCAAGATCGTGGACCCAAGTGCGTAATGTTTCGAATTCTATGCTGTTCAGCTTATCGCTATACAAAGGGTGGGTTAGTTGCCTCTCCAGACCACCTCCCATGTCCATTAGCCTGAGTAGTTCATTGGCGTTTGTTGGTATCGAAACCTTGGATTGGTAGTAATCGCTGAGCTTTTCCTTATCTAGCTCAGTTGCTAGCGACCTTGCTCCCAGAAGACGTCGGAGAATCTCGGGATCCACGTCCTTGATCAGATATGCACGTGTTCGGAGTGAAAGTAGATCTTCGAAAGAGGACATGAATAGGGTCAGGCCCAATGGGGATGGAATCTTGACCCTGCGGTGCACTATGCGGACGTCCTCGCCATCCATCCGCTCTATGAATTGTCTGAGTTGCTCCATCCCCAAGTCAGTATTGAGGATCTCATTCATCGCCTCCCTTACGATTACTGATTCTTCCATCTTCCTATGTTTGTTCATGATCTGCTCTGCTTTGACCTGGAACTGCTTGGGACTCACTTCTTCGGCCCCTATCCTCCTAGGATTCAGCATGCTCCTGGAAGAAACCTCACGGAATCGTTTTGCAAAGAGCTGGGAGTCAATCAGGTACTTGTTTAGGATTTCTTCACTACGCTTTCCACGGAAAACCTCTGGTATAAGCGAGACTTCTACCTCATGGCTCAATTTCGCCATGAATCCATTCTCGTCGAAGGAGAGTTCATGGACGATGATGTCGTCTCTGGTTGCCATTCCAGCGAAAAGGTAACCCAGTGCTAAGTTGAATGCCCTGCCCCTACATGTGGTAACTACATACGTCGGCAGAGGTGCTTCTACCTGCTCCACCAGGATACGGTCTTGGGAAGGGACCTGGAAAGTAGTAGCAGAGTGCTCGTCGAGGAACTGCGATAATGCGTTAGCCACGGGCTTATTGAGCCGCATGACGTCAATCAAGAAAGGAGTTATCGAATTGCCGGTCCTATACTGTATGGATAAGATACTCAATAATCCGAGGACCTCATTGCTTAGTTCGCTAGTCCTACTCATCGCTTCCCCAGTCCACGATGGTATAGTGGGGCGGAATCCTGTGGCAGGAGTTACATTCACACGTGTCCCGATTACGCTAGCAACCCTGTATGTTGAACCACCAAGAAGGAAAACGTCACCATTCCTCATGCTAGAAACAAACGAAGAGGATAGTTGCCCAACAAGGGTCCCATCTGAAGTGAAAACAAGATAGTTATTATCGGGAGCAATTGTTCCTATGTTTGTGTAGTAGATCATTTGGGCATAGCCCCTCTTTCCGAAGCGATTCTCCTCCCAATCGACCCAGACCCTTCTCTCCTCTTCCAGCAAATCTAGAACTTCTATGTAGTCGTCGTATGGGAGGTTCCGGTACGGCCATGATGCTTGCACGAGTTCGTAGGCCTCGTCGATGTCCCACTCCCTGATTATTGTCAATCCGATAAGGAACTGGGCCAGTACGTCTAAGCAATTCTGTGGGAATTTTAGAAGATCCATATTTCCCGATAGAATTCCATTCTGAAGTGCGACAATCTCTAGCAGGTCGTGAGAGGAGGTAGGTAAGAAGCGGGCTCTTGGAAGTCCCCCTACCTGGTGGCCTGCCCTACCGATCCTCTGTAGAGCCGTGGCAATGGAACCGGGCGAACCGACTTGTATTACCAAGTCAACAGAGCCGATGTCAATTCCCATCTCCAAGCTTGAGGAAGAAACTACGCACCGCAGTTTTCCATCTTTTAGCCTCTGTTCTACGTCAAGACGGATTGATTTGTCCATTGATCCGTGATGACCCTCAACACCAGCGACTCCAGCAACTTTCAGACGTTGTACGAACGTCTCTGTCATGTTCCTTGTATTGACGAATACAAGGGTTGTAGTGTGGGCCTCCACCAATTCCTTGATCCTATCGATATTGTGATCAAGAACCTCCTTCACAGGGATTGATGTGAATCTGGGGGTGGGCAGGATTATGTCCAGATCAAGTTTTCTTGATCCTGAAATCTTTGCTATCGAAACTCGTTGTTGATTTCCTTGTTCTTCTCGTGAGTCACTGGCAACTAGGAACTCTGCCACTTCGCTAAGGGGCTCCATTGTTGCGCTAATGCCAATCCTTTGAACATCAGAGTCCACAACTGAGTCCATCAGTGCGAGGCTGAGGGACAAGTGGGTCCCCCTTTTTGTCGGGACAAGTGAGTGCATCTCGTCGACTATCAACCACTGCAAGTCATTCAGGAGCGGTCGGAACCTCTTCGAGGCAAGTGCAAGGGCCAACGATTCTGGGGTAGTAATCAGTATGTGAGGGGGTTTCCTTAGCATCCTCTCCCTTTCTTTCTGAGGGGTGTCGCCGGTTCTGAGGCCTACTTTGATTTCTTGGGCCCTGCCAGGAAGGAACCTCTCCTTTATCTCTGTCAGAGGTCCGATTAGATTCTTCTGAATATCGTTTGCTAGGGCCTTGATCGGCGAGATGTAGATGCACTGTACAGTATCTGTCAGCTTCCCCTCTAATGATTTACGAACCAAGTCATCGATTATTGAGAGGAAAGCGGTCAACGTTTTTCCAGAACCAGTTGGCGAGCATAGTAGCAGGTGCTCTCCGGACAAAATCTGAGGAATAGCAACTTTCTGAGGCTCGGTGAAATCGGGAAACTTGTCTTGAAACCAATTTCTCACCGGGGGTGAGAGTCTGCTCAGAATGTCCTCGGTCTCAGAAATCTCTGAGACATACGTAATTTCTGGCATTTTTCTCAAACCACCTTGCGTTTCAGGCTATCGATTGCATAAATGAATGCTTCTCAATAATACGTCGAAAAATGATGAATTGGATTCGAAAAACTCCTCATGGCAACCCAATCGAAAGAATAGCCCTTGTCGCTAGGATGGCTTGAAAACCACGATTGGTTGTCGTTGGCCATATGGACGACAAAGGAAGGATGTCGCGATTAACCTCTCTGCTACGTAGGAGAGGGATTGTCCTCCCATCTTTCGAGATATATGGGGGCGTTTCTGGCCTGGTTGATTACGGCCCGGTTGGAGCTAGAATAAAACGACGTGTGGTTAATTCGTGGATTGAACACTGGGGCAAGGTTCCGAACGTAGTGGAGATTGACTCGCCAACAATTACCCCTGAATCTGTCCTTGTAGCTAGTGGCCATGTTGGGGAATTCAATGACAAGATGTCGGAATGCAAATCTTGCGGAGGGGCATTCAGAAGTGATCACCTTCTTGGTGGATTGCACGACAATCCGGACATATTGGATTCTTCCGAGCTCGATGAGTTGATTTCGGAGAACGAGGTGAATTGCCCTAGTTGTGGCTCCCATGAATGGATGGGGGCCAGTGCGATGAATCTGATGTTTCAAACGAGTATAGGTGCAATGGGGGGCTCAAGGGCCGCTTTCATGAGGCCGGAGACTGCTCAGGGGATGTTCATGCTTTATCCGGCACTCTACAGGCATTTCAGACAGAGGTTGCCATTCGGAGCGATGCAAACAGGGAAGGGGTACAGGAACGAAATTAGCCCTCGTCAGGGAATGATCAGACTCCGAGAATTCAATATGGCCGAATTGGAGTACTTCATTGACCCGGAAAAGCCTCCGGCCACAGACCTAAGCAGATGGCCGAGAAAGGTCAGCATGCTTCCCGATCCAGACGGACCGCACTCGGGAGAATTAGAGGTCAGCATGGGAGAAGCGTTCGAGTCAGGAATTGTTAAGCATCCAACTGTGGCTTGGTTCCTATCTATGACAATGCAGTTCCTAGAGGATGTCGGAGTCGATCCATCAAAGGTCAGATTCAGGCAACACGCCAGTTCTGAGATGGCGCATTACGCATCTGACTGCTGGGACTGCGAACTCCTTGGTGAGCACGGGTGGATAGAAGTCGTAGGGATAGCAAATAGGACTTGCCATGATTTGGAGTCCCACGAGAAACATTCCGGATCTGGATTATTGAGAGGATGGAGGAACTTCGAAAACGCAGTCAAGGAGAGTCGGGAGATTCTCAAGCCGGTGGGATCGGTAATCGGACCCTCTTTCAGGGACAGGGCTGCGGACGTCACATTGGCACTATCTGAACTAACAGACCTGCCTGAAAGCATCCCCTTCTCGCTCATACTTGCTGATGGCACCACTGTAGAAATCGAGGAGGAAATGGTGACAAGAAGTCTTCAGGAGAATGTGGTTTCCGGGGAGTACTACACACCTCACGTTATCGAGCCTGCATTCGGGATTGACAGGATTATTTGGCATATCCTAGATCACAACTATCGTGAATTGGAAAAAGAAGGAGATGAGTACACAATCTTGACCCTGGAGCCTTCTGTGGCGCCAAATGACCTAGTTGTGTTACCACTTTTCGACAAGGACGGAATGGGTGCAATGGCCAGAGATATTTTGGACAGAGTTGGCTCAATTTCTGGTATTATCGCCGATATTGATACTAGCAGATCGATTGGTAGGAGGTATGCAAGGGCGGACGAGATTGGCGTGCCTTGGGCCGTTACAGTTGATCACCAGTCCCTCGCTGACAGAACATTGACAATCAGAAGAAGGGATGATCAAAGGCAGGTTAGAGTTGACGTAGATACTCTGATTGAGTGCCTTACTTCGAGATCTTTGCAGACTCTATTCTAGGCTAATCTTCAAGTGTCGCCGAGGGCATTTACGAATATGGAAGGCAGCAGCAAGCCAGATGACTGGACAGAGCGATATCGCCCTTCCACGCTCTCGGAGATGGAGGGGAACGGAGACAAGTTGAGGAGGGTCAAATTGTGGTTAGATGGTTGGTCTGCTGGAAGGGTCCCAAAAAAGAGGGGTTTGCTACTTTCCGGCCCTCCCGGTGTCGGGAAAACTACCCTAGCACATGCATTGACCGAAGAAAGAGGTTGGACGGTTGTTGAGTTGAATGCTTCCGAGCAAAGGAATGCGGCGGCAATAAGAGGCTCAGCAACGAGTGGGTCGCAGAATTTCTCGCTCGAGCATTTCTCAACTGGCAGCACCCCGACAAATAGGACGGTGATCCTACTAGACGAAGTGGATCACCTCAGTGGGGGGTTCGCAAAGGTCTCCGAGGAACGTATCGAGAAGACTATGGATTCTGAAGATGATGTGTCTTTGAGAGGTGATTCAGGAGGCAAGGCAGAGCTTCTGAACTTGCTAAAAAACACCAAAAATCCAGTAATTATGACCTGTAATGACCCAATGAGGCTTTGGGGAAGAGGTGGGAATTGGAGATCCAACAGAGACAGGGTTCTGAGAGTCTCTGAGAATGTCATTTTCGAGAGGGTAGAGGGGGCGGACCTAAGGAGGATTGCGCTTAGAGTTCTGGATTCCGAAGGAGTTGGTATCGACCCAGATTCACTCAACGCCCTAATTGATGGCAATCCGGGTGATCTCAGGGCCCTAATCAGAGATCTCCAGTCTCTTTCTTGCATGGTCGAGGGCCACATCGAAATGAATGCGGTCCGAGAACTAACAGAGTCAGTCGTAAGAGACTCTCAGATCAATGTTTTCAACTCCCTGAAGAAAGCATACAAGACTCGTTCAGGAGCTGTAATTTCCGAGATTGTCAGGAACTCAGACAAGGACCCTGATGAGATGTTGGCTTGGTTCGCTTGGAACAATCAATCGATAATGGGTGCTTCCGGTTTGGAATCGGTATCTTCGGCCATGTGCAAATCGGATTCGTTTCTTGCCACAAAGTTCTCCAATCGGGCTTTCAGGTCTTGGTACTGGGGTTCGGCATTGCCTGCTCAGGCAATAGCTTCTGTATCTAAGGGGGAAAACGAGGGCGAGGTTTTCATCAGTTTCCCTGATTTTCTGAGGAGAGGGGGCGAGTCATGGCGGACGGGTAGCGTTATTTCCGGTCTTTCTGATAAATTTGGGACGAGTCGTTCTTCGGTTAGAGATGACCTATGGCCCACTCTGCTCGCAGTGCATAATTCGAGCTTGGGTGGATCCGAGGGCGATTTCAGTGTGGCAAAGAAGATCGGTTTGTCCGCTGAGGACCACCTGGCTGTGCACGGGATTCCAAAGTCTAGCAAGGTTGCGAAAGAGATATTGAAAACGTTCGGAGAGGGAGATTTGAGCGAGAGTGAGGAAATTATTATGACAAAGTCTTCAGATGTTAGAGTCGAAAATGACTCTCAACCGACACTGGATAGGTTCGGCTAGTCGGACTCCCAAGTCCTTGGGTGGAGGAGCACGAGAACCGTAAGCAGTTCCAGACGACCGAGCCACATCAGCATGGTTGAAGCAATGAGTGAGGGTGTGCTCATACCAGCCCACGAGGCGGCGGCCCCTGAGGGTCCGAAATCCCCCAATGCAGGGCCAGTGTTGCCAAGTAATGAGATGGAAACGGACAATACGTCATCCATTTCCAGATTTGGCTCTAGGAAAGAAATGGTTAGCATTGATGCGGTGACCAAAACCAACCAGGAGCTGACCATACCGAGAATGATCCAGACTCTTTCCTCATCGACTACTGAACGGTTGAATCTGATTGCGACAACCCTTCGGGGCTGGATAATTTTCATCACTTCCCTCTTTGCCAGTTCGAATGCGATTCGGATTCTTAGAACCTTGAGTCCGCCGCCAGTGGAGCCTGCACTGGCTCCAATTATCATCAGCAGTAGCAATACAAACTGGCTGAATACCGGCCAGTCCGAGAAGTTGGCACTAGAATATCCGGTACTGGTAATGGAAATAGCCTGGAAAATGGAATGTCTGATGGATTCCAGAAACCCATAATCCAGGTCATCGGAGCGATAGATGTTTACCGCCATTGCAATCCATGCGATGAAAACAATTAGCAGGTAGGTGCGGAGTTCTTCGTCCTTCCAAATCTCGTTTGATCTACCCGAGAATGCAAAATATAGTAGGCTGAAATTGATGCATGTGAGTAGCATGAAAACCATCACGATTGATTCAATGATGGCGTCATCAAAGTACATTATCCCCTCATCAGTTGTTCCAAATCCGCCTGAAGGCATTGTCGTTAGGGCATAGTTAATCGAATCAAAGGAGCCCATCTTGGTAAGCTGAAACAGCATTACAGCCTGTAGAAGAGTGAGGCCCACGTAAATGGCCCATAGTTTTCGAGCGGTGCTCTCTAGGGTCGTTCCAAGATTCGACACAGAGGGGCCGGTTAGTTCTGCCCTGGCTAGTGCCATCCCGCCGCCGAGGGCTCGTGAGAAAATTAGGAGCCCGAGCATGATTACCCCCATTCCACCGATCCACTGTGAAATTGAACGCCAGAGAATGAGGCTTTTTCTCTGACTTCCCAGGCAATCCCCTTCGAATTCATTGACTACAACCATACCTGAGCCACAAACGGGACTTGTTGTCGGATCAACTAGTGACGCTCCAGTGGTCGTAAAACCTGACATAGACTCAAACCACGAGTGAAGTAGGCCGTACAAAATCTGACTAAACGAGTTTTCGTGTTCTGGAAACCAATATTCTCCGAATGGACCATGAAACATACCCCCAAGCCATAGGGGCAATGCCCCAACTATCACTACGGGAATCCAACCCAAAGCGACCGAAGCAAATGCCTCCCTGTCCCTTACCCTTGCAGATGGGTCGGAAACGCGAGAGCGGATGACTAGAGAGTATCCGACAGATACCGATATCAGAGTGGGAATAGCAAATGTACGAATTGCCGGCTCCAAACCTTCTGAATAAAGGCTGTAAAACCCAACGACGGCCAAAGGCAATGAAACCAGGCCAATGGTCCATCCAAGAACTAGGCTAACAACTTCCCAGCGCATACTAACTCCGTAGCGACTCCTCGGCCTTACCTACATCGTCAATTTCTAGAATGAGATAGATACGATCCCCTTCTTCCAAGGGGCCAATCTCCTCCTCCACGATATTAGTGAAGGTTCCATCGGTGCCCATCCTCTCCAGCATTACAAAATTCGCACCGATAATGTCCTCAACCTCGTCTAATTCTTTGCCCATGAGTGAATTTCCAGGGTTGATTTCTGCGGACATTGAGACGAGCGAGGGGATTCTGGGGATGGGTTCGTATAGTCCTGGAACATGCATATGTATTGCTTTGAGGATTGACTTCACAGCAACTCTACGCTTGCTGACCGGCCTAAGTCCAATTCTCTGAATGGCCTCTACAAGTGCTCTGTCCTTCAAAATCAATCCAGTCCTGTATACGCCTTTGTCAAATGTCCTCATTGCGATTGAGATATTCAAATTGTCATCACTCAGTGTCGAAATTGCAATGTCATGATCCTCGACTGCTAGTTCTCTGAGCAAGTCCTCGTCCTGGGGATCTCCGTGAATAACATCTAGGCGCTTGTTTACGCCTATTCGAGAGCCAACTATTGCGTTTGCTGCATCCAAGTCTGGCTCGATAATCACGACATTCGAGCCTTTGCTTAGATAGTGCTCAGCCAGTTTGCTCCCAAAGCTCGTTGCTCCGAATATAGCAACTCGCGGCTTCTCTGGCATCTCTGAGTCGGTATCACCGACCATCCTAGCAACCTCGCCGAAGAACTTTGTCGCACCGATGACAAAAACGAGCATGTCGCCTTCCTGGATGATTTCATTTCCAGAAACTATTCTTCCCTTGTTTCCTTGTGCTTTCATAGCGATTATCCGAGGGTAGTCGGGGTCTGAACGGCCCCTAGAGTTGACATCTCCGATTGTTGACCCGATTAATGGGGATCCTAGTGATACGCTAGATTCAACGATCCACGCATTGTCGCCTAATGGGATAATGTCAGAAAGAGATGGTGCGACCAATCCAGAAATCAATTGTTCAACGACATCGGTGGAGGGCGAAACCACGAAGTTGGTTCTTGCCCAGTTCTCCAGTGGCCCTGCGCCCCTCGTAGGGTGTGTGATTTCAGAATCACGGACATTGGCAATAGTGATCAAGCCAGAAGCAGTACGGTCACCCACTTGCTCACTGAAAACACGCTTTGCGAATGCGCAACCCAAGATGTTGACGTTGTCATCATTTGTGGCGAAGACGATTATCTCCGCGTCACTAATGCCCGCCCTAACTAGTGAGTCTCTGGAAAGTGCGTTTCCGGTAATCAAGAGGCAATCGAGTGACTGCGAATCGCTGATTGCGTTTGGATCAGGGTCGATCATCGCTACGCCCCTCTTCTCGCCACGAAGCGCGGCGGCGACACCCCGGCCGACCTCGCCGGCACCTGCGATAATGACTCGCATTCAGCCAAATGAATATGCGAATTGGATATAATCCTGCGCCATGAATGGAAAATAGCTAAAATTGCCCTTTTCAGGCACTATTCCTCTGAATCGACCAATTTTCCCTTGATTCTGCTGTCTGCTCTGAATTTGATAATCTCCGCCTGCCGTATTGTTCTCCTATATGCCTGTCTAGCAGCAGGAGTAAGGCCGGATGGTATCCAGGATTCCTGAGCGGGGAACCAAGCCCATGCCACAATTGGGGCCACTAGTGCTAGAGTCAGTGGGAAGAAAACTGTCAGAACGGTAGCTAGAATCAGGGCAGTGCGGGCAACAGAAGCGTAAACTATTGGCCTGAATCTACTGTTTTCGATAATTCTGGAGCCTTGCCATGTGGCAATTGAAGCATGCCCAAGGCAAGTTACCACTGTTAAGGCAAAGGCCAGCATGATGTTTGCCACGCTGAAACCGGTACCCTCCCAAACTTCTGGATCGAATAATCTGACATTCAGATGGGCGGAGCGCATTGCTCCAAAACCCAATCCGAGCGTCCAACCATATGGTGCACAGGCTCTCAATCCAACGGTCCTCGATCGACCAAGTACGAATAGTACGAACGAAGACTCGGCAAGGGAGATAACTAGTGCAATTGCGCTGATTGAGATAATGTTCTGAGTCTCGTTCCTTACCTCTGACAAGATCAAAACGTCAATTGCAGAAGCAGCCAAAGCACCAGAAATTATCCCAAATAGCAGAGTCTTCACTGCGCCGGATAAATCGTAGAATCCGGTCATTTTTGCTATAGTTCCACGCCAACCTACGAATACCCCCAAAAGACCGATTGCGATGGCTATCTGCATCTCCCACATCTCGATGGGTGCTTCAGCCATATCCACTCCAATGACGGGTTCCCTATCAGTACAGCGGATATTAGGAGGCTTCGCCGCCGCAAGTGTGCCAGACAATATTCAAACCACACGATTGGTACCGAAACTCATGGCACTGGAGGGCTTCAAGCGTAGAGTTCTAGGTTCCATAGGACTTCTGAAGGGAAAGAGGAAGATTGACGAAGAGACTGTCAAGGACCTTAGCAAATCACTCAGAAGGGCCCTTCTAGAGGCAGATTTCAATGTGAGGCAGGCCAAGGAGCTGACTGAGCGAGTAGAAAGGGGGATGGTCGAAGAAGAGCCTCGACCAGGGGTTAAACTAGAGACTCATGCAATGAATCTTATTTACTCAGAGATGGTTAGGATTCTCGGGCCACCCAGGGTGATCAAGCCCCATAATCAGACCGTCCTGATGGTTGGCTTGTACGGTCAGGGAAAAACCACAACCACAGCGAAATTAGCAGATTGGTGGAGAAGGAGCCATGGTGCAAAGGTATCGGTAATCGAGGCGGATGTGCATCGCCCTGGGGCATTCGAGCAATTGAGTCAGATGCTAGAAGGAACTGGCGTAGAAGTATACGGCGAGCCGGGGACAAAAGTTGCAGCGGATATAGTCAGGAACGGACTGAAGAAAGTAGGTACGTCTGATGTTGTGATCATAGATACTGCTGGAAGGGACAGCCTTGATGGGGATCTGAAGGATGAATTGCTCGAGATTGCCCGAATTGCCAATGCCTCTGAGAGATTCCTAGTTATTGATGCCCAGGTTGGGCAGGCCGCTGGCCCTATGGCAGAAACATTCCACGAACTAGTGGGAGTTACTGGAACCATAGTGACCAAGTTAGATGGTACTGCAAGGGGTGGGGGGGCCCTAAGCGCAGTTTCAACGACAGGTGCGCCGATTGTCTTCGTCGGAGAGGGGGAGAAGATTGGGGATATCGAGAAGTTCGAGTCTGATAGGTTCATTTCACGATTGCTTGGGATGGGCGATATCAAGGGCCTAATCGATCTAGCCCCTGAAGATCTGGATGAGCAAGAGGCCATGCGCCTTACTAAGAGGTTGATGTCAGGTAGATTCACCCTAACGGACATGTATTCGCAGATGGAGATGATGAGCAAGATAGGCACACTGGACAAGGTACTCTCCCATTTGCCCGATACGATGTTCGGGGGAATGGGGAACATGGGAGTTGCGCAGAAGAGGCAGATGCAGGCAAATCTAGACAAATATAGGATCGTGATGGACTCGATGACGCAAGAGGAAAAAGATGATCCGTTGCTTCTCAAGTCAAGCAGGATTAAGCGGATTGCAAGAGGATCTGGTTGTGAGGAAAGGGAGGTCAAGGAGCTCCTTACCCAGTGGAACAGGAGCAAGAAGATGATGCGAGGATTCAGGGGCGACAGAAAGATGAGGCGGCAAATGCAATCGATGATGGGGATCGATGACGATCTCGATCTGGGGTGATAATTTGGAAAGATGGTTCGCCATCATTGGCCATAGGGCACCTAGTTCAGGGCCTCTTAATCTGAATGACCTTGCTGGCTCTGGTGGACGAATGGACGTACTTGCTAGGGCTGTAAATTCGGCACTTTTCGTCTCACATGGAATCAGGGAAGATAGTCATGTCTTGCTCCATATGATGGGTAGTGAAGGTCCGAGCAGGAGGATTTGGTTCAACGGCTCCTCCCTAGGCGGTGTAAGGCCTGACGAGAGGTCGATATCTGGCCAGATCAAGGCGATCTTGAAGGAATCAGTCCCGCCTAGGGGTCAATTCAGAGAATACAGCAGCGGAATTCTTCACTCGGGTGGAGATATTGAGCAGACCATAGGGGAATGGTCTGCCAGAGGGGTTTGTCCGGTAATACTGGATGCTGATGGAGGGGATTTCTCTGATGTCCCCTCTTCGGTGGATTTGGGTTTCATCATCTCCGATGACAAGCCATTGACCGAACTCGACACGCAATCACTCACAGATCCGATTTCACTATCATTGGGCGATAGATGGCTCCAAGGGCACTCTTGCATAGCCATTCTACACTATCTTCTTGATGGGAATTAGAACCACTCGGGCATCCCATCCCCCCCCATCTTGTGGGATGAGTCCATCACTGACTGCGGAACTCCAAGCGGGTGGTTCTGAGGCCAACTCGCAAGGGGCGTTATTGCTGCCTTGCCAGAATTCACAGCATTGCAATCCGTCATCTCCAGATCCTCGTCCACTATTTGTGCTGCCCCGACCTCGAAGGCTACACCTGTGGCACCCTTTTGCATCATGTCTGTTGCATTGTGATACCACCTTGCGCCAAGAGGGACTGTCTGGAATGAGCCATCCCACTTCTCCGGGACATTAAGATTCAGAAACAGGTTTCCATCGAGGAACCATGGCCCTACGGTTCCGGGGCCGGTTCCCTCCGGAGGAGTTTGCTTGGAACCATGGGGCCTCAGGAGGTTTTCTGGCTTATTTGCCACTAACTCGGAAAGCCCATCGATCACATCCAGTGTCGCGGCTATGGAATCTGAGTAGTCCTGGTGCGAGTAGGTGGCTAGGCTCACCGAGAGTGATGGTAGGCCGTACAGAGCCGATTCTCGGGCCGCTGAGACGGTCCCAGAGTGCAGAACGTCGACTGATAGGTTCGGCCCCCTGTTTATGCCAGAGATGCACATCCATGGCTCGATCTCTGGGACCCATGCCCTGAGGCCTCCGTCTATTGCTACTATCACGCAATCACAAGGAGACCCATCCAGGGAGAAAACACGGATTGGGGCTTCCTCATTTACCCTGATCCTATCCGCAATATCGGCATGCTCCTCGAATGCCATGTCATCACGGAGTGTCAGTTTCATCCCGACTGCCGACTGCTCGGTAAGAGGAGCGAGGACGACTAGTGGATGGCCCCTCTCGTTCAGGGACGATGCCAGCTCCTGTAGGCCGGGGGAGTGTATGCCATCGTCATTTGTCAGAAGTAGGGGGAATTTCATATCCATCCCGTGCGGAAATCATGTTATGAAACCGATTCACCATGATTCTGCCCCCTCTCCTGGAGGGTGACCGTAATTGCTCCTGCTATCATCAGCATACCGCCAACGACCGTAGGCATTCCAATCACCACCTCGTCGGTCCACAACCAGCCAATAATCGCACCAAGCACCGGCTCCATCAGCAATGAGATTGAGACGATGATTGGAGATATCCACCGTAGAACAGTGTTCACCCCAGTGTGCCCGCATAGCCCGGGTCCCAGTGAGAGGTATGCCACCCATGAAATCCAGATTGGGTCGGACCAACCGAATAATGACCCAGATGGATCGAGGGATGACAACGAGGAGCCTTCGAATGATACCGTGGCGAATGAGAGCCAAAAGCCGGCTGCAAGTGTAACTGGGAACGCGTAAATGAAGATCGGCATGCCCCTCTTGGATCTGAGGTGCCTGCCTACCAGGATGTAACCCACCACGGTGACAGCCCCGACGAATGCAGCGAAGTCTCCGACGAGGGAAACCTGCCCCCCATCACCGAGGTCGAGCAGCGAGACCGTAGCACCCCCAAAACCCAATGCCACTCCCTTGATGTGCCCCCTTCGGACTGCCTCTCCCAAGAATGGCATTATTGCAACAACGACCAACGGATGGGTGTTTACGAACAGTAGGCTGTGCACTAGGCTGGTGTTGTCCAATGACCAAACCCAACTTCCGAAGTGGATGGCGAGGAAAAGGCTAGAGAGAATTATTAGTTTGGCGTCATTTCGAGTGAGAACGTAGTCCGAGGGTCTTAGTGACTGATAGAAAAAACCGGGTAGAAGGACAAGTGCGGTTCCCTGCATCCTCCAGGATGCTCTGAGGAGCGGGGGTACCTCGGACATCTCTTGGAGCACTATTCCGGCACTTGAGACTGCTAGGACTGCTACGGAAAGTGTCAGCCATGCTGTGGCAGGGGTCGCCTTTGGATTATCCATGATCAGTCCGCCAGCTCGGCATCCAATACGCCTGAGCCCCTCTTTGGCGCCTTGACTGGGGTGACGTCCTTTCTGCCCTTTAGTGACTCGTCACCTGGGCCTCTTCCTATGATTCCGGCCTTGCTGAAAAGTGCGTACACTAGCAACCCAAGTGTCACGTTGATCATCACGAACCCGCCCAGCCTAGCGTATGGCCACCACGAGTAGAGAGAGAGCGTTTGGCCGCCAACGGATATCCCGTCCAGCACGGCTAGGACTGCAGCCTCGACACCGTAGAAAGCCTCCCCAGCTAGTGCACCGGCTGCAATCATGAAGGTGAGTAGCAGCATCTGCGCACTCTTCTTCTGTGCCGCTGGCCCACCTTGCTCGTTTCTAACTGACTCTACGACTGGCTTGAGTCTGCGCTTCTCCCACCATGAACGGTAAGCCCCTCCGATCAGCATTGGGAAAGTCGCGGGCGTGGGGAGGTACATCCCCAAACCGAATGAGGTCCCCATTCCCGTGGCCCACTCTGCGAATGCCCCGAGGGCCATTCCAATTAGTAGCGCACTCCAGTTCCCCTGCCCCTCTGCCAGTATCGTTGTGAAGTATGCGAATGCGTTTGCCTGTGGTGCTAGTAGCTCTATGGTCCCATCTGCAAGGAGCTTGGATAGGAAAATTGCTACGCCTGCTCCCAGTATTGCTCCCGGGACGACGCCCATGATGTTCCCCTTTGAGATGTGATATGGCCTGTTTCCGATGTATAGGCTGTTCTTGTAGTCGCCGACCACGGTTCCGCTCATGCTGATCGCGGATCCGAACACGGTGGTCCCTACCAGAGACATCAGTATCGACTCCTCCTTTGTCAGGCCTACGTCGAAGTTTAGGAAAATCATCAGCAGGATCAGTAGGACGATGAACGAGGTTCCTGATACGGGCTCTATGCCAGTCTCCCCCATCACGCGTACGGCGATAGCACCCAAGAGGAATGTGGTTGAGAGGAGTACGAAAGAGAATATCAGAGAGGGGATCACGGGGTATCCCCCTAGGACGAAGATGACCGTGATTGCGACGAATGAGATCATCATGAATATCGGTATGTGGTAGAGTGGCCATTCGTACCACCCCTTGCCCTCGACGAACTCCTCGCCTTGCTCTCCGGTGAATGCCTG
>Ga0066836_10000369_pt1 | contig 20876 bp, 21 predicted proteins | sample ETNtaG_18_FD_71568 | JGI IMG/M metagenome (GOLD analysis project Ga0066836, IMG submission 71568) | Marine microbial and viral communities from oxygen minimum zone, Eastern Pacific Ocean - ETNP201302SV91 | ecosystem: Environmental > Aquatic > Marine > Oceanic | place: Pacific Ocean: Eastern... | reverse complement strand
CAGTCTTGTAGGTATAGCAGGATTATTAGTAAGATTATATTTTTTTCCAACTGACATTCCTGTTTCAACTGATGCAATTGATTATTTTTCATATTCAATAGCGTTAGCAAAAGGAGATGTTTTTCCGGATGGGTATGTAATTAACAAATTTGGATGGCCAATTTTTCTTTCACCATTCTTTGCAATAATTAACAATCCAGAAATGATTGACCTTATGAATATTCAAAGAATGGTTAGTGTATTAATTTCTGTTTTAACATTGATCCCATTATATTATCTAATAAAATATTTTTTTAAAAAAGAAATTGGAATAGTTGCAGCATCATTATTTATTTTTAATCCAAAAATTATAGAAAATTCTTTATTAGGTATTTCAGATCCACTTTTTGTATTTTTTATTACTTTATCGATAATGTTTGTTTTTGTTAAAGATTCAAAATATTATTTTATTTCATACATTATAGCAGGTTTTGGATTTATTGTAAGACAAGAAGGTATCTTGATTTTGATACCATTAATTGTAAGTTTCATTATTAAAAAAGATTTCAAAATTAAAAAAATTTCAAAGTTAGCAATTGGTTTGATTATATTTTGTATTATAGCATTTTCTGCAGATTTTGCATTGACAAGTGATATGAATATGAGCATTTTTGATACCGTAGTATATGCTGCGCAAATTTCAGAACAAGAAATGATAATTAACACAGAAAATCAACTTGAAAAAACTGCAAGTATGTCAGAAAATATGGGAGAATTTATTAAAAGTGGAATTTTTAATTATTCAAAATATTTGATATGGGTTTTGTTACCAAATTTAATTTTATTTTCAATATTTTCATTTATTATATTCAAAAAAAGAATTTCTTCAAATAAAATTATAATTTTAATATTTTTTATAATTTTATCTTTGACTAGTTTATACGCATATGGAAAAGGAATTCAAGAAGTTCGATATTTGTTCATATTAATTCCAATAATAACATTATTTTCTGGATATGGAATAAATCAGATTTATTCAAAAATTGGAAAGAATGTTTTAATGTTAATAATTCCGATAGTGATTTCATCTGCATTTTTTCTAGTAATTTTAGAAAATGATGATGGTCAAATGGAATCTTTTGAGGATGCAAAAAATGTAGTAAAATTTGCAAAAGGCATCAATAATTATGACGGAGGTACATTCGTAAAAGTTGCAATTATGCAAGAAAAATGGCCTGAATTAGTTCCATATGGTGAAAATCGAAAAATTTCATTAGAAATAAAAAAATTTGTAACTGAAAAACATGAAAACATTGAAGAATTTATTTCTAAAAATTATAAAAAAGGTTTAACACATTTAGTGATTTATCAAAAAAATAATAGTGATTATTTAAATTCAATTTATAATAATGAACAAAAATATCCATATTTAGAAAAAGTTTATGATTCCAAAAGAATAGCAGAAGAAAAAAGAGTTAAAATTTTCTATATTAACTATATCGAATTTGAAAAAAATACAACTTAATTATTATAAATAAAAAAAATATTTTTTAAATTATTTCTTCAATTAATTCAATTAATGATTCAACCATTTTATCATTATTTAGATTTGTTAATGTGTGTGTTCTACCTGCATTAGCAATTTTCTTCCATTCAGGATTATCTTTATTGTGAAGGAATTCATTGAATTTTTCTTTGTAATTTTTTTCATTAATAAATATGGCATTTTTGTAATCCTCAAAACCTAAAATTTTTGCATCGTGATTTTTTTCTGAAACTTCCATAAATGTTAAACAGCCAGCAGCTGTAAGTTCCAAATATTTTATTACTGCATAATATGTTGATGCAGCAATAGCACTCTTATATCCAGATACGTATGATGGATAATCTTCATGTATGTAAGAATTCTGAGACATGCCAGAATAATCTACGTGTGGAAATTGATTACACAAAGTTCTTAATTTATAAAAATACCAACTTGACATTTTTGGATTTAATATTGCATTTGCAATACGAGATTTAATTTTTATATTTCCTATATTTCCGGTGTTAAGAATTTTGTTAGATATGCGATCATCAAATGGTTTTATTGAATTATATAAATCAGATTCTAATCCTGCCATTATGAACTTAAATTTTATTTCTTTAGGAAAGAATTTATGGAAATAATCTTCTGTCAAAGGTCCAAAATAATATTTTATTTTATGTGATTCATGAATTTGTAATTTGTTATATTTTTTTATATGATGTGGATCTCCTGTTCTAGATATTACAGGGATATTTGTTTCTTCAATATTTAATAATTCAGTTGGAATATGTGGAAATCTATTATCAGGTAACAAGATAACATCAAAATTATTTTTTAAAATCTTTATATCAAATTTTTTTTCTGCAAGAAAAAATTCTACATCTAAACGTTGATTTCTATTTAATGCATGTTTGAAAAAATAATATAATGTATTATCTCTGAAAGTAGGAGATAAAAATTCCATCTCTTTTCTATAAATTACAGCAATTCTAATTTTGTCAACCAATTATTTATCATCTAAAAATTTGTTTATTAAAATTGTTTCATTTATTCAATTTTTATCTATTACTTATCAAAACAACATTGAATAATTTAAAAAAATATTCAAGTTTTATTCAATAGAAACCTATTTCAATGAAATAAAACTCTGAAAAAATAATTGAAAAGGATAATTCTTTGTGGTGGATCTGGGTACATTGGTACAAAATTAACAGAAATTCTACTTGAAAAAACTGATTATAATCTTACAATAATAGATAGACTAGATTTTAAATTAGATTCTAATTTTAAAAATGAATTTTATAACTCTAATAGAATTGAATTTTATCAGAAAGATATTCGAGATCTAGATTTTATGAGTAAACATATTCATGAAGGAGATTATGTTGTTAATCTTGCAGCATTAGTTGGTGAACCACTTTGTAAAATTAAACCAGAAGAAGCAGTTGAAGTAAATTTTGAAGCAGCAAAAAATCTTGCAGATCTTTGCAAAGAAAAAAATATTAAAAAATTCATTCAATTATCAACTTGTTCTAATTATGGTCAAGCCAAAGAAATGGTTGATGAAGATGGTGATTTATTCCCTACATCATTATATGCTGAAACGAAGGTAAATCTTGAAAAATACTTGATCAAAAATATTTCTAATTCAACTGTATTACGTTGTGCAACAGCATATGGATTATCTGTAGGACGAATGAGATTTGATTTGCTAGTAAGTGATTTTATCAAAGAAGCATGGTTAGAAAAACAAATCAATGTCTTTATGCCAGAAGTACACAGACCTATTGTTCATGTAAGTGATATCTCTAATGCAATACTGTTATGTATTGAACATGAAGGCATACTTTCTCGTGTGTATAATGTTGGCTCGTCTATTCAAAATTACACAAAACGAGAAATTGCTGAAAAAGTGAGTGATAGACTAAATGTACCATTGAATATTGTTGAAAAAGAAGATAAAAGAGACTACATTGTAAATTTTGATAGAATAAAAAATGAATTGAATTTTTCAACTAAGTTTTTGGCTGAAGATGGAATTGAAGAAATGGTAAAAATTCTTGAAGATGGTGATTTCGATCTGGAACAATCTAACGTTTAAAACATGAAATTCATTCCACAGTTTATTCCATATTGGGATGAATTAGAAAAAAAAGCTGTAACAAAAGTTTTAGAACGTGATTATTTGAATGAGCATAAAACAGTAAGAGAATTTGAAAAAAAATTTGCTGAATTTGTTGGTGCCAAATATTGTATTACTTGTACCAGCGGAACAACTGCACTTTATCTTGCGCTAAAATCCACATATGATAAAAATAATCCAAAAAAAATCAATATACCTGATTATGCAGGAATATTTGTTGGAAATGCTTGTATTCAAGCAGGCATCTCTCCTGTATTACATGATGTGTCAGAAAATGGCTCATTTGTATCTAATAAAAAACCACGATTTGTAGTTCATTCTAATGGAAGGCTAGGTTCCACTCAACTTTTAGAAGATTGTGCTCAAGCAATCTCCCACCATACAAAGAATTCAATTAGTTGTTATTCATTTGCAAGTACTAAACATATTACAACTAGTGGACAAGGAGGTGCAATATGTTGTGATGATCAAAAAATATTTGATGTTTTAAGTAGACTAAAAGATTTAGGTAGAAATGATAGACAGAATTTAAAACCAATGAGTGATCATTTTGCATTTTGGGGAATTAATTCAAAATTTACTGAAATTCAAGCTGCATTTGGATTAGCACAATTAAAGAAACTACCCAAGAGATTAACCCGTCTTAATAAAATGTATAAACTTGTAAAAGATGAATTAAAAAATACAAAAGAAGTGGATTTTTTTCAAGATTCTCCTCAATGGTATATCGACATACTTGTAAAAAATCCTGAGACTCTTATACAAAAACTTCGTAAACATGGAATACAGGCAAGAAGGTTTTACAGACCATTACATCAACAACCGTTATATAAAAATAAAAAAAATAATTTTAAAAACAGCAATTATCTTTATGAACATGGATTATGGTTACCCTCAACTACAAATCTATCTGATAAAGAATTGCTATACATAACAAATAAAATTAAGATTTTATTAAAAAATGAATAATTCATGGAAAGATTTTTGTACAGATTAGAATTTTCTGTTCATATTGATGAGGTATAATATTGGTTTCAGAATTTTGGAATGAAAAAAATGTACTTGTGACTGGTGGAGCCAGTTTTATTGGAAGTCATTTAGTTGATAAATTAGTTTCTCTTGAAGCTTCAGTAACTATTGCTGATGATCTTAGTACAGGAAAAATGGATAATTTGAAACAATCACAAGATAAAATAAAATTCATCAAAACAGATCTCGAATATAATTCAAAAGCTGAAGCAAGGAGTATTTTTAAAGATAATGAAGTGGTTTTCCATTTGGCTGCTGATCATGGAGGACGAGGATATATTACAACACATCCAGCTGACGTGTGTTCTAGTTTTGCTGTTGACCATCATGTTCTTGAAGCATGTTCAGATACAAATGTTGGAAAAGTTATTTTCTCTAGTAGTGCATGTGTTTATCCTACTGATCTACAAAAAGATGTTGGTTCAGATTATAAATTAAAAGAAAGTGATTCAGATACAAGTAATCTTGGAAGCTATCTCAGTGCAGATATTGAATATGGCTGGGCAAAATTAATGAGTGAAGTTCAAATGAATTCTTTTCAAAAACAGTTTGGATTAAAAGGATGTCCAGTTAGATTTGTTACTGCTTACGGTCCACGTGAAAATGAAACTCATGCGATTATTGCTTTAATTTACAAAGCAGTTGAAAAAATGGATCCGTATGAGATTTGGGGAAACGGTCAACAAGAAAGAGATTTTACGTATGTCGAAGATATTGTTGATGGAACAATACTTTGTGCTGAAAAAATTTCAGATATGACACCTGTAAATTTAGGAACTGGAAGACGTTACAAAATGGTTGATGTAGCTAAAATGATATTTAAGATTTTAAATTGGGAACCAAAAAATCTCAAATTCGATGAATCAAAACCAACGGGTGCAGTTTCTAGATCATTGGATAATGCTAGAGCTAAAAAATTACTTGGATGGGAACCAAAATATGACTTAGAACAAGGATTACAAAAAACAATTGAATGGTATCTAAAAACACATAAAATTGAAGGTTCTATAAACGAAAAGGCATTACTTGAAAACAATCCCAATTAAAAAATTTTAATGTGAACTTATTCTAAAAAATTTTTGTTAATTTTTCTATTGTAGCTTAATCTATCTCCAAGACGTTTTCTATCTTCTTTACTGTAATAAGATGATAGAGAATCATCTTGGGGAATAGGATTAATTTTATCAAGAATTGGAATTGTTTGTTGAAATAGAGTCCATGCATATTCTGTTGCTCTTTTGTATACATCTTCAACTTCATCAATATCCTCATAAATTGAATAATCTATTTGTGAAATTATTGGACCATCATCAATTCCTTGAGTTATTTTATGAATTGTAACACCATGTTTTTTTTCTTTGTTTTTTAAAGCCCAATTGATTGGTAAAATACCTCTATATTTTGGAAGTGGTGCATGATGAAGATTCAAAATATTTTCACATTTTTCAATGAACCATTGTTTTACTATCTTATCATAAAAGCAAGAAAATACTAAATCTATTTTCCAATCAGATCTAGAAACATTCTCGATGTCAGCATAATTTCCTGAAGGAATATATGAAATTTTATTTTTTTTGCACCATTCAGTTAATGAATCCATCCATAATGGTTCAGGAATTACAGGTACGACAGTAACTAATTCAAAATCGGCATTATCCATAAACCAATCAGCAATTCGAATAGCAAGATTGCCTCTACCAAATAAAATTACTTTTTTCTTCATTTTTTATTTATCCCAATCAAAATTTCTACCAATTAATCTATAGAGTTTTTCATTATGAGGTTTATAAAATTCTATTAATAAATTTCTTGTATCCTTTTTCATCGGAGAATATTCACGTTTGTTCTTTCTTGTAGTATCATTAATTTTGAAATCTGAAAGATCTAAAAAATTAAAAATTTTATTTAATGAATTATTTGTGTTATTTGCAAGAGCTTCTGATGAAACCATTAGAAGTTGATCTTTTGGAAAAAATTCATACCATATTTTTAATTGATCTGCATAAAATCCTCTTGCCAGAATATTTTCATAATGTACATTTACGAGATATGCATTGTCATTTAATTTTGATTTGTTTTTTTTAAGTTCATCCATTGCAATGTGTATTACTTCTTCAAAAGTTTTAGTGGTATCTCCTTCTTGAAATGCTATTATGTAATTTGAATATGCACGATCAATTGGATTACGTAAGTTTGAAATAATTTTTGCGTTTGGAAATGATTCTAAAATTCTTTTTGCCACTAATGGATTATAAATGTAGAATGGCGTCACATCGTATGTTAAAAATTTACCATGTTTGTTTTTAATTTTATTTTTTGTAAATTTAGTAGGGAATAATGATTTATACCAACTTAATCCTAAATGAAAATTGTCATCAAAATATCCTATTTCATCATAAGCAGAACTTTCAATACAAGGATGTTGACTCATATAATGAAACAAGGATGTTGTTCCACTTCTAACTACACCAATGACAAAAAAATCTGGCAATACACGAAATCTACTAGTGATATAGAAAATATTACGTTTGTATAATCCATAAAAAATTTTTTGATAGATATTTCTGATATTTCCGTTAGATTGTGTATTATACTTCATTTCTTTTTATCACAATTTGAAAATGGGATTTTTTCATTATAATACAATACAATTCATATCAGTTTTAAGAATAATGTTACATTCTTGTTGAGATATGTCAAAGATAGATTTTTCATGAATATTCATTGAATAATTAATTATTACAGGTATTCTAAAAATTTTAAAAAATTTCATACAAACATAAAAAAAATATGAATATATTAAAAATTTACCATAGAATAATGTGTTAAATTGAAAAATTTTCTAAGTTATAAATACAAAAAATTCAATTTTTTGATCAAAATAAATTAGTAGTAATTATTATTTCATAAAGATATAATTTAGAATCATATTGGAATAAATTGAATTAAAATGTCTGTCCAGGTTTCATACTCAAAACAATTTACTTTAGGTATAATTTTTCTAGTAATCATATTAATCGCTGTTGAAATTTTTTCTTATATTATTCTTAATGAGAAAGATTCTTGCATCGTGGGATTGTGGGAAAGTGGATTATATTTTAATTATTCAGAAAATTTTGTTAAATCACTATGTTCTGATTATAAATCAATCATTGATTTTGAAAAACCATACAAACACTTAGAGCCGAATCAAAAAACAGAGATTGTAAATATTAACAGTTTTGGTGTGAGAGGTGAAGAATTCAATATAGAAAAAGAATATGATGTATATAGAATTGTTATGTTAGGAGGTTCTACTATGTATGGTGTTTATGCAACATCAGATTCATCAACAATTCCAGGTTTTTTAGAAAAAAAAATTGAAAGTGAAAATCCAAATTACAAAGTAGAGATAATTAATGCAGGAATTAATGGATCAAATTCATTTGATGAAATAAGTTTCTTAACAGACAGATTGTTAGAACTTGAACCAGATATGATATTTGTTTATGATGGTGGAAATGATTTACTAAATAAAATTAATGAAGAAGAAATTTTGGAAGAATCTTGGCCTACTGAATTTGAAAAATTTTCTAAAAATCTTAGAAATTATTATAAAACAACACATTTGATAGAATTTTCAGATAGAGTAATCCAAAAAAATATTTTTAATGATCAAAATAAAAAATTAGAGTATATTTCCAAGGATAAAATAGAAAGAAAAGTTGCAATATGGAGTGAGAGATGGAGTAATTTTTGTGAGAGAAAAGATATGAGTGAAAAAGACATCATTGTTGCAGTTCAACCATATTTAGGTACAGGGGAAAAGAAATTTTCTGACTGGGAAAAAATTGCAAAAAAAAGCAATATGAAAACGGATGTTGGAAAATATTTTCCATTACTAGTTGAACACTTGAAAAAAATTGAAAAAAAATGTACTAAAACATTGAATTTAACAAATTCGTTTGATAGTAATTCTGAAACAATTTTTTATGATTTAATTCATGTTGGAGATAAAGGAAATGAAATTATGGCAGATAAAATTTATGAAGGAATTTTACCCATATTAGAAAGTCGATTAAATAGATAAATTTATTATAAAAATTAATTACAAACAGAAATTATTATTTTATGTATTGTGTTTCACGTTTTTCATCATCACTAAATACTACCCCAACAGTTCTAAGTAGTCCAACATCATTATCCTTACATGAAGTGATTAATTGTTTAACATAAGTTTGAAACATTGACGGACTCTCATCATTTCTTTTTATAGCCGAAAAAAGATCATCATGGTCTAACATAACATATTTTTCATCATAATTCAATTTTTCAATAATTTTTTTAATATTAATCACTCCTTTTGGACTTTCAATTTTTGGAATTATTGTAATAGTTTTAGGAATTATATCTAAAAACTCATCTAAATCAATCCCATTTTCAACATTTGAAATTGCAAAATATTTTATATTTTTGTAAGTATTTAAAATCGGTTTAAGATCTTTTAAAGAATATCTATTATTTGGAGGTTTGAGTCTACCAGTTGGTAAGTCAATAAAGATTTCTTGGTTCAAATGTTTTTTTAAATTATTTTCTAATTCATCCAAACTATTACACCATGCCAAATTTATTCTCAGCACTACATCATTTGGAAAACTTAAATCATAATTTGTGGCATTTTGAGAAATTATTAGCAATATGATTCAAAATTTTAAAAAAATATAATAAGCTTTTCACTGATTTCTTCTACAAATCAATGAATTCTATTTCTTTTGTTACCGAATCAAAAATAGCAATTGATGGATCACCAAAATACGGTCTTTCTTGACATCTCATTTTTGCAGGACTATGACTAGAACCTGGATTTATAATTATTGTATCACGTTTATCTCCATGAGAAATTTCTGAATGTTTTGTATGACTATGACCATAAATAACTACGTCAAACTTTTGTGATTGAATGAATTTTTCTTTCTTTCGAAGATCTTGACCATGTAAAACACAAAATTTTAGTCCATCAATTTCAAATTTTCCTTCATCTCCTAACAAATTTCCTTTTACAGAATTAAATGCCGATTTTAATCCTTTTTTCTCACCATCATTATTTCCGTAAATTCCAAAAAGATCAACACCCTCATCAGTTAATCTTTTAAATTCTGTAATTACTGGAGGTGAAATAATATCACCTGCATGAATAACAAATCTAATCTTTTTTTCAATAAAAATGTCTATTGCTCTATTGACATTTGTAATATCATCATGACTGTCGGAAATAATACCTATTTTCATAAATATCATAATTGTTTCATAGCAATCAATATAAAATGATATCACAAAAAATATTCAATTATGACAAAAACATCTCGTGATTCCATCGGATTTCGTGCATGGTATTATTTTAGAATGGGCTGGGGGACTTATTTTGCATTCATATTTGCTGCAATAAATACACTAACTGTAACATATTATTTAGCGATTGAAAATTATCCTTCCTTGAAAGCAGTTTTTCCATCATTTGAAATTTATATAATTATTATTGTTAGTATTGGAATTCCTCTTTTAGTTGGAATAGGATATGCACATTACAAAAGAACAAAAGCAAGAAAGGCAGAAGTTGACATCCTTACTGAAACAAATCCCTATGTCATAAGACAATTAGTTAATTCAGAATTAATGATAAGACTAAATCTAAGAATGATGGAAAGATTGATCAATATTTCAAAAAATGAAAAAATCTCTCAAAAAGAATTAGAAGAATTTGAAACATTTCATAAAGAATATTTAGAAATTGTTAGTAAAAGAGGATTTGGATATAGAACTGGGAACAATAAAAATGATGACTGGTCACATCTAACAAAACTTCTAAAAGAAAACGATGACGTTTGAAATTGTTACAAAATTCTTGGTAAACATTTACCAAAAAATAAGATATAATTTTTTACAAAGACATGTGTATGGGATTACAGCATCTTTCAGAGTACTGCCAGATTTTATGGTCATAGGATTTGGTAAAGCTGGAACTACCACACTCTATCATTACTTAGGAAAACATCCATGCATTATAAAATCATCACATGATCATTTAGGATTTTTTGATTCTAATTTTAAATTAGGTTTGAATTTTTATAAATCATTTTTTCCTACTCGTAAAACAAAAAATGAAATTTTGAAAAAATATGGTAAATTTTTAACTTATGATGTTACAGCTTCATATATCAAAAGTCCATTATGTGCTAAACAAATTATTAAAACACTACCTAAAATTAAATTAATAATAATTTGTAGAAATCCTGCAGATGTAGCATATTCATATTTTAATGGTGACACTAGATTATCAAAAAAAATATCATTTGAAGAAGCAATTGAAAAAGAAATAAAAATACATGAAACTAAAATAAAAAAATCGAAAGAATTTCCACTAGAATTATTAGAAAACTCATTTTTAGCAAGAGGAATTTACTTCGAACAGTTAAAAATTTGGTCCGAATTATTCCAAAAAGATCAACTATTATTTATCAAAACAGAAGATTTAGAAAAAGACCCTATTAGAATATTCAATGACATATTTGAATTTCTTGATTTACCTAAATTTACGATAAAAAATTTTGAAAAACAAAATGTTGGAAAATATACACCTATGAAAAAAGAAACAAGAAAGATTTTAATTGATTTTTATAAATTACATAATAAAAAATTCCAAAAATTAATTGATAATAAGTTTAGTTGGGACGAATTTAATTGAAATTGATATATCAAACAAGATTATTTTTTACTAAATAATTTTTTATTTTTTCAACACATTCAGATATTGAATGTTTGTCTGTTTCTAAAATGAGATTTGGATTATTAGGAACATCATACGGATCATTAAACCCAGAAAGAATTATTTTTGAATTTTCTGTTCTAGCAGCCTTATACAATCCTTTTACATCTCTTTTCTCACATATTTCTAAAGGACATTTAATGTAACTTAGAACATACCTGTCATCATCAATAATCTCTTTTGCCTTTGTTCTACTTTCTTCAAAAGAACTTACCACAGAAACACATACAGAAATGTTGTGTTTGATGAGCATTTTTGTTATGTGTGCAATTCTTAGTGTTTGAGCCATTCTCGCTTTTTTTGACATATCTAAAGGTGCAAGCCAATCATACAATTTATCACCATCCAATACTTCCATGTCTGGAAAAATTTTACTTAATTCTGTAGAAATTGTAGTTTTTCCTGAACACGATAAACCAGTCATCCAAAGAACAAATGCCACAATTGGTTACATAAGAAATCTGTAATATAACTCATCGATTTTGATTTAATTAAATTTCTAAGAAAGATTTTGTAAAATATGTTCAAGAGCAAAATTAGATATTTTATGCTCAAAATGAGTATCGTCAGTAATTAGTTCAAAATTTCCAGGACCATTATTCAAAAGAAATTGATTAACTAAATCAGGATATGAATCTTCTTCATAATTACCAGAAAAACAACATGGATCATATTCATTGATAATTTGTATGTGTTTTTGGTTTTCTCCAAATGAACTCATAACATATAGTTCAAGATAATTTGCAATTAAGTAAAATTTGGGATTGAATTGTTCATAATCTCCCACATCAGCTTCAGTATTTCTTAATGAAAAAGGAAGTGAATCTGCAACAGAAAATGATTTTGTGATTCTATCATCAATTGCAGAATAAACAGTTGTTGTCCAGCCTCCACCAGAAATTCCAACCATATGATACTCATCAAAAGAGAAGTTATTCTCAATGTAATTTAGTGTGATATTAACAGGGGAAAAGAAATAAGTCATACTAGAAAAATCATCCGACTCTAAAAGTACAAGTTGATTATGCTTAAAGAATTTGACATGACCTAGATTCTCTAATTGTACAGTTGGTTGATTATTTAATCCAATTAATGGCATAGAAAATGCTGCAACAGAAAAACCAGAATTAACGAATTTATCAATCACATTCTTTCCATTAATAAAACCACCAGAGTGACCTTGATGATAGATTATTAATTTTCCATTACTTTGTTCAGGAAGAAATAGATATGAATAAGAATGAAAATCATTTTTCATAAAAATTGAGATTTTATCAATTTGTTTTAAATTTTTTATATTATCAAATCTAGAATCTTGAAAATTTTTTTCAACTAAATCTGGATAATTTGAAGGCAGAACTTTTGAATTCCATATAAAATTAATTAAATCAATTTTTCTTTCAGAAATTTCAGATTGGTTTATGAAGCTAATCTGATTTGAAAGTGAAGGAGTAAATTCTATATCTGATGATTTAATATTAGATATATCATTAATTAATTGAGGAGAAATTGACTTCAATTCTTGTACAGAAGATGTCAAACCAACAAATATTCCAAATATCAAAACCGATGTCAAAGATACACCGAAAATAAGCATAGTTCTTTTACTCATAAAAATTGTTTTATCCCATCCTTTTAAAATATTCTAATTAATGTTCAATTAAACAATTAATCATTTACTGATAAATTATGAGAGATTTAATATTAGAAGTTAATTTTAAAAAATGTATTGAAAATATTGATAGCATATGGAAGCTTGGGAAAATTATTTCATTTAAAAGAATTTTCTACTGAGTTACAGAAACAAAATGTACAGGTAAAATTGGTTAAAGATATCGATTTTAGCAGAGGTTTTCCTAGTAAGAATATTTCTGATTGGGTAAATGGCGACAAAAAATTTAAAAAATTGATAAAAGATTTCAAACCTGATGCTATTTTTACCGATCGTCAAACACATTTTGCTTTGCATTCAATAAAATCAGGAATTCCAACATTTATTTTACTTAGGGGGCATTATTGGCAAGAATATTTTTGGGGAATGAAAACACTAGGAAAAAATTTTAAAACTCGATGTATAATTTGGTTAAGAAATAGAATTTCAGAAAAAGTTTTTCGGGATGCAACAGGAATAATTCCTATTTGTGAATATTTAGAAAATGTTGTAAAAGAGCATTATCCAAAACAGAATACAGGAGTATTTTTAGAAGGAATAAATTCAGAATGGTGGTATCATGCAAAAAAAATGGAATTAAAACATCCTTGTGTCGGATTAGTACAAGATGCAAATTGGTGGGGGAAAACAAAAGAACTGTTGGTTTTGGAGGATGTTTTACAAAAGATGCCAAATGTTAATTTCTATTGGGCAGGAGACGGTCAATATAGAAAACAAATTACTGATAAATTAGAAAAATTTGATAATTTCAAATGGTTGGGGCGATTAGAATACCCTGAAAAAATTAGAGAGTTTTTGGAAACAGTTGATATTTACGCATTAATCACTGGGATGGATCTTGCACCACTTACATTAAAAGAAGCACAGTTGATGGAAAAACCAGTAATTGCAACAGATGTTGGTGGTAATAAAGAGATGATGGTTGATGGAAAAACTGGTTACTTAGTGAAAGAAGGTAATTCAGAAGATATTATAAAAAAAATAACAAAATTATTAGAAGATAAAGATTTTGCCGATAAAATGGGAAAAGAAGGTGAAAAATTTATCAAACAAGAATTTAATTGGGAATTAGTAGCAAAAAAATTTTTGGAAACAATCAACCCGTATTTAAAAATAAAATAATCTATTTTGAATATTTTTTATAAATAGTTTTTGAGTTTTTTACCTGTTTTGAATATTTTTTATTTATTGATTTGATAATATCAAATGTTTGATTTTGGATTAATTCTAAATTTGGAATGACACAATGACCACCTATAAAACCAGGAAACATTTTTGGGCGATTACCTAATTTAGCGTGAATTTCATCTGAGAATTGCCACATTTCATCATAATTCACATTATGTTGTATTGCAATTGTGTTAGTGAGTTGTGCATAATTAATTAACCATCCAAGATATGTTGTATCACAGAGAATTTTTGCAAGCTCTAAAGTTTCAGGTTTTGACATTTGTTGAGTCTTAATTCCAGATTTTTTCATAGTTTTTTCATATTGTGAAATAGCCCAATTTTTTTTCGGTGCGTTTTTTGATATAGCAAAGAATTTTGTATATATTCGAAGATCTTTCAACATTCTTTTATGGACACCTCGCGTTGCACTAAAAATTACAGGTATATTCAATTTTTTTTGTATACGTTCGGTAGTTCCAGGACTGATTGTACTATGTATAACAATACATTCGGGATTAAATTTTTTGTATAATGTAAGTACATTGGAAATAAAATTTTTTTTTACAGGTATTGAAATATGTAAAAAACGTGTTTGTGTATTTTGGAATTTATTGAATTTTTTTTCATTCATTAATTTTTTATCTAGATCATAGCCAACAGCATTTTCTTTTTTAGATATTAATTTTAAAATTGGAAGACCTATTTCTCCCAATCCAGCAACAATGTCTTTCTTCATTATTTTATTCATTCAATAGACTAAATTAATCTAGTGTAGTATTACTATTCATTTCCTTTGTAATGAATAATCTATACCATATTTCAAATGCAAGGATTCCAAAAAATTTATTGACGTACTTTACATCTAATTCCAAAGAATCAATGTGTTTCTTTATCCAATCATCATTTATCCAACCATCTTTTACTACTCTAGAATCAGTAAGAAATTCTTTACACAAATTGTGTCCATTATTTTTCCATAAATTAATTGTATTAACATTAAATCCTAATTTTTGATTACCGACTAGGTGATCATGTCCATTATTTTTCAATATTGTTCTAAAAGGTAATTTCCCTAAATCATTAGTAGAATCATATTTTTTTGCATGGATTAAATGAGGACCAATAGAAAGTAAATCATCATTTAAAATTGGGGTTAGTAAATTCATTTTAAAATTTCTTATAATATTGGTATTTATTGGATTAAAATTATAGAGGAGTTTTCCATTATAATCTGCTAGAAATACCTGTTCAAGTCTAGATAATTCATTGTCAAAATATGGTAAAAGAATATCATGAATTGATTTCCAAGAAAAATTAGAATTATAGTTAAAAATTTTTTCTTGATCAGGAACACGATCTCTTTCATGACATTCCATATATGCAATTACTTTGTCTAATGGTGTTGATTTTTCAGATGTTAATGAAAGAAATTTTTTGTATCTAAAAGTATAACCTGCAAAAAGCTCATCTCCTCCATCACCAGAAATCAAAAATTTGGACAGAGACTGTGATTTTTTAACAACATAATACCAATGTAAATCCCAAAAAGGCATTTTAATCATACTAATAGCTTTAGGCAATTCAGAGAGATAATTTTCAAGATATACTACATGATGATTAGCTTCAAATGTTTCAGCAATTTTTGAGGCAGCATTTGTTTCATCAACACTGTCAGCAAATTTTATAGAAACAGCTTCTATATTCACATCAGGTTTTATTTTTCGAATTAATGATAAAACAAGTGTAGAATCTACTCCACCACTTAAAGCAATAGATATTTTTTCATCAGAAGAAATTTCTAATTTTTGTTCTATGTAATTTAATATTGATTTTTCTATCGAGTCTATATTTACAGATTGAATGGTTGGTTTGAAATCATTTGCAGTTTTAATTGGTAGATTTGGGTTTAAATTCGAATCATATCTTAATGTTAGAATATTTACTAATGATGACGGATTGATAACAGGATGATTATTTTCCACGACCTAACCCTCTAAAAATTAACTTTGAATCTTTAGCATCAACAGGATCTATTATTCCACGACTATCAATTAAGATAGGAGTTTTCATTTTACAAAAATCAGATACAATAATTTTTGTAAATTCTTCATGTGCAGTTACTATTATTGCTGCATCCATCTTTTCAAGTAATTCATCAGAAAGAGATTCTTTAACATCAATATCAAATATTTTTACTGATGAATAATATGGATCATAAATATGCACATTTGCACCTAATGATTTTAATTTTTTAATAATATTTTCAGCAGGAGTTAATTGAATATCTTTTACATCAGGTTTGTATGATATACCAAGAATGAGGATTTCACTATTATCAAATGATTTTCCACATTCTTTGAATGCATCAGATGTTAGATCTATAACATGTGAAGGCATTTTTTCATTAATTTTTCTACCAGATTCAATAATACTAAGATTAGAACCAATACGTCTTGCGGTATTAAGTAGTTGATAAGAATTAATTGGAAGACAAGGCCCACCAACACCGGCTCCAGGATAATGAACTTGGAAATTATATTTCTTTTTGGCTGCTTCTAGAACTTTGTTTGTATCTATTCCTAATTTTTCAAACATTAAAGATAATTCACTAACAAATGCAATGTTGATATCACGGAAAACATTTGTTGTTAGTTTGACAGCATTTGCAGTTTTACAGTTAGGCATTTCAACAAGTTCAACTGAAAAAACAAAATCATAGATAATTTTTATAATTTTCGTAATTTGAGGATTTATCCCTCCAACTAATCGTGGAAGATTTGTAAAATCATGTAAAATTTCACCAGGATTAGCATTTTCTGGACATACACCAATAAAGAAATTTTTTTCTACTTGTAATTTTCCTGATTTTGAGATAAGAGATATCATTTCATCTTCTATAAATCCAGGTTCAATGGTACTCTCAACTATAACTAAAGAATTATCTAACAATATGTCTGATAATTGAGAGCCCACATTTCTTAATGCAGAATAATCAGGAATATTATTTTCATCCATTGGGGTAGGCAATGATAAAAGTATTAAATCCGAATTTGTGACAGCATCTTCAATTTTTGTTGTTGCAGTGAATTTTTTATTTTTTATTACATGATTGAAGATTTCTTCATATCCAGGTTCGTCTTTTAATGGAAATTTTCCAGAATTTACATTTTGAACTAAATTTTCATTTATATCAACACCAATTGTTTGCAATCCAGATTTTGCAAAAGATAATGCAGTAGGTAAACCAATTCTACCTATGCCAATTACACAAACTCGAAGAGTTTTTTTAGTTAATGATTCCTGAACGTCTTCAAAATTATTCATATTAATTTTTAAATTTGACATTATTATCACAGATGCCTGTATTTTGAACCTATTTTTACCTATTATAATTTTGTAATGATAGCTTTTATTCCAAAATGTTAAAAACTTAATGATAAGACTAAGAGTAGATTTTTGTGACTAAAGTAATAATTACAGCAGCAGGTAAAGGAACAAGATTATTGCCATTTACAAAAGAAATGCCAAAAGAAATGATGCCAATTTTTTCTCAAACTTTTACAAAAAATAGAGTAGTTTTACCATTGTTACAATACATCTACGAACAGCTATATTCCATGAATTTTAGGGATTATTGCTTTGTTGTTGGTAGAGAGAAAAGATCAATCGAGGATCATTTTACTCCACATGAAACATATTTGAAGGAATTAACTGGCGATTATAAAAAATTTATAACAAAATTTTACCAAAAATTAGAAAATTCGCATTTGGTGTGGATTAATCAAAATAAACCATTAGGATTTGGTGATGCAGTAAAACGTGCAGAAAGATATGTTGGAAAGGAAGATTTTATTGTTCATGCAGGAGATGTGACAATTCTTAGTCATGGAAAGCATCCTATAGTAAGATTAATTGAAACAGCTAAAAAAAATCCTGATGTTAAAGCAATTCTACTTTGCAAAAAAATTAAAGATTCAAAAAAATATGGTGTACCAACAATAAAAAAAATATCAAATAATTTATTCACAGTTGAAGAAATTATAGAAAAACCAGATAGACCAAAATCTAATTTTGGAGTTTTACCATTATACTATTTTAGATCAGATATATTTTCTAGTTTAAAAAAAATAAAGAAAGGAAAAGGAAAAGAATTTCAATTAACAGATGCAATCCAAAATCTAATTAAAGAAAAACAAAAAGTTCTAGCAATTACATTAAATAAAAATGAAGATGAAATTGATGTGGGTACAGTTGAATCATATAAAAATTCACAAGACATTACATTTAGAAAAGCATGAATAACAGAGTGATTATATGCAAATAGGAATTATAGGATTAGGATTTGTAGGTCTATCACTCACAAGTGTTTTAGCTTCAAAGGGATTCAATGTTGTTGGAATAGATATTGATAAAGAGAAATGTAGAAAAATATCTGACGGAATTTCACCATTCTTTGAACCAGATTTAGAAAAAACTTTGAAGAATGGATTAAAAAAGAAATTAAAAATTAAAAGTGATTTTTCATTAGTAAAAGATTGTGATTTGATTTTTGTTACTGTTGGAACTCCACAAAATAGTACTGGTGCCATTAATCTTTCAATTATAAAAAAAGCAATGATTTTACTAGGGAAAAATATTCGAGAGAGTAAAAAACAACACACCATATTAGTCAAAAGTACAGTTGTACCCGGAACAATGAAGGATATCATATTACCTATTTTAGAAAATAATTCAAAAAAGAAAGCAGGAAGAGATTTTGGATTGATTTCAAATCCAGAATTTTTACAAGAAAGTACAGCAATAAGAGATACAAAATTTCCTCATGTAGTAGTACTAGGTGGATATAGCACAAAGTTTATGAAAAAAGTAAAAAATTTCTTTACTAAATTACATCCAGATACACCAATCATAATCACTAATCATCAAACGGCAGAGATGATAAAATATGCAAATAATTCATTCCTTGCAACAAAGATCAGTTTTATCAATCAATTATCAAATATTTGCCAAAAAATTCCTGGAGCAAATGTAGATGATATTGCAAGAACAATTGGATTAGATCCTAGAATAGGAGGATTGTTCCTCAATGCAGGACCAGGTTACGGAGGCTCATGTTTACCAAAAGATATGAAGGCATTGATAAAATTTGCAAAGATTACAGGAGTAAGACCAACATTATTGAATGCTGTAGAAGATGTTAATACGAAACAACTAGAAGAAGTAATTTCATTAGTAAAAAGAAAATTAGGAATTCTTGAATCAAAAAAGATTACGATTCTAGGAACATCGTTTAAACCAAACACAGACGATATACGAGATTCTATTGCAATAGAGTTAATTAAGAAATTTTTGAAAAGAAAAGTTAAGGTGACTGTTCATGATCCAAGAGCAATGGAGAACACAAAAAAGGTGTTTAAAGACAAGATAAATTATGGAAAATCAATCGAAGATGCAATATCTGGAAGTCAATGTGTGATAATTATGACACAGTGGAAACAATATGAAAAACTGACTAAAAATAATTTTAAACAAATGAAGAAGAAAATGGTTATTGATTGTAGAAGAATATTAGTTGATAAAAAATTAGATGTTGATTATTATGCAATAGGCATAGGAAATGATAAAAATGAAATGCATTTTATGTGATAAATCATTAAAAATAACTTTAAATTCATCTTTTCTAAATTTACCGGTGTATTTTTGTGGAGATTGTAATATCCACATGAATGGAGACAGTATACAACAAAAAACTGAAAAAGTTTCAGATATGTACAAAAAGGATTTTTGGGATAAGAATAACGCAGAAGTTGAAATAAATTCTGATCATACAGATAAGAATTCCGAAGGGAAAAAAAGAGATTTGATTTCACAGTATTTGTATACTAAAAAATTCATTTCTGGAAAAAATTTTTTTGAAATAGGTGTAGGTACAGGGCAAGCAATTCTTTGGTTTGAAAATAATGGATTTAATGTAAAAGGAATTGAGCCCGATGGAAGAAATGTTTCAATGATTAATGCAAAATTGAAAAGAGGAAAAGTAATTGAATCATCTATTGAAGAGTTTTCTATTGATGAGAAATTTGATGTTATTTGGATGTCTCATGTTTTAGAACATCTTTTACAACCTGATGATTTTTTTAGAAAAATCAAAAATATGTTGAAGAAAGATGGAGTTTTATTCATAGAAGTACCAAATTGTGAATTCAAACCAATGTTAAAAAGTTCGATTGAGAAAAGCCCACACCTTTATCATTTTACAAAAAAATCCTTATCAATACTTGCAAGTAATACAGGATACAAAATTTTATCATGTGATATATTTAGGCCAGCTAAAAAAATAGAAGGGATCAAACATAAAATTCTAAAAAATTCATTTCCATATTATCCTAGAATAAAAACAGATGAGAACAATGGCAAATATCTAAGGATTATTTTAAAAAATAGTTAAAGATTTACTATAGATATTAATAAAAAAATTATGAAATACATTGTTACAGGTGGAGCAGGTTTCATAGGAAGTAATATTGTAAAAAAATTAGTTGCTAGAGGAGAT
>Ga0066836_10000368_pt1 | contig 20930 bp, 22 predicted proteins | sample ETNtaG_18_FD_71568 | JGI IMG/M metagenome (GOLD analysis project Ga0066836, IMG submission 71568) | Marine microbial and viral communities from oxygen minimum zone, Eastern Pacific Ocean - ETNP201302SV91 | ecosystem: Environmental > Aquatic > Marine > Oceanic | place: Pacific Ocean: Eastern... | reverse complement strand
CTCGAGCAACTCCCAAATGTGAAGCTGCATCTGCTCTATTTGGTGTTAGTGATATATCAAATACATAATCTTCATTATGATTAAAATATTTATATGCTTTTATCCCATTTTTTATTTGACTATTTTCTAAAACAATTATTCCTTTGTCTTCATTTCCAATGCCAATTTCCTTTTCTGAACATAACATTCCTTCAGAATTCTCTCCTCTAATTTTAGTTTCTTTAATTTGGATTTTTTTGCCCCCAGAGGGATAAATAAATGTTCCTGGTTTAGCTACTACAACTTTTTGATTTTTTTTTATATTTTTTGCTCCACATACTATTCTTAATATCTTCTCCCCAACATCAACTTCTGTTATTCGTAATTTATTTGCATTAGTATGATTTTCTATTTTTTTTATTTCTCCTATAACTAAATTATTGATTTTGGATTTTTCAGGACCAAGCTTTTCTATCGATTCCACTTCTAATCCAACTTCTGTAAGTAAATCAGATATTTCTTCTGGAGAATTATTTAATTCAATAAAATTTTTAAGCCAATTTAAAGAAATTTTCATTTCTAAATAATTTATGAATTTTTATCAAAACTAACTAAAAACCTTATTTAATTCAGTTAAAATATTTTTTTTCTCCAGCTAAAATTTTTATTGGTATGTTGTTTTCTTTAGGAGGGATTGGGCATGTATATTTAATATCATATTCACAGTAAGGGTTATATGCTTTATTGAAATCTATCTCAATTCTTTTAGAATTTTTAAAATTAAGATCAATATACCTACCTCCAGAATATGTTTGATTGCCATTTGTTCTATCATTGAATAAGAGAAATACATTATTCTTGCTTTTATTAGCTAATTCTTTAAATAGAATTAAATTTATTTTTTCACCCTTAAGTTTAATTTTTGCGATTGCAAATTTTAAATAAATAACTTTTTTATTGTCAAAGGTTTTTAACATTACTGTATCTGATTCTTCAAGCTTTTCAATTACAGCAGTTGTTTTAAACGATATATCGGGCGGGAAATAATTTAATCCTTTAAATTTTTTACCCTTAAATGGTGAATCATTTGAGGTTTTAAAAAATTTTTGTGTTCCTTTTCTTTCTTCTAAAATTCTATCAACATATTTTTTACTGTCCTCTCCTTGAAAGAGGATAAAATATAATGATACTGAAACTATAGATATGACAAAATATTTAAAGGTATTGTTCAAAATGAATCAATAAGAATAATAAATCATAAAGAATTAACGTGTTTCGAAAGACTTGATTTTAGGTTATTAACTTTATTTTTATGTAAAATATTATTTTTTGCTAATTTATCAATCATCGATGTAGTTTGATTCAAAAGTTTTTTTGCAGCTGCTTTTTTTGTTTCAGCTCTAAGTTTTTTAATTATTGTTTTTGTTTTTTTATGCTGAAGTTTATTTTTTAACTTTTTAGTGTTATTAGATCTAATTCTTTTAATTGCAGATTTATGATTAGCCATAGTATTAATTTATTAGGGAGCAAATCTAATCTTTATCATAAATATTGCAAATTAATTTATAAACAAAATGTTGTAAAAAATTATGATAATATGAAAATAAAACTATTTTTGCGAAAATAAATCTTTTAAATTATGTATTGGACTTTAGAATTAGCTTCTTATCTTGAGGATGCTCCTTGGCCTGGAACAAAAGATGAATTAATAGAATTTTCTATCAGAACTGGCGTTCCTGCTGAAGTGGTGGAAAATTTACAAGAATTAGAAGATGATGGTGCTCCTTATGAGACTATAGAAGAAATTTGGCCTGATTACCCTTCTAAAGATGACTTTTTTTTCAACGAGGATGAGTATTAGTCATTATATGTAATATTTTGCCAACTTCAGATCATTTTCTGTAGTTATTTTAAAGTTTTTTTCCTCTCCTTTTACCAAATTAATTTTTTTATTTAAGTGTTCAAATACGTTAGAGTCATCTGTGAATTTTTTATCAAATTTTTGATTGTAGGCTTTCTTAATATCTGAACTATGAAAAACTTGAGGAGTTTGAATTAGAACAAAATTTTTCCTATTCAAAGATTTGTTCTTATTCTGATCTACATTTCTAATGGTATCTTTTAAATGTATATAAGGAATCGCATTATTATTCCTTAATGCGGACTTAAATAAGTTTTTTATAAGATTTTTAGATACTAATGGTCTTGCTCCATCATGAATTGCAATTATTCCATCATTTTTTATATATTTTAAACCATTTTTAACGGAATCAAATCTTCTTTTTCCTCCTTTTACAATCGATAAATTTGGATAATTTTTATATTCATTTATTATTTTTCCCCAATTATTATTTTTATTAATTACTAAAATTATTTCAATATTTTTAATTTGTAGAAATTTTTCAACTGTATAACAAATTATAGGTTTATTATTGATTTTGAAGAATTGTTTTGGGAAATCAAGTCCAGATCTCTTACCTTCTCCGGCAGCGAGGATAATAGCATATTTTTTCATTTTGAATCTATGAATTTATAGAATCAACATAGCATCGCCATAGCTATGAAATCTATATTTTTTTTGTATAGCAATTTTATAAGCTTTCATAATATTATCAAATCCTCCATAGGCAGCAGCCATCATTAATAATGTTGATTTTGGGCTATGAAAATTTGTGATCATTCCACTACAAATTTGAAATTTAAATGGAGGGAAAAGAAACTTATCTGTCCATCCTGAATTTGGTTTTAACTTTCCACTAGTTGAAACTGAAGATTCTAATGTTTTCATAGTAGAAGTTCCAACTGCAACAATTTTTTTACCACCTTCAAGAGCAGAATTTACCACTTTAGAAGTTTCTTCAGAAATAGAAAAATTTTCAGAATCCATTTTGTGCTTCGTTAAGTCTTCGACATCTACATCTTTAAATGTTCCTAGGCTAATGTGAGTTGTTATTGTTACTATTTTAACGCCTATTAATTCTAATTTTTTTAAAATAATATTTGTAAAATGAAGCCCTGCAGCTGGTGCGGAAACAGCTCCAATGTTTTTGGCATATATAGTTTGAAATCGCTCTTTATCATCTTTTTCTATTTTTCTCTTTATGTTTTTTGGAAGTGGTGTTTCACCATATTCTTTTATAATGTCATGAAAGTTCTTTTCACTATCTTCAGGAATAAAACGAATTGTTCTTCCTCTTGATGTTGTATTATCAATCACTTCAGCAACTAATTCTCCATTCCCAAAATATAACTTATTACCAACTCTTATTTTCCTTGCAGGATCGACTAAAACATCCCAAAGGTTTAGTTCTGGGTTTAGTTCTCTTAATAAAAACACTTCTATTTTTGCTCCAGTTTTTTCTTTTTGGCCATATAGTCTAGCTGGAAAAACTTTAGTATCATTTAATACTATTACGTCACCTTCTTCAAAATAATTTACAACATCAATAAACTTTTTGTGATTAATTTTTCCTGAATCTTTATTAATAACCATTAACTTTGATCCGTCTCTATCTTTTGTTGGTCTTACGGCGGTTCTATTTGCAGGTAGTTTAAAATTAAATTCTGATAGTTTCATATTTACTTTAAGAAATAAATTATACTTTTGGAGTCTGCAAAGCTAAATAATAGTTTTATAAACTATATATAAATTAAAAAAATATTTAATGAGACTTATAATTAGGTTGATTAAAGAAAGTATAGTTTTTGCATTTAATGCTTTAATTGCAAATCCAATTAGAACACTTTTATCCTTATTAGGAGTTACAATTGGTATTTTTACTATCATTGCGGTTCTTTCCGTAGTCGATTCTCTTGAAAAAAGTGTAAAAAGTAGTTTCAACTTTCTTGGAACTAACAATTTAAGAGTTGAAAAATGGCCATGGGATTTTGATAATCCAGGTTATGAATGGTGGAAATTTTGGAAAAGACCTCATCCTACGTATAATGAATATCTTTTTTTAAAGAAGAATTTAAAAAATGCTGATGCAGTTGAAATTATAGCAAACAGAGGAAATATTAATTTAAAATATTTAAATAATAGTACAGTTGCCGATGGTATTAATGGTATTGTTTATGATTCTAAGGACGTAGCAGATTATGAAATTGCGATTGGAAGGTTTTTTACAGAAGATGAGACTGTTAAGGGAAGAAATTATGTAATAGTTGGACATAAGGTTTATAAGGAATTATTTACTGCAACTTCAGATCCGATTGGTAAAAAAATTAAAATAAAGGGCATCAATTTTTTAATTGTAGGTGTAGTTGAGGAGCAAGGTGAAAGCTTTGTCGGGGGAGACAGTTTTGATAGACAAATTTTTATTCCTTTTAATAGTTTTAAGAAAATTTATAGAGTAGGAAAAAAAGGTTCTGAAGCAACAATTATTGTTAAAGGAAATGTTGATAATGATCCAGGTCTAGTTGAACTTGAGTACGAGCTTACTGGCTTATTAAGAGCTCAAAGAGGCATTAAACCTTTAGACGAGGAGAATTTTGCAATAAATAGACCTGAATATTTATCTAATGTCATAGGAGGTGTTTTTGATGTATTAACTATTGCTGGTTGGATAATTGGTAGTTTTTCAATCTTTGTTGGTGGCTTTGGTATTGCAAACATAATGTTTGTATCCGTTAAAGAAAGGGTTCCGATCATTGGCCTACAAAAATCTTTAGGAGCCAAAAATTACTTTATACTATTACAATTTTTATTTGAATCTTCAATTTTAAGTCTTATAGGAGGGCTAATTGGGCTGTTCTTAGTTTTTTTAATTACATTAATAGATACTGGTTCATTGGAATTAACAATTTCATTTACCAATATTATTTTAGGTATTTCTATATCAAGTATTATTGGCCTATTAGCAGGTATGTTACCTGCAATTTTTGCGTCAAGACTAGATCCAGTAGAAGCAATAAGGTCTAATTAATTATTTATTTTTTCTTTTATTTTGCTTTCTAATTCTTTCATTAATTCAGGGTTATCCTCAATAATTTGTTTTGCTGAGTCCCTTCCTTGGGCTAACTTATTTTCATTGTATGAAAACCATGACCCTGCCTTTTGAATTATATTCATTTCAACGCCTAGATCAATAATTTCTCCAGATTTAGATATACCTTTTCCATACATTATGTCAAATTCTACTACTTTAAATGGGGGTGCTACTTTATTTTTAACCACCTTAACTTTTGTTCTATTTCCCATCACAGAATCAGGATTATCTTTAATTTGTCCTATTCTTCTTATATCTAGTCTTACAGATGAATAGAATTTTAATGCATTACCTCCTGTGGTAGTTTCTGGATTTCCAAACATAACACCAATTTTTTGTCTTAGTTGATTAATAAAAACACAAGAACATCCCGACTTATGAATTGCACCAGTTAGTTTTCTCATAGCTTGTGACATTAATCTTGCTTGAAGTCCCATTTTGCTATCTCCCATTTCTCCTTCTAACTCTCCTTTTGGTACAAGAGCTGCCACTGAATCAACAACTATAATGTCAATAGCACCAGATCGAATTAGATGTTCAGTTATTTCTAGAGCTTGTTCTCCATTGTCTGGTTGTGAAATAAGAAGATTTTCTGTGTCAATACCTAGTTTTTCAGCATAAGATTTATCAAATGCATGTTCTGCATCAATAAAGGCAGCTATTCCACCCTTTTTTTGAGCTTCTGCAATACAATGCATAGATAATGTTGTTTTACCTGATGACTCTGGTCCATATATTTCGATGACTCTTCCTTTTGGTATTCCTCCAATTCCAAGAGCTATATCTAATCCGATTGATCCAGTTGGTATGCTTGGTACATCAATTATGCTTTCATCGCTTAATTTCATCACGGTTCCCTGACCGTATGCCTTTTCTAATTTTTCAATGGTTAGATTTAATGCTTTTATTTTTTCTTTATTTTCTTTCATTTTGATATTTTTTGATTTCTATTTTGCTAAAATAAATAGTAATTAATAATTATGCTAATAAATTTAGTAAAAATTAAATTAATTATTAAAGAAGTTGAAAATCATATGAATCACTAACATGAATTTAATAATTTTGTAAGAAATTTACTCTTAAAGAATATTTATTTTGAATTTTATAATTAATAACATATTAATTCTTCTAGTTTTTTTTTACTTTAATACATCTTCTAATTTTATTGATGGCGAGGTAATTGAGACTAAGGTATCATTTAGTTTTTTTAATGCTGGAAAAGCTTCAATGTTAGTTGATAATAAAATTTATTTTATTAATGATCTACCTTGTTATAAGATTGATGTTTTTGGTAGAACTACTGGTTTTTTTGATTTTTTTACTCGGGTTAGAGACAATTGGGGTGTTTATATTGATACCATAAATTTTACTCCCCAAAAGTTTTATAAATATTTACAAGAAGGAAAATATAGAAAAAATGAAATTCTAAAATTTAATTCTGATATTTTAGATTCTGTAGAGGTAATCGTTCTTGATAAAGTAACCAAAAAAGAAAAGGATAGAATATATTATCATTCAAAAAATCAATTTAAAGATATAATGAGGGGTTATTTTATGAATTATTGGATTTCTAGTGTTTTTTATTTAAGAAGTCTTGATTATTCTCAAATTTTAATAGGCAGTTTAATTGAAATTCCTTTCTTAAGTGATAAGGGAAAGTATAACTATAAAATGAAGTACTTAGGTTCAAAAAAAATAAAATCACTAAATAAAAAAACATTGAATGCTCTTACATTTTCTCCTATTGTTCCAGATAATAAATTATTTGTAGGAGAAAATCCAGTTACTTTTTGGTTATCTGATGATGAAAGAAAAATACCATTAAGATTAAATGCATCAATGCGATTTGGTGAGTTTGATATAGAAACAACTAATTTTGATTTTATGATTGATGAAAAATTTAAAGAAATAATTTATAATAAGTATAAGTAATTATTTCTATCTTATTAAGATAAAATTAAAAACATGTTAATCTGTTATTTAATTAATTAAAATTTAAATTAAATAATTTTATAATAAAATAATTTTAAAATAATATGTCCTCAAAGTCTGATTTCAAAATTTTAGCTATAGATGATGAAAAGGACATTTTATTACTCTTAAGATATAATTTAGAAAAAGAAGGATATACTGTTAAAACTTCAGATTCTGGAGTTGAAGCACTAAAAATTGTTGAAAAATTTAGTCCAAATCTTATTTTACTGGATATAATGATGCCAAAACTTGATGGAATTGAAACCTGTATAAAGCTTCGCTCAATCAAATCTTTATCAAAAAATGTATACATCATTTTTTTAACAGCAAGAGAAGAAGAGTATTCAGAAGTGGCTGCATTTGATGCTGGTGCAGATGACTATATTACAAAACCAATAAAACCAAGAGCTTTAATTAGTAGAATAAATTCTTTTTTTAAAAGAAGATTTTCTTCGAAGGATTCAAGTTTAGTTCAAGAAGTTGAATCACTTAAAATTGATAAAAATAGTTATACTACTATTCTAGATGGAAAAAAGATTTATCTGCCTAAGAAAGAATTTGAATTATTATATTTTCTTATCAAAAATTCTTCAAAAGTGTACTCTAGAGAGTCTTTGTTAAGAAATGTTTGGGGGTCTCATGTACATGTTGTAGCAAGAACAGTTGATGTGCATGTAAGAAAATTAAGAGAAAAAATAGGAGACAATTTTATTAAAACGATCAAAGGTGTTGGTTATAAATTTGAAAATCCAAGAAAAGATTAATTTATCATCTAAAATTTAATTCCAAAGTTTATTTTAATTAATGTTAATCTCAAAAATCATTAATTTATAATTTGTAAATTGTAATCGAATTATTAAAATGGGGAATTCAAAAGCTATTTCATTACTTTTCGGTTTAATTGTTGGTGTAATTTCAACTTTTTCTGCATATATATTGTCAGAAATGGAGCCAACAAAACTCGGTTCAATCGCTATAATTTCATTTGCATCTTCAACTCTATTATTTGCAATAATTACTGAATATTTATTTGATAGAAAAATTGCATTAATCTATAAATCTTTTGATAAACTTAAAAAAAAGGAATTTGATAATTTAGAATATGATAGCACTATAATCAATTCAATTAATCCTTTAAGGGGTATCAATAATCAAATTACTTCCTATGCAAAATTAAAACAATTAGAAATTGACGAATTAAAACGTTTGGAGGAATTTAGAAGAGATTTTTTGCAGGATGTTTCTCATGAGCTTAAAACTCCTATTTTTTCTGCTCAAGGCTTTATTCATACTCTTATTGATGGAGCTATTGAAGATGAAAGTGTAAGATCAAAGTTTTTAAAAAAAGCAGCTAAAAGCCTTGATTATCTTGATCTTCTTGTGAGAGATCTTTTAACGATTTCTCAGATGGAGACTGGAGAAATAAGAATGAAAAAAGAAACTTTTTGTATTAATGAATTAATAAATGAGACTATAGAACAACTTGAACCTAGAGCTTCAAAAAATAAAATTACTTTAATAAGTGAAAATTTGAATGCTTCAAAAAAAATTTTAGTTGTTGCAGATTATTATAGAATATATCAGGTCCTTAAAAATTTAGTAACCAATGCTATTAAATATTCAAATCCAAATACTTCAGTAAGTGTATACATTAGGAAAAGAAAAAAAGTTGCTACAATATATGTCGAAGATAAAGGAAAAGGAATAGCTAAAAATCATAGGAAAAGAATTTTTGAAAGATTTTATAGAATAGAAAAAAGTAGGTCAAAAGAAAGGGGTGGGACAGGACTTGGTTTAGCCATATCAAAACATATTATAGAAGGACATAATACAAAAATTAAATTAAATAGCACACTTAATTCTGGTTCTACATTTTATTTTAACTTAAAATTACTCCCTAAGAAAGTTAAGAAAAGAAAAAAGATGCTAAAAGCTCAAAATAAATAGTTTTACAATATTTCATTTATACTATTGTTTTTAATTATTAATAAATCTATTTTTGCTCACATTTTAAAAATAAATAATTGGATTCAAATAGTTTTAAAACAAAGTCAGTAGATATTAAGACATTACAAAAGTCTTGGTTTGTAGTTGATGCAGAAAATAAGATATTAGGTAGATTATCATCCGAAGTAGCTAAAATTCTTAGAGGTAAAAACAATTCTTATTTTACCCCCAATTTTGATTGTGGAGATTATGTAGTAGTTATAAATTCAGATAAGATTAAATTAACAGGCAAAAAGTGGAAAGAAAAAAAATACATTAGACATACAGGATATCCAGGTGGTCAAAGAGAAACTACACCATTAAAACTAAAACAAGATAAATCATCTAAATTTATTATTGAAAAAGCAGTAAGAGGGATGCTTCCCAAAAATAGATTAGGAAGAAAATTATTCAATAATCTATTTGTATATGAAGGATCTAATCATCCTCATGAGGGTCAAAAACCAAAAGAATTAAAATTATAAAATGGTAGAATATATCAATACTACAGGAAGAAGAAAGACATCAGTTGCTAGGGCATATATGAAATCCGGTAAGGGTGAAATAACTATTAATAATAAAAAATTTGAAAAATATTTTGCTTCTAAATTATTGCAGTTAATTGTTAAGCAACCTCATGATTTTATTAGTATATCTAATGATTTTGATTTTAAAATAAAAGTTTTTGGTGGTGGTTTGAAAGGTCAAGCTGAGGCAATTAGGTTAGCTATTGCAAGAGCATTTGTAAAAAATGATCCTGAATGTAAACCAACTTTAAAAAAACAAGGATTATTAACAAGAGATCCTAGGATGGTTGAAAGAAAAAAATATGGAAGAAGAAAAGCAAGAAGAGCATTCCAGTGGGTAAAAAGATAATTATATAATATGGATAAACTTAATCATAAAGATTTATTAAAAGCTGGGGTTCATTTTGGACATCTTACTAGAAAGTGGAATCCAAAAATGTCAGAATATATTTTTATGGAACAAAATGGTATTCATTTGATTGATTTAAATAGAACAATTGATTGTGCCTTTACAGCCGTATCTTCTTTAAAAAATATTGTAAAATCTGGTAGAAAAGTAATGTTTGTTGCTACAAAGAAACAAGCAAAAGACTATGTGTCAAAAATTGCAAAAAAAATGAATATGCCTTTTGTAACAGAAAGATGGCTTGGCGGTATGCTAACTAATTTTTCAACAATAAGAAAATCATTAAAAAAACTTTCTTCATTAGAAAATCAAATGAATAGTGAAACATTTGAATCAGATTTTAGAAAAAAGGAAAAACTTATGATGTCAAGAGAAAAGGCAAAATTAGAAAAAGTTTTAGGTGGCATTTCTTCATTAACAAGAATTCCTGCTGCTATATTTATTGTAGATGTTAAATTCGAAGAAATAGCATTGAGTGAAGCAAAAAAACTTAATCTTCCAATTTATGCCTTAGTTGATACAAATTCTGATCCTAATTTAGTTGATTTCCCTATACCTGCTAATGATGATTCATTCAACTCCATTTCTTTTTTGTTAGACTACATTTCTAAAGGTATTCAAGAAGGGTTAGATGAAAGAGAAAAGTTAAAAGAAGAAATTAGAATTAAAGAAGAAAAAGAAGCTGCTTTAAAAGAAAAAAAAGCTACTGAGGAAGCAATGAAAGAAAAAAAAGAAAAACTGAAATCAAAAAAATCTTAATTTTTTTTAATCAATTTACTGATGTCTACTAATATTTCTGCAAAACAAGTCAATGAACTTAGACAAAAAACTGGTTCAGGTATGATGGATTGTAAAAAAGCTTTAGTTGAATCTAATGGAGATTTTGATAAAGCAATTGATATCTTAAGAAAAAAAGGTCAGAAAGTATCAGCTTCTAGGTCTGATAGAAAAACGTCTGAAGGCGTAGTTGTTTATAGATTAAATAATGAAAATTCAAAGGGTTTTATTCTTTCTTTTACTTGTGAAACTGATTTCGTTGCAAAAAATGAAGACTTTTTAAATTTAGCTAACACCATTATTGATATATCTTGCAATAATGATGCAAGTTCTATAGATCAAATTTTATCTTTTGAATTAAATGGGTTTTCTATTGAAAAAAGTATTATTGATTTAGTTGGTAAGATTGGTGAAAAAATTGAAATATCAGATTTTAAGGTTCTTTCTGGAGAAAAAATCATTCCTTACATCCATGCAGGAAATAAATTGGGAGTTCTAGTTTCATTAAAAAACGTTGCAGATTTAGACTATGTTAATATAGGTAAAGATGTTGCAATGCAAATTGCATCTATGAATCCTATTGCATTAGATAGTGATCAGGTTGATAAATCAATTATTGAAAAAGAAATAGAGATAGGGAAAGAGCAGGCAATCAAAGAAGGCAAACCAGAACAGATTGTTGAAAAAATTGCTCAGGGAAAGCTTCAGAAATTTTTTAAAGAAAACACACTATTAAACCAACAATTTGTTAAAGATAATTCTGTAACTATTAAAAATTACCTTTCATCTTTATCTTCTGATTTATCAATAGAAAATTTTATTAGATTATCAATAGGATAATATATAGAATAATTGAGGTATTAAAACAACTTATTACCTTTATTGATTCATTAATTCTTCAATTTCCTCAGGTAAAATAGGTATATCATTCATTAAATTAATATTTTCGTTTTCTCCTATAAGAATATTATCTTCTAATCTTATACCAAGATTTTCATCTTTTATATATATACCAGGTTCAACTGTAAATACATTTCCAACCTCTATTTCACAATCAAAATTTCCAACATCATGAACATCTAGTCCTAAATGGTGTGATGTTCCATGCATAAAATATTCTAATGAAAGGGGGTTATTTTTATCTTGTTTTTGAACTTCATTTCTATTTAATAAGCCAACATTGATTAGTTCACTTTCCATTATTTTTTGGACTTCTAAATGATATTGATTTATTGATATTCCGGGCCTCAGTATTTTAGTTGATTCATTTTTAACATTTAATACGGCATTATATATTTCTAACTGCCTTGAAGAAAATTTTCCATTAATTGGAATAGTTCTTGTCATATCGGATTTGTAGTTAGAAAATTCTGCTGCTACATCCATTAGAATCATTTCATTATTCTTACATATAGAATTATTAATATTATAATGTAGGCAACATGCATTGATTCCAGCAGCAATTATTGGTTCATATGCAAAACCCTTAGATTTATTTTTTATAAACTCATGAATATATTCTGCTTCAATTTCATATTCCCATACATCAGGTTTAATAAAATTTAAAATTCTTCTAAAACCTTTCTCTGTTATTTTACAAGCTTTTGATATCAAATCAACTTCAATTTCTTTTTTTCTCATTCTTTGTTCGCTCAAAATCGGATAGGATTTTAAAAATTTATGATTTTTATATTTTTTTGAACAATGTTTCCAAAATTTTTCTTGGTTAGTTTCAACCCTATTTGCTGATCTTGGGTGTTCATTTTTTTCGAGATAAATATTTGATGACTTTGATAAAATTTTTTCTAAAATATTTTCAAATTTATTATTCCAATGAACAGTTTTTATACCTGATATATTAGTACACTCTTGTTTGGTTAATTTATTTCCTTCCCAAATAGATATCAATTTATTTGTTTCCTTCATAAACAATATTTCCCTATATTTTTCATCATGAAAATCAGGCGCAATAATTAATATTGAATCTTCTTGATCAATTCCTGATAAATATAAAAGATTGGTGTTTTGAACAAAAGGCATTGTTCCATCCGCATTAGTAGGCATAATATCATTTGATAAAAATATTGCAATTGAATTAGGCTTCATTTTATTAACAAAGTCTTTTCTATTTTTAATAAATAATCTTTTATCTATTGGTGGATATTTCATAAATATTTGGATAATCTTTAATCCTAAATTAATGTTTTTAATCTAATAAGTATATAATTTTGAGAGAAATTAAATCTAATAATTGCATGGATTTTATTGATAAAAATCTTCTGTCTTATGCTGAATCTCATTCTGATTCTGAAACGGAATTATTAGAGGAAATTAATCGACATACTTATTTAAATGTCATAAATCCTCGTATGTTATCTGGTCATTTACAAGGAAGAATTTTAAGTTTTATTTCAAGAATGATTAAGCCAAAAACAATATTAGAAATAGGAACATATACGGGTTATTCTGCTATTTGTCTATTAGAAGGACTTAAAAAAAGTGGTGGAAAAATAATTACGATAGATAAAAACGACGAAATTTCTGAAAAGGTGAAATTATTTTTTAAAAAATCTAAAAATTATGATAGAATAGATTATATAGTGGGTGATGCTGAGACTACTATTCTTAAACTAGAAGAGACATTTGATTTAGTATTTATAGATGCAGACAAGGAAAATTACTCAAAATATTTTGACCTTGTTTTTCCAAAACTATCAAAAGGCGGATTTGTAATAGTAGATAATGTTTTATGGAGCGGAAAAATTTTAAATGAAAAAAAAGATAAATTGACTAAAATTATTGATAATTTCAATAAGAAAATTTCCAAAGATAATAGAATAAGAAAAGTAATTCTTCCTATTAGAGATGGCATTACTTTAATTCAAAAAAAATGAAGAAGTATATTTTTTTATTTTTTATTTTATTTTTTTTAATTAAGAATTTAAACTCTCAGAGTAAAGATTACATTACTCCAGAAGTACCTTCCTCATTTTTTATTGATAATATGAAAATAGAAATAAATGATGATGCAAGGAAAGAGATTCAAAATGAAGTTGATGCATTGCATTTAAATAGAAAGTATTTATTACTTATACTAGACAGAGTATCGATTTATTTTCCGATAATTGAAAAAATCTTAAAAGAAGAAAATATCCCTGATGATTTCAAATACCTTTCAATTCAAGAAAGTTCATTAATTTCTGATGCTGAGTCAAGTTCTAATGCAGTTGGATTTTGGCAGTTTAAATCAGAAACCGCAAAGTCTTTAGGTTTGAAAATAAATAAGTATGTAGATGAAAGATTAAATATTATTTCTTCTACTCGAGCAGCTTGTTCATATTTGAAAGAAAATAATTTTTATTTTGATAATTGGATTTATTCTCTACTGTCTTATATGACAGGTTTAACAGGAGCTCAATCAATAGTAGATGAGAAAATGTATGGATCAAAAAGGATGAAAATAGATAAAAATACCCATTGGTATATCAAGAAATTTATTGCTCATAAGGTAGCTTTTCAAGATGAACTAAATCATAAAAACTCTCAAAGTATGGTTCTTAAAGAATATTCGAGTTATAATAATAGATCTATAAAAAATATTTCAGATGAATTTGATATTAATTATGATAAATTACTTTCTTATAATAAATGGGTCAAGTTAAAACAGATTCCTAATGATAAGAATTATATTGTTATTGTTCCACTTGATCAAAAAAACATTTCCTCTTTTCAAGATATTAAGATCAATGCTATTTCAAAAAATAAAGTTTCCTATAATGAAACGGAATCAGATTTTGATAAAAACATAATATACATAGCTAATTTAGCTGTAATTTATTTAAATGGTCTTCCAGCTATAATTGCTGATTCATTAGATTCCTTTAATAGTATTTCTAGAATTTATAATATTTCTATTGAGAATTTAAAAAAATATAATGATATGGATGATATACAACAAATAGAAACTGGAAATATTTATTATTTAAAGAGAAAAAGAAAAAGAGCTAGAGTTTTAACATATAACCCTCGTAATGATGATACACTTTGGAATGTTTCACAAAAATTTGGAATTCGACTTTCCAGTCTTAAGAAATTAAATAATATCCAGAACAATCAATTACCATTGAACAAAAAAATTATTTTGAGAAATAGCATATGGTTTTAAAAAAACTATTTTATAATCTTCTCAATTATTTTTCCGTCTTTTTTACTTTTTAATAGTAGTTTTTTATCTCCGTAATGGGTTGTCTCTTCTTTTACTAGATAATAATTCTCATCATAATTTTGAAGCGTATTTATTTTTTCAACACCTTCTTTACCTCGCCATAAATCTAATTTTATTGGTTCCCATTTTTTACTCTTAATAGATTTATATGATGCATCTATAATCGCATTTACAATATAACCATCATAAAATGTTTCTGTGGGTGGTGTATTTTTTTCAAGATTGTCAAACATATCAGCAAACATATGATTATACCCAAGTTCATTTAACTCATCACCAACTGGAAATAGCCAACCAGAATCAGATTCTGCTTTTTCTGCAACATAATCACTCCCTTTTCCTGTTGTAAACATTTCAAATCCAGTTCTAAGAAATGAATTTATCCAGATTGTTCCTTCTGTCCCCATAACTTCATCTCTTAAATCCATTCCACCTCTAAATGTCCAACTAACTTCAAATTGACCAATGGCACCATTTTCATATTTTACTAAACCAATTGCATGATCTTCTGCATCAATTGGCTTTACTTGAGTATCTCCCCAACACATAACTTCTATTGGTTTAATATCTTTACCTATGTAGCTTCTAGCAATTTCAATACAGTGACAACCTAAATCTAGGATACAGCCTCCACCAGCCAATTCTTTATCCCAAAACCATTCACTATGAGGCCCAGGATGAGTTTCTCTTGATTTAGCCCAAATTATTTTTCCTAAGCTTCCTGATTTTACACTTTCTAAACCTTTTAAAAATTTAGGTGTATAGCAAAGATCTTCAAGGTATCCAGCAAAAACTCCTGCTTTCTCAACAGCTTCGACCATTCTTTTTGCTTCATCTGCATTTCTTCCTAAAGGTTTGGTACAAATAACAGATTTTTTATGCTTACAACATAATTGAACTGCTTTTTCATGCAAATTATTTGGTAAAGATATACATACAACATCTACATCCTTATGAGAAATAGATTCTTCCATATTTGTTGTCCAGTGCTCTACATTATAATCTTTTGCAAATTTTTTTGCACTTTCTTCTCTTCTGGAATAAATTGAAACAACACGATCTTTATTCCTATAACCATGTAATGAATCTGTATAAAATCTACCAATAAATCCTGATCCTAACATTGAAATTTTTTGCATAATCTTTTTATTTTTTTTCTTTAAAAAATATGATTAAAAATAGTAAAACAGCTCCAGAAATATAAGCAGGAATCATCCATATTTCTGCCCAATTTTTTATGCCATCTACAGTATAGCTATCAGTAATTATTCCAGAAAACCATGAACCTATAGTCATTCCAATGCCATAGGTTGCAACAGTAAATAATCCTTGAGCTGCATTTTTAATTTTTTCTCCAGCTTTATTTTCAGTGTACATATATCCTGTAACAAAGAAAAAATCATAACATATTCCATGAAGAATAATTCCTGCCATCAGCATCCAATAGTAATCATCATTCATATCACCATTTGCAAAAAAGAAAAATCTCAATGCCCATGCAGCTATTCCTATTATAAGAATATTTTTTACTCCTAATCTGTAATAAAGCAATGGAATAGATAAAATGAATATAGCTTCTGATACTTGTCCAAGAATCATTTTTCCTGCAGCTCCTTCCATTCCGATATCATTAAGAAAAACATTTGCAAATGAATAATAGAATGACAAAGGAATACATATTAAAACAGCTGATATAAAGAAAATTAAATACGACCTATCCTTTAGAAGCACTAGTGCCTCTAGACCAAAACTTGAATTATCTGATTTTCCTTTTGGAGGCACATCTGGTAGAGTAAAAGAAAACATTCCAAGTAAAATAGAAGCCCCAGATGCAATATAAAATGTGTAAGGTAATGAGCTATTGTTAGCTTCTAATCCCAATCCAAATTTTTGTCCTAATATTATATTAGAACCAATAACTAAACCTGCAATAATCCAACCAAAAGTCCCAAAAAATCTTATTATTGGAAAAACTTTTCCAGTATCACTGACATTAGCAAAGACAATATTATTTGAAAGTGCAACCGTAGGCATATACATTAATGAATAAAACAGTACAGTTAATAAAAAAAGAAATGATGAAGAAACTTGAGTTGCATATAATAAAAGTAGTCCTCCAATTAAATGTAATGCTCCCATTGCTTTTTGTGCAGAAAAGTATCTATCTGCAATAGCTCCAACAAAAAAAGGTGAAATTATTGCTGCAAAAGCAAAGGCACTATAGGTATTTCCAATTTCAGCACCAGAAGAGTTCAATATTTTTGACATATATGTTGCAGCAGTAACATACCATGCTCCCCAAATAAAATATTGGAGAAACATCATTATTGATAGTTTAATGTTATTCACTTTAAAGGATTTATCTACTATTAATGTTAAGTTAAAAAAAAAATATTTAAATTATGAAATAATAAAAAAAATTAGATTTCTTATAGAAAATTTTCAATCACATAAATTATGAAAAAAATCAAAAAATCAAATCCAAGAAGAAATTTTATTAAAAAAAGCGCATTATCAGTTGGAAGTTTTTTTATAGTTCCCAGATTTGTTTTAGGTGGAAAAGAATATTTACCTCCAAGTGATAGATTAAATATTGCTGGCATTGGGGTGGGAGGTAAAGGAACTTCAGATTTATGGTATGCTTCAGATGAAGGAAAGGAAAATGTTGTTGCATTATGTGATGTTGATATGGGTAAAATAAGTGCAAAGTCTAGAGAAAGATTTCCAAAAGCGAAATTTTATCAAGATTTTAAAGAAATGTTTGATAAAGAAAAAAATATAGATGCTGTTACAATTTCTTCACCAGATCATGTGCATGCAATTCAGGCTCTTGCGGCAATGGATTTAGGTATTCATGTTTATGTTCAAAAACCCTTAACACATAATATAAGAGAAGCTAGAATGTTAACAGAAAAAGCTAGGCAAAATAAAATTGTTTCTCAAATGGGAAATCAAGGAGCTTCTAATACTGGAATGACACAAGCTAAGGAATGGTTTGATAAAGGTTTAATTGGGGAAGTAGATGAAGTGTTTGTTTGGACAAATAGACCCGTATGGCCTCAAGGAATACCTGTGCCGAAACCAAATGGAACTCCAGTACCAGAAGGATTAAATTGGGATTTATGGTTAGGTCCAGCTCCAAAAATAGAATATTCAGATGCTTATCATCCATTTAATTGGAGAGGATGGTGGGCTTACGGAACTGGAGCTTTAGGAGATATGGGATGTCATTTGATTGATGTTCCTTTTAGAGTATTAGGTTTACACTATCCTAAAGCAGTAGAGTGCAGTGCTGGTCAAGTATTTATTAAAATGTGGACTCCAGAATATATTCCCGATGGATGTCCTCCATCTTCTTCTGTTACTTTAGATTTTGCAGCAACAGAGAAAAATAATTCTTCATTAAAAATGAGATGGTTAGATGGCGGCATAAGACCTCCTCATCCAGATCTTATTCCAGCTAGCGATTCACTTGGTGATGAGACTAGTTCAAATGGTGTTATGATGATGGGTTCTAAAGGAATTATTACAACTGGAGTATATGGTTTTACTCCTAAACTATATAGGAAAGGAGAAGAGACTATAGAATTTGATACTTCAAATCAACCAGGTAATGAGTTTGGACATCAAACTAAATGGGTTGCAGCTTGTAAAGCTGGTTTTAACAGTGAAGAACATAAAGCACTTACTTCATCTTTTGATTATTCTGGCCCTATGACAGAAACCGTTCTTATGGGAAATATTGCAATTAGAAGCTATATGGAAAAAAAGAATGGAATTGGAAATTCATATCCAGGAAGAAAAAAATTAATATGGAATGGAGAAGATATGAAGATTACAAACTATGATGAAGCAAATAAATTTGTTTCTAGAAATTATAGAAAAGGATGGGAAGTTTAAAATTCGTAATCTAGATTAAATTTATTTTTAAGATTTTTTATTTCCTTATTTTTTTTGATTAAAAATTCAAATTTTTCTTTTCCTGTATAAAGTTTTTTTGATTTTTCCTTTTTATCAATAGATATTTCAATTTCAATTTCTTGATTTTTAAAATATTCTTTAATTTTTAATAATAAATCTTTTTTTAAATCTTCAAAAATTTCCTTTTCAAGATCGCTTCCCAGTTTAATTTTAATTTTATTATTATCAATTAAAAACTTTTTATTTAATACAGATAATTTTGAGTTAGATATGTTTTTGATATTTACATATTCTTTAATAAAACTTTTTAAATTTTCTTCATCAAAAACTTCATTTTTATTAGAATTTATTTTTAAATCTTCAGTTTTTAAATCTTCAGTTTTTAAATCTTCAGTTTTTAAATCTTCAGTTTTTAAATCTCCATTTAAAATAGAATTTAAATCAGGTGTGTTCTTAGTAATGTTTTTTTTTTGAGTGGATTTATTAACTATAGTTTCACTTTTATTAATAGTATCTTCTTGCTCATTTTGAGTAATTTCATTACTATTAGAATCTCCTTCTTTATTTTCATTTCCTTGAGATTCTTTAACTTTTTCTTCAGGTATGTTTTTAGATACTATTTTTTTTTTTAACCTACAAAGTTTTGCAATAACAATTTCAGTATGAAGTCTTTTGTTGCTAGATAAGTTATAATTTATATCAAATGAATTAAGAATATCTAAGGCATTAAAAGTAATTTCATTTGAAATCTTTTGTGATTGTTTACTATATTTTGATTGAATTCCATCAGAAACTTCAATTAATTTTGATACATTTTCATCTTTACATAATAGTAAATTTCTAAAATGTTCAGATAAACCAGTAATAAAATGTTTACTTTCAAAACCTAACTTCAAAATTTCATCTAAGATTAAAAAACAGGAAGATGAATCATTTTTTAAGATTAAATCAGTAATCTTAAAAAAATAATCATAATCTAAAATATTAAGATTCTTGATTACATCATCATATGTTATTTTTTTTTCAGAGGAATAAGTTATCATAAGATCTAAAATAGATAATGCATCTCTTAAAGCTCCATCAGATTTTTGTGCAATTAAATGTAAAGCATCATCTTCTGTCGATATTCCCTCTAGTTCAGAAATTTTTTTAAGTCTATTTTTAATATCATCAATTTCAATTCTATTAAAATCATGAATTTGACATCTGGATAGAATAGTTGGAATAACTTTATTTTTTTCTGTTGTTGCAAGAATAAAAATAGCGTAAGATGGAGGTTCTTCAAGAGTTTTTAGAAAAGCATTGAATGCAGCATTTGAAAGCATATGTACTTCATCAATAATATAAACTTTAAATTTTCCAGATTGAGGGGCATAACGAACTTGTTCAATTAAATTTCTAATGTCATCAACGGAGTTATTTGATGCTGCATCTAGCTCATAGATATTTAAGTTATTATTATTTTTTAATGGATCATTCCATTCAAGGTTATTTACCATTTTAGAAACAATTCTTGCGCAGGTTGTTTTTCCTACTCCTCTTGGACCACAAAAAAGTAATGATTGAGCAATTTTTTTATTTTGAATTGCATTTTTTAGAGTAGTAGTTACATGATCCTGACCAATAACATCATCAAAGTTAGTTGGTCTATATTTTCTTGCAGAAACAACATAGTTATCCATAGTTGTAAATTAAATAATATTTTATCTTTGAGCTAAATTTTGTTCTTTGTTTTTTTGGGGTCGTCTGGAATTGACAGTATGACAAATTTTATTTTTGCATGTCGGGTGATATAGTAAACATCCGAAATCAATTACTATTTTTTTTAAACGGCGAACGTACACACGAATACGCTATGGCAGTTTAAGTTCTAAGAACTTGAATAGCCACATCATTATTAGTTTACGATCTTTGACTAATTTTTATGATGTCATAAAAAGATCTACTATTTAGATAATTCTACGAATCTATTTAGGAAATATAGTAGATAAGGTTAGATGTTGGTAGATAATTTTCCTGCTCTAATTCGAAAATTAAAAATTATCTAAGCATGTAGACGGAATATTATTTCCATAGCTGGACGCGGGTTCGAATCCCGCCGACTCCACATTCGCATTTATCTTTTAATTTGATTAGATTTCATTTAT